>ERZ1645187.402-NODE-402-length-42260-cov-11.250918_pt1 | contig 42260 bp, 66 predicted proteins | sample MGYA00575352_ERZ1645187 | MGnify/ENA primary metagenome ERZ1645187 (study PRJEB40837, sample SAMN11349314) | freshwater sediment metagenome | isolation source: river sediment | host: Sediment | place: India: Wazaribad , New Delhi | collected 2017-02-21 ... | reverse complement strand
CACCGTCTGCGGCAGGGCCAGCCCCTCCGGCAGGGTGCAGCCGCGGAGGTCGAGCTCGCCGCCCACCGTCTGCGGCAGGGCCAGCCCCTCCGGCAGGGTGCAGCCGCGGAGGTCGAGCTCGCCGCCCACCGTCTGCGGCAGGGCCAGCCCCTCCGGCAGGGTGCAGCCGCGGAGGTCGAGCCAGCCGCCCACCGTCTGCGGCAGGGCCAGCCCCTCCGGCAGGGTGCAGCCGCGGAGGTAGAGCGATCCGGGGAAGTTGCCGCCGGTCACGACTGCGAGCGCTTCGAGGGCGTCGGCGCCGACATGCAGGATGCGTGCCCGCCGGACCTTGACCTTATCGCCTTTGACGGCCATCCGCTCCGGGCCGGTTTCGCAGAACACGAACCGCGTCCCCGACTGAGCGTGTCCGTAGCCGCCCGGCCCCTGCCCGAACAGGCCGCCGCTCTCGCAGTCGGCGGTGGTCTCGTCCGACCACCTCGGGCATTCGGTCCACTCGCCAACCGGCGCCCAGCGGAAGCCGCGGTGGCCCTCGCCGTCGTTGTCGGTGCGGACCATCCAGTTGTCGCCAAGGGCGGTCAGCGCGTCGGTATCTATGGTCATCGTGTCCTCCGGGTATGGGAGGACGTTACGACAAGAAATTTGTCAACGCAAGAGGAAAGTGACAAGAAACTTGTCGTTGGCGTTTGGCGTTGTCGGGGATCATGCCACGACAGGTTTCCTGTCCGCAGCAACGCTCGCCTGCCTTGACCTCTGACAAGATATTTGTCATTGTCCGGCCATGAACAAGCAAACCGTCAGGACGATCACAGACGCGCTGGGCAGCGCGGCGATCCAGGAGCGGCTCGGCGTGACCGAGTTCTCCATCCGCCATGCCAGGCGCGAGGGCAGCTTCGCGGCAAGCTGGTATGCCACCATGAAAGCCATGTGCGACGAGGCGGGCATCGCTTGCCCAATGTCGGCGTTCAACTGGAAATCTCCCGAGCCTGCCTCCGCTTCGGAGGCGTCCAATGCCCGGTAGGTTTCTTGCCTGTCCCTCACGCTGCCGTGAGGCCGCGCTGGCCGCAAGCCATGAATACCCTACCCCAACGCCCGCCCGGCGCGCTTCCGCGACAGGGGGTGGGGCATGACCGCCTACCAGGTGCTCCCCGACCTCTCGGCCGAGGACTTCGCCGCGCTCCGCGCCGACATTGCCGCGCGCGGCGTGCTTGTCCCCGTCGAATATGACGAGGACGGCAACATTCTCGACGGCCACCACCGCGTCCGCGCCTGCGAGGAATTGGGCCTGACCGACTGGCCGCGCTTCATTCGCAAGGGCCTGTCGGAGGCGGACAAGCGCATCCATGCCCGGCAACTCAACCTCGCCCGCCGCCACCTGAACCGTGATCAGAAGCGCGACCTTATCGCCGCCCAGCTGCGCGAGACGCCGGAGAAAAGCAACCGGCAGGTCGCCGAGGGGCTGGGGGTCGATCACAAGACCGTGCAGGCCGTGAGGGCCGAGGGCGAGCGACTTGGGGAAATTCCCCAAGTCGAAGTGCGTCAGGGCAAGATCGCCTATCCCGCTGTCCGCAAGCCGATCCGCACGTCCTTCGTGGACACGCTGGAAGCGCGGGTAGCGGAGGGAAAGGCGGCGCTCCGCATAGACATTACCAAGCCCCACGTCGCCCACAACACTGGCAAGGTAGAGTGGTATACGCCCGGGCACATTCTCGACGCAGCGCGAGAGGTCCTTGGCGGCTTCGACCTTGACCCTGCCAGCAGCATGGCGGCGAATGAGGCTGTCAGGGCGGCACGGATATTCACGGCCGAGGATGACGGGCTGGCGCAGGACTGGCCGGTCGGCCGCATCTGGATGAATCCGCCCTATGCGTCTGGCCTGGTCGACCGCTTCGCCTTGCGCTTCTGTCAGGCCATTCGGGACGGCTCATCCGGCGTGGTGCTGGTCAACAACGCCACGGAAACCGGCTGGTTTCAGGAGCTTCTCGGCGTGGCCGACGCGGTCTGTTTCCCGAAGGGCCGGGTGCGCTTCGTCGACCCGGAAAAGGGCGAGGCGGGCGCGCCGTTGCAGGGGCAGGCCATCATCTATTGCGGGCCGAGGCCGGGCGATTTCCGGGCGGCTTTCTGCGAGCGGGGGACGGTCCTATGTCCTCTGCGCTAGACCGCGCCTGCGAGAAATACGGCTGCGCCAAGGTCTTCCTCGACCCCAAGCTGCACACATTCGACGACTGTTTCGGCGGCGCCATCCGCATGGGCGACATTGACGGAGCGGTGGAGCGCAACGGCCATATCCTCTGGATGGAGTGGAAGCGCGGCGTCATCCTTGACGCGTTCGAGACTCAATTCAAGGCGCAGATACGTCAGGCGCGCGCCTTCACGGAAAACAGCCCGAAGCAGACATTCATCTTCGTCATCGGGTGTCCGGTCGAGATGGACGTCAACGCCTATCGCGTCATGTGGCGAGGCAGATTCGGTCCGTGGGAGCATGGCGGGACGGATGCGCTCAGGTCGCGGCTGAAACGGTGGTTCGCCTACGCCGATGAACAGCGGGGCGCGGCATGACCCACGACCTTGCCGAAGTGCTCGCCAACGCCGTCGTCGGCCTCGCCGTCTCATGGGCGGCGACATGGGCGGTGCTTGGCTTCTCGCCGACGCAGAGCGTGGGCGTGACGGCGATGTTCTTCGCGCTCTCGACGGCCCGGCAATTCGTGCTGCGGCGGCTGTTTCGGAGGTTGGGATGACCCGCCGTGACGCCGAGGGACCGATCCACCGGGCGGTGCTGTCGTGGCTCCGGGTGGTCCTGCCCGAGGCGATCATATTCCACCCGGCCAACGAGTCGCGCCGCCCCGGCCGCGCCGGGCATGTGGAGCGCGCCATGAATGCCGCCAACGGCGTCCTGCCGGGTGTGGCGGACATCATCGGCCTGACCTTCACCGGCCCTTTCTTCATGGAGGTCAAGGCGCCGGGCGGCTCACTCAGCCCGGCGCAGAAGGACTTCCGCGACCGGCTGGCGGTGCTCGGCTACGAGCGCTGGGCGGTGGTGCGGGGAGTAGACGACGCCAAGGGCGCGCTGGCGTCATGGGGCATTCCAACGCGGGAGGCCGGATCGCTGGTGCGGCTGCCGCTCAGGGGGAGCGTGAAATGAGTTGGCCGAAGAAGATCGACCCGGTGGCGATGGAAGCCATGTGGTGGCGCGGCGACCGGATCGCCGACATTGCCGCGGCATTCGGATGCTCCGCGCCGGCGGTGTCGAAATGCGCGGTGGCGCTCGGGCTGCGGCGGAATGAACGGCGGAGGGATGCGGGCGATGACTGACGAAACGGCGACATGGCGGTCCATCGGATCGCTGGCGCGGGACTTGGTGGCGAGGGCAGGACATGCAGGCGATGACGCGGATCGGCGAGAGCGTGGCATTCAACCCGGACGTGGAGCAGATCGTGCTCGGGTCGCTGATGATGCGCCCGGAGCGCTGCGCGATGGTGCTGGCGAGCGGCGGGACGGACCTCTTCCATGACCCGCTGCACGCGGCGATCCTGGATGTGATCCTCACCAAGGACAAGGCCGGCGATCTGGTCAGTCCGGTGACGGTCGCCGAGGTTATGCGCAGCCGCGACATGAGCGGCGTCGGGGGTGTGGGCTACATCGCCAAGCTTGCCGCCATGAATGGCGCATCTGCGGCGGACCGCGGCTATGTCGCCATGCTCGCCGACCTGCGCCGCAAGCGCAGCATCGCGGCGGCTATCACCGATGCCACGGCGGCGATGGCGCGTGGCGAGGACTCGGCCGACCTCATCGCGGGGCGTCTAGAGGCCGCGCTTGTGGCATCGGAGGGCCAGGCCGGAGGCCGTGGTCCGGTGTCCATGATGGCGGCCGTCACCACGGCCATGAAGCAGACGCTGGCGGCCTATCAGGGCGAGGAAAGCGCCGTCGTCAAGACCGGGATCCACGCGCTCGACGCGATCATTTCCGGCCTCTATCCCGGCGAATTGGTGCTGCTTGGCGGCAGGCCCTCAATGGGAAAAACCGCGACCGCCCTTGCCATCGCCCTGAATGCTGCGCGGTCGGGGCATGGCGTGTGCATTGCATCGCTCGAGATGAACCCGGAGGCGATGGCGCTCCGGGCGCTGGCAGAGGCCACGTCGCACGCCCGCAATGCGGTCTACTACGACGGGATGCGCCGCGGCGACATGACCGAGCCGCAGATGCGGACGCTGGTGGAATGCGCGCAGCACGTCGCCCAGCTGCCTATCACATTCCTCAGCCGCGAGCACGCCGACATTGGCGCTCTGATCGCCGGGGCCAAGCAGGCGCACCGGTCCATGTCCGGCGGGATGCGGCTCCTGATCGTGGACTACGCGCAGCTTCTGCGCGCGCCGGGCAAGGGCCGCTATGAACAGGTCACCGAGATAAGCATCGCGCTCAAGATGCTGAGCGGCCAGCTGAATGTTCCGGTGCTGGCGCTCTCGCAGCTCTCCCGGCAGGTGGAAAGCCGCGACGACAAGCGGCCGATGCTGAGCGACCTGCGCGAGTCCGGGCAACTGGAACAGGACGCCGATGCGGTGCTCTTCTGCTACCGCGACGAATACTACCTGGAGCGCGAGAAGCCTCAGAAGGCCGAGGCGATCGAGGCGTGGCAGGCGTCTCTGGACCGCGCCCGCAACCGCATGGAGATCATCGTCGCCAAGCAAAGGCAGGGCGAGGTGCGGACGGCGCATGTGCGCTTCGCCGCGGGGACGAACATGATTTGGGAGGATGGATATCATGCGTGAGAGATCGTCTCGGCCGGGCCGAAAATATGCAGCAATTCCAAACGACGCTATGCGCGACAAAAGGCTCAGCGCGGAGGCTCGCGGCACGCTCGCATTGCTCATGACCTACAGCGACGACTGGCTGTTTCGGCGCGACCATCTGATGGACATGCTCGGCATGGGGCGCGAGAAATTCCAGCGTGTAATGAAGGAGTTGAGCGATACAGGCTATGTCAGCCTCACGCCCATTCGTGGCGATGGTGGACACATGGAAGGCACGACGTGGGTGATCAATGACGACCCCACCGAGAGCCTGAAAACCCGTCTCTCGGCCGAGAGCCTGAAAAACCGACAGCCGGTTGAACCGACAGCCGGTGAAACCGACCCCTTAAGAATACCAAAAGGCAAGAAGACCAAAAGGGAAGAAAACCAAGAGTCACGCGCAAGCGCTGCGCGCGAAGTTTTGCCCATTCTCAGCGAAGTCCTGAGCGAAGGCGTGGCGTGCGACTTCATCGCCCATCGGAAGGCGCTGAGGAAACCGCTGACGCCACGGGCGGCCGAGCTCATCGTCGGACGGCTCCGAGAGTGCCGCGATCCTGACGCGGTGGCGAATGCGTCGATCATGAATGGCTGGCAGGGCGTCTTTCCCGAGCGCGAGCAAGCCGGTGCCAAGCCGGGGCCGGCGCCGGGCGGATACGACGCACAGGCGGACCGCTGGGCCTACATCGCCAGGCACGGATCGTCGGAAGGGTGGAGGCGTAAGGCATGAGCGTCCGGGGCTACAAGTTCGGCCGCTACGCCAATGCGCCGGAAATCCGCCTCGTGGACCCGGCGACGGGCGCGCGGCTGCACCTGTCGGGGCGCGGCGTGGCGACGGCCCCGGCCTATGCGTGGAGCGGGACGCGGGCACAGGCGCGGGAATTGCGCCGCCGGGCGCTCGAGGCGGGCGAGCCGTGGCCGTGGCGTCCGGTGAATGCGAGCGAGACAGCGACAATGGAGGGACAGACATGACGGCACACACTCGCATCATCGGCAATGCATTCCGGCTGGCGGGCATGACGCCAAGCCTTGAGGCGGTCATCGGCCGGGAAATGCTGGCGGTGGTGCGGCGGGAGCGCAAGCGCGATCCGCATCAGGGCTACGTCGTGCCTCGCATCACCGGCGCGGCGCGGGAGATGGTGCGGGCCCATATCCTCACGGCACTCGCCTCCGGGCCCCTGTTCGCCGCCGACATGCGCTGCGATGGCGTCAGCCAGGCGGCGCTCGGCCAGACGCTCGGCATGATGCGCAAGGCTGGCGAGATCGTCGGGGAGTATCCGTGCGGTTACAACGCCGCCGCGCTCTGGCGGTTGCCATGATCCTCGCATCCGCCATGCTGGCGGCATCGCCCACCGGAGCGCATCCGGCAACCGTGAAGGGCCGTCACGCCTCTGGCGTGGGTGACAAAAACTGACATGGAGGCAGGACATGACGGCTGGCACCTATCGGATAGGCCAGGAGATACCGCCCTCTGGCGCGCGTGACATCATCGGCCGGTCCATGCCGCCCGCATGGTATGCGCTCACAGTCCGCGCCGGGCGGGAAAGCATCGCTCGCGCCACCCTCGCCGCCAAGGGCGTCCACGCCTGCTATCCGTCTCGGGAGGCGTCGTGGCGCGTGAGGGGCCGCACCATGCGCCGGCAGTATCCGGTGATCACGGGCGTCGTCTACGCCAAATTCACCGCAGAGCCGCAGTGGGACGTGCTGAAATACCGCCGCATCGTGACGGGCGTCTACGGCCGCGACGGCTGGCCCATCGCCATCCCAGGAGACGTGATCCGCATCGTCATGGGGCTGCCCACGGTCGCCGAGGAATTGGAGGCGGCGCGGATGGAAATGCTGCGGGTGCGGCCGGGAGACAGGGCGACCATCATGGCCGGGCCCCTCGCCGGCATGGTGGTGGATGTGTCCCGTGTCGATCATGGCCGGGTGTGGTGGAAGACACTGACGGGCGTCCGCGGCGAGGCTGACGCAGCCGGAATGGAGCGCATATTGCCATCCGCCTGAAACTGTCGCATAAATAGGCACCCCCACCGCCCAAACCGAGTTGCGGGCACCGGGGCCTGATCGCCGACGCCGGAAGCAAGGGCAGCGTCGGTGCGATAGCTATTCCAGAGCACGCCGGGAGACTGGCAAGGGCGGCCGGTCCGGATCCCTGCACCGCGCGACTGGGGCGCGACAGGCCAACGCGCAACCACTCCACAGCATGAGGCGCAGCCGCTCAGACCGGCAGTGACGCGACATGGCAGCACGACGCAAGATCAGGCACGATGAAAACACCCGCTCGAAAATTCAGGCGGCGCAACTGATCAACCGCCTGCATAACTGCGTCATGGGCAAAACAGTGCTCGACGCACAGCAAGTCAGCGCCGCTAAGACCTTGCTAAACAAGGTGTTGCCAGACCTCCAGTCGGTCGCCCACTCAGGCGAGACGACGCACAACGTCATCATGGCCGCGCCCCTCACGCCAGAGCAATGGGCCGCGCAGCACTCGGGCGATGACGACTAGCATCATCTGGGCGCCGCAGCCCGGCCCGCAGCACGCGCTTATCGACTGCCCGCTCCCGCTGGTGTTTTTCGGCGGCGCCCGTGGCGGCGGCAAGACGGACGGCGTGCTCGGCAAATGGGCGCTCTGTGATCAGCAATACGGTGAGGCGTTCAATGCCGTCATGTTTCGGAGGACCACGGTATCATCCGAAGACGCGATCGAGCGCAGCAAGCAGATATTCGGCCCGCTCGGGGGACGGTTCACCGGCTCGCCGCAGCCAACATGGCGGATGCCGCGCGGCGGGCGGGTGAGCTTCCGGTATCTCGACAAGGTAACGGACGCCGACGAATACCAGGGCCGCAACTTCACTGCGGCGTGGGTTGAGGAGGCGGGCCAATATGCCACGCCAGCGCCTATCGACAAGATGTTCGGGGCGCTGAGGTCCGCATCCGGCGTGCCGGTGCAGATGATTCTTACGGCCAATCCGGGCGGTCCCGGTCAGGCGTGGATCAGGGAGCGGTTCCGGCTGCACCCGTTCCCGCGCGCGCCACGCATCATCAACGTGGCGATCAACGAGGGGAGCATTCGCGCGGCGGTCATCCCGAGCCGCATCACCGACAACCGCGCGCTGCTCGACGCGGACCCGGACTACATCGAACGTCTGCGGATGGTCGGATCGGCCGAGCTTGTCCGCGCGTGGCTGGACGGCGATTGGTCCGCTATCGAGGGCGCTTTTTTTTCAGAGTGGAATGAGGCCAGGCACGTCGTCCCGCGCTTCGACGTGCCGCATGACTGGCTCAGGTTCCGATCAATGGACTGGGGCTTTGCTGCGCCGTTCTCGGTGGGGTGGTGGGCGGTCGTGCCAGACACATTCGTCTATCAGGGTCGGGTGCTGCCGCGCGGCGCGCTGGTGCGCTACCGCGAGTGGTATGGCGCGTCGGCGCCGCAGAAGGGGTTGCGCATGACCGCCGACGAAGTTGCCGACGGCATTGCCGCGCGCGAGGACGGCGAGGAAATAGCCTACGGGGTTCTTGACCCGGCGGCGTTCGCCCAGGACGGCGGCCCGAGCATCGCCGAGCGGATGATGCGGCGCGGGGTGCTGTTTCGTCGGGCCGACAACCGCCGCCTCGGCAACGGCCTGGGCGCGATGGGCGGATGGGATCAGATGCGCAGCCGGCTGCGCGGCCGTGACGGCGTGCCGATGCTCTATGTATTCGAGACGTGCAGCGATTTCATCCGAACTATCCCCGCGCTGCAACACGATCCCGACAAGGCCGAGGACTTGGATACCGAGGCCGAGGACCATGTGGCCGACGAAGCGCGCTACGGCTGCATGAGCCGACCGTGGGCGCCGGCAAGCATCGCCACGACGCCAGAGCCAGCGCCACCACCGGGCTACTGGCGGATACCCAAGCGGCAGACGCCGGCCGGACGGATAAAGGTCTGACATGATCGACAACAGCGACGTTCCCGAGCAACTGCCGGCCGAGGTCGATCGCGGCGATAGCGCCGTGTGGCTTGACATGATCGCGGCGGCTGAGAAGCATTTCGGGCCGTGGCAGGACTCGGCCGATCATATCGACAAGCTCTACTCCGACCTTGGCCGGTGGCGGAGCGCGGGGCGTGACCGCGAGTTTGCGATGTTCTGGTCCAACATGCAGGTGATGGCGCCGTCGATCTATGCCCGCCCCCCGGTGCCCGTAGTGACGCCGAAGTTCAAGGATCGCCGCCCGGTCTACCGCGTGGCGTCGGAGTTCCTGGAGCGCGCCTGCATCGTCGGCTTTGACCTCGCCGGCATTGACGACGTGATGACGAGCCTCCGCGATGACCTTGCCATCGTCGCGCGCGGTGTGGCGTGGGTGCGCTACGAGGACGCTGGGGACGGAATGCCCGAGCGGGTGTGCATCGACTATGTGGACCGCCACGACTTCCTGCACGATCCGACAGCGCGGACGTGGGGCGAGGTGCAGTGGGTGGCGCGGCGCGCGTGGCTCACGGACGGCGAGATGCGCGAGCGTTTCGGCGGGGCCGCGCGCGACGTGATCAAGCCCGCTGTGACTGGCGAAGCGACACGCAAGACGGGCGTCTGGGAGGTATGGTCCAAGCAGCACGACTTGGTGGTGTGGGTGACGGAAGGCAGCCAGAAGACGCTGGACGAAGGCCCGCCGCACCTGAAGCTCTCCGGATTCTTCCCTTGCCCGCGCCCGGCATACGGGACGCTACAGCGGCGGTCGCTGGTGCCGGTGCCGGATGTAGTGTTTTACCGCGACCAGCTTGAGGAAATCAACGACCTGACCCGGCGCATCCACGCGCTGTCGTGGGCGGTGAAGGTGCGCGGATTCTACGCCGGCGGCGGCGAGATCGGCGAGGCCATCGAGCGGGCCATCAAGTTGACGGATGACGAGCAGTTGCTTATCCCGGTGCCGGCGCTTACGGCGCTCATGCAGGGCGGCGGCGATCCAATCGTATGGCTTCCTGTGGACATGATCGCGCAGACGATCACCGGCCTCATCGATCTTCGCCGGCAGATCATCGACGACGTTTATCAGATCGTCGGCCTTTCCGACATCATGCGGGGTGCGACCGAGGCGAGCGAGACGCTCGGCGCGCAGCGGCTCAAGCAGCAGAACGGGTCGGTGCGGCTCCGCGACAAGCAGAACGAGTTGATCCGTGTGGCGCGCGATCTGGTGGTCATCATGGCCGAGGTCATGGCCGAGGAGTTCGACGCGGATACTCTTGTGGACATGGCGCAGATGGACATTCCGACGCGCAAGGCTATCAAGAAGCAGGTGGCCGAGGTCGAGACGCAGGCGCAGCAGGCGTTCCAGTCGCAGTTGCAGGCGATGGTGGCGCAGTCGGCGCAACAGGGCGCCACCAACCCGGACGCCATCCGGGCGCAGGCGACGCAGTTGCAGGAGCAGATCGACGGTGCGGCGCAGGCGCAGATCGCCAAGATCACGGCGGCACCGGCGCTTGAGGACGTGATCGGGTTCCTGGCGGATGAAAATCTGCGGCCATTCGTGCTCGACATCGAGACGGACAGCACGATCTACCCGGACGAGGCGGCCGAAAAGGCCAGCAGGTCGGAGTTCCTGACGGCATTCACCGGCGCGGTGGGGGCGATCATGCCGCTGTTGCAGGCCGGCGAGGCCGGCGCGGTCATGGCGGGCGGGATGATCAAGTTCGCGCTGGCGCCGTTCCGGGTGGGCCGCGAGTTGGAGGGCATGATCGACGACTTCGTTGACCAGGCTCCGCAGATGGCCCGCGCCGCACAGGAAGCGGCGAGTGGCGGCGACAACGCGGCGATGGCTGAGGCTAGCGCCAAGCTGGCTGACGCGGAGATGGAGAAGGCCCGCGCCGCAGTCATGGCGGCGGAGGCCAGATCGTCGCAGGCGGCGGCGGAGCATGAGCGCAAGGTCATGGAGCTGATGCAGAAGGCCGAGGATGACGGCCGCAAGTTCAAGGCCGAGATCGCCACGCTGATGCAGAAGGTCGAGGAGTCGGCGGCGAAGGTGCGCAACCTCGACGCCAACACCGAAAAGACATTGGCGTCGATCGGGCGCGACGATCACGCATCGGTGCGCGAGGACGTGAAGACGGCGGCCGACATTCATGCGCGCCAACAGAACGACGCCCGTGCGGCGCGGGACAGTGATCGCAACTTCGCGGCGGGGCGCGAGGATGCCATGCGTGGAGACGGGGAATGAACGTCGACCGCCTCTCGCTTCCTCTCGGCGCAAACCCAAGCCTTCAGGATGAAACCAGCGCTTATCTCGGAGGCATCTATGGCTTTTGATCGCGACGCCTACCGGCGCAACTTCGCGGCCATCGACTGGAAGCCTCTGCCGCCCGCTCCTGAGCGCTCGCGCGGCCCGGTGGCGCGGTCTGACCTCGCCGTGCCGATGGTCATTTCCGACACGATGGCGGAGACCGAGCACATCGACGGCCGGTTCTACACGTCGAAGTCGGCGTTTCGGCGCGTGACGAAGGAAAACGGCTGCATCGAGATCGGCAACGATCCGGCGCGGCTGCGAATACCTGAGCGTCCCAAGGGCGACAAGGCAAAGCGCCACGAGGCTGTCAGGAAGGCCATCGCCAAGGTGCTTGGCGCATAGCAACCTCTCAGAAAGGCAAGACATGAGTGAAGTACTGATGGACGCCACACCGGCGGCCCCGTCCGGCGATGCGCTGGCGGATCAGGCCAATCCTCAAGGCCCGGTGGATGTGCGGCCGGAGGCCGTTCCGGCGTCTGAGAAAAAGCCGATGACGGCGGATCAGGCCCGCGCGGATACGGTGCGTCGGGCGGTCGAAAAGACTCTCGGCGCGAAGCCGGCGGAAGTGGCGGCTGAGCCAAAGTCGGCAAAGGACGCGGCCGAGGCCAAGCCCGCAGATGCGACGGCGAAGGTGCCTGACGCGAAGACCGACGACGGTTCGGAGAACAAGTCGGATCGCGGTCCCGACGGCAAGTTCAAAGCGGCCACGCCGAAAGCTGACGATGTGACGGAGCCGAAGCAGGAGCGTCCGCGCGCCTCGGCGCACAAGGAACCGCCGGCCAGGTTCGACGATGCGGCCAAGGCGGAATGGGAAGCCCTGCCCGAGAACACCCGCGGCGCGGTCCACCGGATGCAGCGCGAGCTTGAGTCCGGAATCGAGAAATACAAGGCGTCGGCCGACGAGTTCGAGACGGTGCGCAAATACGCCGACATGGCGCGGCAGAGCGGAACGGACCTGAAAACCGCGCTCGGCCGCTATGTCGAGATGGAAAACGAGTTGCGCCGCGATCCGATTGCCGGACTTCAGGCGGTGGTTGCCAACCTCGGCCTGAAAGGGCCCAGCGGCCAGCCGGCCACGCTGCGCGACATTGCCGCATTCGTGCTCGGCCAGAAGCCTGATCAGGTCGCTTCGCGGCAAGAAGCGGAGTTTGCCGCGCTTCGCCGGGAGAATGCCGAGATGAAGCAGACGCTCAGCGGCCTGATCGAACATGTCCGGGCGCAGCAGGCCGACACGGCGGAGCGTGCCATTCTTGGCGAGTGGGATGCATTCCGTGCTGCGAACCCCAATGCGGGTGCGATGGAGGCTGAAATTGCGGACTTCTTGACCAGATACCCGGCTTCGGGCAATATCACGGTGAGGGAGCGCCTCGCTGATGCTTTGGCGTGGGCAGAGGCTCGGTTCCCGGAAAAGACGGCGGCTCATACCCGCGTTGATGACGTGGCGGCTCAAACCCGCGACAGGCCAGCGAGGCAGTTCAACCCTGCCGGGGCCAAATCCATCAGCGGGGCGCCGAGCGGAAGCCAATCCGTCAACACCCGCAAACTCAGTCGCAAAGAGGCCATCGAAAAGGCAATCCGTGCCGCCGGCCTCTGAACAAAAGGGTGATAGCCAATGGCAATCGTGACAGACCGGCAATATCGCCAAATCCTCTCGACCGCGCTTGCCGAGCGGTCGTCCGGTATCGAGGACTTGGTCTCTGACAGCGTGGTGCTCTACAACGTGCTGAAGGACAAGGGGCGCATCCGGCCATTTTCCGGCCCGGAAATCCGCCAGACGCTGCAATTCAACAAGCAGGAAGCGCAGTGGATCAGGGGATACGACTTCCTCGCCAACCCGCCGATCGAACTCTGGAACGATGCGGTCTGGACGCCCAAGACGGTGTTCGTGCCAATGTCGCTCACCGGGCAGGAGATGCGCGCCAACGAGGGCGAGAACCAGATTTTCGACATCGTCGACAACTATCTGGAGGCCGCCGAGCGGGCGCTCGTGGACGCTTTCGACGAGGCGCTTCATGGCGATGGGACGGCGGACGGCGGCAAGGCGATCATTGGCCTGGCCGGCGCGGTGCCGATCATCGAGGCGAATGGCGTCTATGGCGGTATCGACCGCAACACCGTCACGCTCTGGCAAACAACCACGTTCGACGCGCAGACGGACTTTTCCGCCATCGGCACGCAGGTCAGTTCGACCACGATTCGCCCGATGCTTTCGAGCATCGCCGCGAAGAGGTCGCGCGGCACGCGATATGCCGACCTTCTGATCATGAGCGAAGAACACTACTTCGCCTATGACGCAGCGACGGTGGCGATCCAGCGCATCGCGAAGGAAAGCCGCCTCGGCTCGCTTGGCTTCCGTGGGCTGGAATACGTCGGCGGCGGGAAGGGCGCGGAGATCGTGCTGGCGTCCGGCATGAACACCAACATGCCGGCGAACACGACCTACGGGATCGAGACGCGCTCCATGGCGATCCGCAACCGCGCCAGCCTGAACTTTGCCAACCTGTTCGATGGCGAGGGGCAGAAGCCGATCAACCAGGACGCCATCGCGCAGTTCATCGGCTGGGAGGGGGAACTTACGCTCACCAACCCGCTGTTCACGTGGCGCTTCTACGACAGCAACCCGGCGGCCTAAGGAGACAGTCATGGCAACCGAACCCTTCCGCATCACGCCGTCCCTCGGCCCCGGCATTCGCGACAGCGAACTCCAGCAATACTGGGATGGCGTCACCGACACCGCCGGGACCGGCAAGCCGAGCTATCAGCCCGGCTCCAAGGTCACCGGCAGCGATGGTCACGAGTATGTCTACGTCAAGGCGGCGGCCAACATCGCCGCCGACACGGCAGTGACCATCAACGAAACCACGTGGGTGGCGACCGCAGGCGCCGGCACCTACAAGACGGTTGGCGCGGTGCTCGCGAACGAGTGGTTCCACGCTCGCGCAGCCGCGATCTGAACACTGGCGAGGGGCGGGCGGTGGCTCGCCCCTTTCGCTTGGCAACCTCTCAGAAAGGACATGACATGACGAACAACGATGCCCTTGTGGTGCCCTACTTCAAGAATGTCGCGGTCGAGGACAAGAATGCCTCGAAACTGGCCGGGCGGCCGATCTTCAAGGACATGGAAGTTGTCGAAATCCGCATTGCCGGGGATCGCAACTACGCTCCGGTCATGCCTGCGCATTCCATGTGGCGCCGGATCGACGACGAGCCGGTCAGCTACGCGCAGCGTTGGCCCGAGCAATACGCGCGGTTCAAGGCGCACGAGGAACAGGTTGCGTCCGGCACGCCGCTTTCGGAGCTGCCATTCCTGACGGAGGCCAAGCGGCAGGAGTTGCGCGGGCTGAAGGTCTACACGGCCGAGGCTCTGGCGGCTCTGGACGGCAAGAACCTCGCAAGCCTCGGCATCAACGGGCGCGAGATGAAGGAGCAGGCGGCGGCCTATCTGGCGAAGGCCGGCGGTGCGGCGCGCGATGTGGCGATGGCGGCCGAGATCGCCACGCTCCGGGCGGAACTCGATGCCATGCGCCGGGGGACGCCGGCGGAAGTGGCAGATCCTGACGCCGCCGCCGATGACGAGAAGGAGAGCCTGAAGGTGGAGATCGCCGGGCTGACTGGCCAGCGTCCGCGCGGCAACCCGTCCGTCGAGACGCTCCGCGATGCGTTGCGCGAGTTGCAGGCCGTGTGAAATGAGCATTCTTTCCGCGCTGCGGACGGCCATTCTCAGATGCACGGGAACGTGGCCGACCGACGTGTATTCGTCGACGGATCAGGTGGCGCGGGAATTTGCCGATCTGGCGAACGAGACGGCGGCGGACATCGTTGCCGGGCATGACTGGCGGGCGCTCACGTCGGTCGCGTCGTTCGTCGGTGATGGCGTCACGGAAGCGTTCGACCCGCCGGCCGACTACGGCCGGATGCTGGCAGATGCCGAGATCGACGATCAGGCGTCGTGGTTCTGGGGGTATTCGCCGATCGCGTCGGTCAACGACTGGATGCGGCTCAAGGCCGGCGGTGGCGCCATTGTCGGCCCCGGTGGGTGGTTGATCCTCGGCGGCAGGTTCCAGTTCTACCCGGCCCCGACAGGGACAGCGCAATTCCCCTACATCCGCAAGACGTGGGCGGCGGCCAGCGACGGCACGCCGAAGGCCACGTTCGACGCGGACGATGACACCTTCGCGCTTTCCGAGCGGCTTCTGGCGCTCGGGCTCATCTGGCGCTGGCGGGCGTGGAAGGGGCTGGAATACGGCGAGGACATGCGGAATTACGAGATCGCCTTGGCGCAGGAACAGGGCCGCGACAAGGGCGCCCGCGTTCTGGCATCGGTCGGGCCGCGCTTTCGCGGCGTGATGACTGCCTATCCGTGGGCGCTCGGCCCGGACATCATCTGACATGCGTATGCCAGCCCAGATCAGGAAGCCGAGGACCGCGCGCCTTGGCAGCTTCCCCGCGCCGGTCGCCGGGTTGATCGCCAACCGCAGCCTGGCGTTCCCTGGTGCCGGGAAGTTGCCGCCGGGCGCTGCGGTGCTGCGCAACTGGTTCCCGACTGCCTCTGGGATCGTGCTTCGCCGCGGCTCCATGACGCGGGTCAGCACCGGGTCAACCAAGGATATTCGGGCGCTTTGGAGCTATGTGAATGCGAGCAACGAGCGGCTTTTCGCGGCAACCGACGACGGCATCTGGGATGTGACGACATCCACGGCGGTATCGTCGGGGCGCACGATCACGTCAGGCGACTGGATCCTGACTCAGTTCGCCACCGCCGGAGGGGTGTTTCTGGTTGGCGTCAATGGCGCGGACGACGGTTGGACCTATGACGGCGCGACTTTCACGACGATCAGCCTGACCGGGGTTCTGTCCAAGAACCTCGCCTATGTCTGGGCCTACAAGCAGCGGCTCTACTTCGTCGAGAAGAACTCGCTCAACGTCTGGTATCTGCCGGTCGATCAGATCGGCGGCACGGTCACGAAACTGCCGCTTGGCGGGGTGTTCGCGCAAGGCGGCTCGATCGTCTGGGGCCATACATGGAGCGGCGACTCCAGCGGCGACGGCGGCCTTTCCGAGCAGAATGTGTTTGTCACGTCGGAGGGCGAAGTCGCGGTGTTCCAAGGCCTGTCGCCGGACGATGCTGCCACTTGGGGCAAGGTGGGCATCTACCGCATCGGTCGGCCGCTCGGGAAGCGGGCGTTCATTCGCGCCGGCGGCGACCTTCTGATCGCAACCAGCGTCGGATTCGTGAGCCTAGCCGAGGCGGCGCGGCGCGATCTGGCGGCGCTCGGCGCGGCGGCGGTCAGCTATCCGATCGAGGATGCGTGGCGGGCGGCGGTCGGGACATACGGAACGGACGGATGGTCCTGCGAGACGTGGGCGGAAGGAACGATGATTCTTGTGGCTCCGCCGCCCGGCATCAAGTCGCCGGTCGTTTATGTCGCCAACAGCAACACCGGCGCGTGGTGCGAGTTCACCGGATGGCGCGCCACGGCGCTGCGGGCGTGGCAGGGCCGGATATTTTTTGGCGCGAGCGCGGGCGTGGTCAAGGAGGCGTGGGTCGGCGGCTCGGATGACGGCGCGGCCTATGTCGGGCAGTTCATGCCGCTGTTCGACGACTTCGGCGCTGTGGCCGCGCGCAAGGTCGCGCAGATGGTGCGTGTGCTCTGGCGCTCGGCGTTGTTGGCGGCACCGTCGGTCGTTGCGCGGTTCGACTACGACATGACGTTTTCGGCACCGCCGGCGGGCGCGCAGCCGTCTGGCGACAACCTCTGGGGCGTCGGGCAGTGGGGCGTGGCGACTTGGGGCGGTGGTGGTGCGAAAAAAGCCGAAGACCGATGGTTCAGCGTCGGCGGGTCTGGCGACAAGATAAGCGTGGCGGTGCAGTTCACGTCCGGCTCCGTAGACCCGGCGGACGTCGAGATCGTCCAAGTCGATCTGTCCTACATCGCCGGGGACATCGTGACGTGATCGTCACCGATGAGCGGGTTGCCCGCTTCGTCGGAGATGCGGTCGGCCGCGTGATCTATCCGCCCTATACCTGTCTCGGGGTGGATCGCGACGGCGAGATAGTTGCCGGGGTGGTGTTCAATTGCTACACTGGCCCGGATATCCACGTGACGGTCGCCATTTCCGACCGCCGCGCAGCGGGCGCCCTCACACGGCATACTGGCCGATACGTCTTCGGCCAATTGCAGTGCGAGAGGATCACCGTGATCACCGAACAGCCCGAAGTCATCGCCTATGCGGAGCGCCTCGGCGCCCGTGTGGAGGGCACCTTGCGCAACCAGTTCGGGGCCGGGCGCGACGGCACGCAACTCGGGCTGTTGCGCGCGGATTGGAGCATCAGATGAAGACACCGAAGGCACCCGACCCGATGGCTACGGCGCAGGCGCAGTCCGGGATGAACCGCGACACGGCGATCACGCAGCAGCAGCTGAACATGGTCGATCAGGTGAACCCGTGGGGCACGGTTGGCTATGAGCAGACCGGCACGCGCGGCTTTACCGACGCGCAAGGCAGGTGGGTGGAAACCCCGACCTACCGGCAGACCACGACGTTTTCGCCGGAACAGCAGGCGATCTTCGACGCCTCGCAGGCGGCCGAGGGGAACCTTGCCGGGCTGGCGCGCGATCAGTCGGCGTTCCTGCAAGACTACATGGCCAAGCCGTTCGAGTTCGACAACGCGGACGCGGAGCAATGGGCCTATGATCTGGCCAGCCCGCGCATCCTGAAGCAGCAAGCGCAGGGCGAGGCGCAGTTGCGGTCGATCCTGGCGAACAAGGGCATCCGCGAAGGCTCGGCCGCGTGGGACGCGGAAATGGCGCGGATGACCAACGCCAACACGGACCAGATGAACCAGTTGGCGCTCACCGGCCGCTCGCAGGCGTTCGGCGAGGCGATGGCGCGGCGCAACCAGCCGATCAACGAGATCACCGCGCTCCTGAGCGGATCGCAGGTCAGCAACCCGGCGACGGCCAGCCCGGCGGCGCCGCAGGCAGGCGTCGCGGGCGTGGACTACGCCGGGCTTGTCGGCGACAAGTATCGCGCCGATTTGGCGGCCTCGCAGGCGAAGATGGGCGGGCTGTTCGGGCTGGCATCCTCGGGTATCGGGCTCTTTTCGGATGAGCGGCTGAAGACCGACATTCGCCGTGTCGGCCAGACCGACGGCGGGCTTCCTGTCTACGTCTACCGCTACGGCGGCAGGGGCCCCTATCACATGGGCGTCATGGCGCAGGAAGCTGCGGCGGTCGTGCCCGATGCGATCGGCAATGCCGGCGGCTTCATGACGGTCGACTATGCGAGGATCAGGTGATGGCGCAACAGCCGTTCTTCTGGGGCCGCAATGGCCAAGCGATGACGCCGGAACAGGTGGCGCGCGAGCGCGAACTGGCGCAACTGGCATCCGAGAGGGCGGGGGATACGTCGCCGGTCGGGCATTGGTCGGCCGGCGCGGCGCGGGTTGTCGACGCCCTTGGCGGCGTGCTGAGGGACCGGCGGGCGGACAGGGCGGAACAGGCGGGCCTTGCCGCTGCGCAAGATCGGTACGATCCGGTTGTGCAGGCCATCCTTGGCGGCGGCGCGGTATCGCCGGAAATGGCGGGATCGGCAATCGACATGCAGAGCGATCCTTGGGCGCGGGAGCGCTATGGCCCGGTCATGCGGGCCATCATGGCGGGGATGCCGAAGTATCGCCTCGGCACAGGGTATCATCCCGGCGGCCCGGCCATCGTTGGCGAGGATGGCCCGGAGATCGCGTGGCTGCCGGAAGGGGCCGCGGTCATGCCGAACCCGGCGACGGGGCTTGGCGCGGACTATGATCGCGAGCTTGACGCGATGACGCCGAATGAGCGGGCTATCATCCTCCGCAAGTTGAACGAAGGCGCCGCGCCGGCCGATGCGTTCGCGCCGAGCGGCTACGATCCGCGCGAAATGCTCATGGAACAGGGGGCGCTCGGCCAGCCTTACCGGGTTGCCGAGGCCGACACGGTGAAGAGCGATGCGCTCCCCTATGGCGACACCAAGCTCACCGAGGCGCAGTCGAAGGACGTGGGTTATTTCACGCGCGGCATTGCGGCCAACACGGCGCTGTCAGACCCGCAGATGGAGCAGTCGCTCACGCAGCTTTCCGACTCGTTCGCGGGGAACTTCGGGGCGCTCGGGCGCATGTTCCAGGACGCGGAGTACCAGAAGGCGAAGCGCGCGGCGGATGAGTTCCTGGCGGTCATTCTTCGCAAGGACACCGGCGCGGCGATCACGGCCGAAGAGTTCAGGATGTATGCGCCGATGTATCTCCCGCTGCCCGGAGACAAGCCGGAAGTCATCGAGGCCAAGCGCAAGGCGCGCGAGATCGCCCTGACCGGGATCGAGATGGGGCTGGGCACGGCCGGCCGGCTCGGCCAGATCGCCAAGGAGAAATACGGCCCGCAGGAAATGTCGGACGAGGAGTTCCTGAAAACCCTGGGGTTTGAGTGATGGCCGCCACCTACGAGCAGCTTATGGCGAAATCCCGCGAACTCTTCGCGGCGGGTGATGTGGCAGGCGCCAAGCGCGTGGCGCGGATCGCGCTGGATCGCCGGGGGGCGGAATCTGCGCCGGCGCCGCAGGGTGGACAAGAGGTATCTCCGGCGGGAAGCGCAGATGATGGCGGCTGGTTGGCGTCCCTTGGTGGCGTCGGGAACCAGATTCTTGCGGGCGCAAACGAGGGGCTGGCGAACCTTGCGGGCGCCCCTGTCGATCTGGCGACCAGTGCAATCAACCTCGGCATTTCTGGCGTCAACGCGGCGACCGGATCGGACTTCGCTCCGATCACCGATCCGGTCGGCGGAAGCGAAGACATGCGCGCGCTCATGTCGCCGTTTGTCACCGCCGGAGCGCCAGACAATGCGCCGGAGCGCTATGCGCGGTCAGTTGGGCGCGAGGTTGGCGCGGCGGTAATCCCGGTTGGCGCCACGCTTGGCACAGCCACGAGGGCAACGCCGCAGATAGTTGCCGCGCTGCAATCGGCTGTCGGAAGTGGCATTGCCTCGCAGGCGGCGCGCGATGTGGCGCCGGACAGCCCCGTGCTCGAAATTCTCGCCGGGCTGGCAGGCGGGGCACTCCCGCTCGCGCTTCATCGTGCGCCAGTCCCTCGCGTGCCGACAGGTGACGATCTAGGCCAGCAAGCCGGCGCCCTGTATGAGCGGGGCGCAACACGAGCGCCAGCGGACGCTCCTGACGTGGCCGACCTTCGTGCGACGATGGCGGACGCTCTCCGGGGCAGCAGTCGCGTCACGCCTACCGGGCGGGTAATGGTCAGCGGGAACGTCAAGAGTTTCCTTGACGTGCTGGACGACTACGACGGCCACGCCATGGCTCCGGGCGAAATGCAGAACCTGCGGACGTATCTTCAGGACGCTGCCGCCAGCACCGATGCTGGCGAGCGACGCATGGCGACGATACTTCTTGACCGGTTCGACGAGTGGCGAAACAAGCGAGTGCCGGAGTTCGCGGACGCCGATGCGCTCTATGCGCGGGCCAAGAGGGCGGAAGACGTTGACTGGCGGGTCGAGAAGGCCGCTCGGCGGGCCGACAGCACCGGCACGGGCGGTAACGCCGTCAATACGGCCCGTCAGAACATCCGCCAGATACTCGACAACCCGAAGGCGCGCCGCGGCTATTCGCCAGCCGAGATCGCCATGATGGAAGGCATCGTGCGCGGCACACCCATGACCAATGCCGCGAGAATGATCGGGCGGCTTTCGCCCACGTCCGGCGCGCTTCCGTTGATGGGCAATATCGCCGGCATCGGCATCAGTCCCGTCGTCGGAGTCCCTCTGATGGGGGCTGCCGCCGGTGCCAAGGGGATAGCCGAGTTGCTGACCAACCGTCAGATCGGCGCGTTGTCCGAAATGATCAGGAATGGTGGCCCGGTGGCGAGGCCGGGAATGACCGCCGCTCAGGATGCCATCGTCCGCGCGCTCATGGGCAACACGCTCACCGGCGCCGCTGGCGACTGACGGCGTATGCGATGATCGCGGCGGCGATCCCCATGATCGTCCAGACGGCCATCATCTGCGGCGCCGCAAAGATCGCGACCGTCAGTGCCGCGCAGAAGACCGCAAGAACCAGGTCGACATTCATCCCGCCACGATGCGCCCGTCCGGCGCCTTCGTCAACGGCGACTTGCCCGACCAACCCCGCTCCGCTAGACTGACCCCGCAAGGCGTCGCCAGCCGCAACATGCGGGGGCCGGGCGCAAAGGGTGCCCTCACACGGCAAGCGGGTCGCAACATCCCGAAACTGTGAGGCGCCATGCCAAGAACCGGCGGAATCTACTCCCTTATCGCGTCCTATCTGGCGGTGCCGAATGCCACCATCGACGTGGTGCAGCACAATCCAGTGCTGGAGGACATCGCGCAGGCGCTGACCGACAGCCTGCCGCGCGACGGCTCTGCGGCGATGACCGGCAACCTCAACATGGGCGCGAAGAAGCTCACCAACCTGGAGGCGGCGACAAACCCCGGAGATGCGCCGCGCAAGGACCAGGTGCAGCCTGTGGACGCCAATTTGACGGCGCTCGCCGGGCTGACGGCGGCGGCGAACAAGCTGCCGTATTTCACCGGGGCCTCGGCGGCGGCGGTGACGGACCTGACCGCCTTCGCGCGCACGCTGCTGGACGACGCAGACGCAGCGACGATGCGGGGCACCTTGGCGGCGGTGGGCGCTAATCCGGTGCTGACGCTCGACTGGAACGCTCTCACCACGCCCGGCTTTACCCTGAATTGGAGCGGGGCGGGGGTCACAACAGGCCCTGTCAGCGGCGCCCTGACACAGGGCCTCACGCAGATCGGCGCTGACGGCACATGGGGCTATCAGGTCGCCATGACGCCGGCCAACGGGAAGCTCTACTCGCGGCCGTTCTGGGGTAGCGCGTGGGGCACATGGGCCGAGGTCGCCGGCACCGCCAATATGGCCGCGATGATCAGGGCCGCGTTCGCCGCCGTGCCTTACGTCTCCTCCGAGCAGACGATCACCAGCGGCGGGCTTCTGACACTGGCGCACGGGCTCGGCGCGGCGCCGTCCTTCGCCACGATGAAGCTGATCTGCAAGGTCGCCAATAATGGCTGGTCAGTTGGCGACCTTGCTGACACGGAGATGCAACAATCCGCCGGATCCGCCGCCAAGGTGAACCAGCTATACAGCAGCGCGACGAACGTCCTTGTGCGCTTCTCCGACAATGCCTCCTGCTTCGTCGTCGCCAACAAGTCCACCGGCGTCACTTTCAACGCCACCAATTCCGACTGGAAACTCATCGTGAGGGCCTATCCATGAGCACAACCCATTTCGCGGACGCTCAGGGCGTCTATCTCGGCGGCTTCGGCGATGGTGCCGTGCCGCCCGAGGGTGCGGTCGAGGTTCCCGCGCCGCCGCACGGGCTGGCCACGTGGGACGGCGCGGGCTGGCAATGGGACGCTGCCGCCCATGCCCGGGAGACGATGACGCTCAGCTTCGCCCAGCTCGTGACCGGCCTCGTCGCCGAGGCATGGATCAGCGAGGCCGAGGGCGAGGCGTGGCTCGCGGGGGTGCTCCCGGCCGCGGTTCTGGCGGTCATCGGCACGCTACCAGCGCAGGCGCGGTTCGCCGCCAAGGCCCGCGCCACGCGCCCCTCGATCATCGAGCGCACCGATCCCCTCGTTGCCGCGCTGGCCGCCGCACAGGACAAGACCGAGGCGCAGCTCGACACCTTCTTCATCGGCTACGCGGGGGTGTGACATGGCGGCGTTCGGCATCCCGGTGACGGTCGTTCCGGGCGGCGGTTTTCCGGTGACGGACGCTCCGGGGTGCGGCATTCCGGTCGTTGCCACCGAGAAGTTCGGCATCCCGGTGACGGTCGTTCCGGGCGGCGGTTTTCCGGTTTCATTCGCCGTGGTGCCCTCCCTCACCTGGCTGCTTTCGGGTGGCGTGTGGAGCGACACGGGCGCGTGGGACGACGCGGCGGTTTGGGAGGATAGCTGATGACGACGATCACCAACGGCGAGACCGGAGCGAGCGTCCGGACGAAGCTGAATGCGGCGCTGGCAAAGACCGACCTCTTGTCGGGCACGACCGCGCGCAGCCTCGATACGCTCGCGGATCAGGCCTATGTGGCCGCACAGGTCGCCGCCCTCGTCGCCAGCTCCCCCGCCGCCCTCGACACGCTGAACGAGCTGGCGGCGGCGCTCGGCAACGACGCCAGCTTCGCGGCGACGATGACGACCGCGCTGGCCGGAAAGTCGGCGACGACCCACAGCCACTACAAGGGCGCATGGGACCCGAACTCTGGCTCCTTCCCCGGCGGCGGCACGGCGCTCGCCGGCGAAATGTGGCGCTGTTCGGCCGGCGGCACGGTGAACTCGATCACCTTCACGGTCGGCGACATGGTCATGGCGCTGGTCAACAACGCCTCCACCACGACCTACGCGGCCAACTGGATACATATCGACATCACCATGCCGATCACCTCGGTCGCCGGTCTGACGGGAGTGATCTCGGCCACGAGCCTGACGGCGGCGCTGAACGTCTTCACCTCCGCGCTCAAGGGGCTCGTGCCCGCCTCGGGCGGCGGCACCACGAATTATTTGCGCGCCGACGGCACCTGGGCGGCGCCTCCGGGGGGCGGCTCTGTCGTCACCACAGGCGCCGGGGCTCCTGCCACGGCCCCCGCATCGGCGGGTCTCATCTACATCGACACCAGCACCTTCGATCTCTACTTCTCGACCTCCAATGCCTCGGCGGGCGACTGGCGCAAGGCTATCGACAACACCGATGGCGGGTCGATCTCGGCCAAGGCAACGCCGATACTCGCCGACACGGTCTTCCAGTTCGACAGCGCGTCCAGCGACGCGCCGGTGATCTCGACATGGACCCAGATCATCGCCGCCCTGAAGCTCGTCACGCTCGACGCGAGCGGCCGGCTCGTCAACCCGAAGGCCACCTACACCTCCTATGACGGCGGCACCGTCTCGACCGGCACCTACACGCCCTCGTCGGTTGACGGCAACATGCAGCATTATGCGAACAACGGCGCGCACACGCTCGCGCCGCCCGCCAACCCCGGCAGCTTCCTGATCGAGATCGCCAACGGCGCGACGGCCGGGGCGATCACCACATCGGGGTTCACCAAGGTCTCGGGCGACGCCTTCACCACAACGAACGGGCACAAGTTCCAGTGCTCGATCACCAGGACCAACTCGACCTCGCACCTGAACGTGAAGGCGATGCAGTAAGATGTTGCTGTTCCCCACACCATATATAGCCCCGGCCGGAGGCGGTGGCCTGTCACTCATGTCCAGCGGGCGGCTCATCAACACGTCCGCGCCGGGAACCGCGCCATCCGTCCTTGTCAGCGTCACGATGACGGCCGGCGACATGCTGGTCATCGTCATGGATACCTGCCGCAACACCGGCGGTTCGGCAATGACCATCTCCGGGACGTGGAACGGGGAAAGCCTGACGGAATCGGCGAACATCCTTCATGCGGGTGGCAGGATCACGGCGCACATCCTGACGCTCGTCGCCGCGTCCTCCGGGACGTATACCCCGGCCATCACATGCTCGAACTCTGCCGCCGCGGTCGGTGCCTACTACTACGTTGTCCGGGGCCAGAGTGGGTCGCCGATCAAGCAGACACAGACCAACTCCGCGACAAGCAGTGCCGGGCCTGTGCAGACCACGATTACGGCACCGAACTCCGGGGCGCTCATCCTCGCCACTGGCAGCGTCCGCTTCGCTACCGGCGGCGCAACGGCCATGAACGCGCAATCCCCGCTCACCGCCGACGACACGTTCCAGACAGGCACGGGGAACAATCTGGACCTGGCATTCGGCGCCGGTCACATGACGGCGCCGAGTTCGTCGAACATCACCATCGGCTTCACGCCGGATGCAACGCAAAACCTTCTCATCGCGGCTATCGAGGTGTTCTGACGTGACCCTGACATACCAGCATCCCACCTCAGGCCAGATCGTCATCGGCGCCTCGCGGGCGGCGTCGCGCCACATGGCGGTGGTGCATGTGCCGCCGGGAACGGCTGGCACCATCCCAGATCAGGTGGCGACGCAAGGGGCCGGGAGCGCCACGGTCAACGTGGCAGGCTACTTCACCGGCGACGCCCTGAGCTTTGCCCTGCAATCCGCCGTCGCAGGTGTATCCATCGCGGGTTCGGTCGTGACGATCAGCGACGCCTCGGTCCTTGCCGCTGCAACGGTCACGGTCGTCGCGTCGAGCGCCTTCGGCGCCAGCGTGACCCAGAGCTTCGCCCGCGAGGTCAAGGCCCCTGCGGCGGGCGGTTCCCTCTCTGTCACCGAATGGCCGCGCGACAAGTTCGCCTTCGACAGCGGCGCATGGCGCGGCGAGAACAATGCCAACGTCCCGGTGCGCGTCACCGCTACGTCGGGCGAGGTCATCCAGGCCCGGCTGGTCCCCACCGATGGCGGCGTCGCCTCGGCCTGGACGGACGTGGGCACCGCGAACGGCAGCGCGGGCCAGCTTGTCGGCACCCTGCCGAGCCGCAAGCGGTCCTCGCCATGCCAGCTTCAGGTGCGCCTGAAAGCCACACCGGCGACAACCGCGATCACTTCCTACAGCGTCACCATCGGCCACATCGTGGCGGTCTGGGGCCAGTCGGAACACGCGCAGTGGAACGACTTCCTCGCAGGCCAGCCGACGCCCGAGACGATCTCGATCAAGCACGCCGTCATGGCGCTGAAGAACCCCTGGGCCACCGGCCGGCGCAGCAAGGCCACGCTGAAGGTGCCGGGAGTGGACACGCTGCCCGCCGGGATCACCCGCAGCGGAACGAACATCGAAATCACCGGCACCATCGCCGAACTGAAGGACTGGGATTTCACTGGCTACAAGGTCTGGGGCAAGTCGGGCGGCTCGGTGGCCTGGCTCCATGACTGCATCTTCGGCGAGCGCGCGGGGCTCGCCAATATCGACACCTATCTCTTCGTCGAGGTCGGCAGCTCGGTCAGCGTCGAATACTGCGACTTCACCGGATGGGACGGCCTGCCGAACCTGGCCTATGGCGGAAACATGCTCGGGGCAAGCAAGGCCGCCCGCGCGGAAATCCTCGGCTCCGGCGCAGGAATTACAGTCGGAACGCTGCATGTCCGGCGGTGCCGCTTCACCAACCTATCGTCGGACGCGATCAAGTTGACCGGCTGCGCCTCGGGACCGCAGGTGATCGAGTGGAACTACTTCGGCCCCGCCGTCGCCTATGGCAACGACCGTGCCGCCTATGACCCGGTCCGCACCTACCTGCTTGGCGAGTGCTGCGACAACGGCGGCGAGACCTATGTCTGCAAGGTCGCCTCCTCGCTCGGCGTGGCGCCGCCCGCCGGCACCACCAGCGGCAACACCAATTGGGCCTGGACCGATCCGCACAGCGACCAGATACAGACCCCGGCGGCAAAGAACGGCGGGCTGATCCGCTTCAACTACATCGACCACCTGTCTACGGCGCGGAACCGGGGGATCAACGCCTCTGTCTACCTCGCGCGGGATGCGAACGCCGCTGACCGTCAATACGACAAGGTATATGTCGAGTGGAACTACCTGACCTTCACGGTGGGCGTGAACGGCGCCCCGATCATCACCGCCCCGGGCTCCGGGACCAACATCACCATCCCGACGATCCGCAACAACTGGATCGGCAGACGCGCCGCCTCCAGCTCGAACTCCTATCTGAAGGACGGCTCGCTCAACCTCGCCTTCGAGTTCGGCGGCAACCGTGCGATGGACACCGACGCGCCGATCCCCGCGTCGACCTACTCCAACGCCATCGACGTGGCGGCCCTGCCGGAGTTCGCAGACGGGCGGATCACGCACCTCTGGCAAGACCCCGCGCTCGGGGCAGGGGCGGCCGGCATCCGCACCCGCGTCTCGACGAACGCCACTCCCTATACGCCAGCGCTTGCCGCGATCACTAACGCAGTCCTGAGCGTCGTCGGCGACGACTTCGTGACATTCGTCCACCACACCCGCTCGGGCACGACGTTCGAGGAATGCCTGAACGACAGCGTGAAGAGGCCCTGGGTGAACGACTACCAGTTGCACCTCCATGCCACCGGCAACGGGCTTTCGCCCGTCGGGGCGGTCTATTCCTCGTGGTATGCCGCGCCATCGAGCTACAAGGACGAATACGGCGAGGTCTGGACCACGGCCTTCCTCGGCCGCAACCTCGCGGGCACTGCCGTCACGACGCCGGTGACGGTGAGCCACGGCAGCACATCGACCACGTTCCAGCGGACCTTCGCGCTGCTCTACGACTGGACCTATACCAAGGCGATCCTGCCCGATCCGCATATCTTCGTGATCACCTCCAACTCGACCCCGATTGCATGGTCGGAAGGCGCGAACATCAACACGGGCGTGCCCAGCAACCTTCGCGACAAGCGGCGCTGCCTGTCCAGCATCAGGGCCGTGCAGGCGCTGCCGGCGCTCTCGGGCTACTTCACGATGAGGCCCTTCGCGCCGAACGGCTACCACAGCGGCTTCCCCCAGACGGCCGGGAACTACGATCCTGCCGGAACCGGCCACGGCGACGAGCCGCACCCGAACAAGTTCGAGGACCGCGGCCAGAACACCTTCGCCCGGCTGAGCGCCTATGCGATCCTGCAAGCCGCCAACCTGCTGCCGATCCCGGTGCCGGAGTTCGACGAGGTCACGCTGAAGACGGACGCCTCGGTGCTCCGCGTCGGATCGAGCGCGGGGCCGATCGTCACCAGCCGCGCCAAGAACGCCGAGGCTTCGATCTCGGATACTTCTGGCACCGATCACTGGACCGACGTGATGGGCTTTGAATACTCGGGCGCCCCCGTCTACCAGGCGCTCCTGAAGCCGGACGGCAAGGTCTATGTCTACCCGCGCACCGGCACCTTGCCGACGAGCGGTCCGACGATCCCGAACGGCCTCTTCACTCCCGGCTCCACCGGCATGACCTTCGGCATGGGCGGCGCCACCGGCGGCCTTGTCCATCCGACCGACAACCTCGCCAACCTCGAACGCAACTGGCCGCTGGTGGATTTTGGGCTCCTCGGCATCGACGGCGTTCCCGTCCGCGCCGTTCCGACCGCGCTGCAAGGCGCGCACCCGACCGGAACATTCACCGTCCCATGAGGAAAACAGGATGACCGACCAGGACTTTCTCTTCTTCGCCAAGGCGCGCCGCGCGGCGCTCCTGAACCAGATCGATGACATCGTCGCGGAGGTAAAGGAATGCGACACGGCAATCGCGGAACTGACGACCGCGCCGCCGCCGCCGACGCCGGACCCGGCGCCCGATCCGGTGCCGCCCGCGCCGCCGGCCCAGCCGAAACCGCCCGCGACGGCCTATGACGCGGTGGCCGCCCTCGCGGCGCTGGCCAATGACGACTGGCAGGGCTGGCCGAGCATTGATGCGGGCTACCAGCTGCCGGCCGGGTTCAGCGTGACCGCCGACATGGTGACCAACAACAGCTTCACCGGTGACCTTCTCAACGTGAATATCGGCAACCGCGCCTTCACCAACCGGGCGCAGATGGGCGGGCTGCGCATCCGGGCGCGGCCGACGGTGATAAAGACGCATGTCATTCAGGCGATGCCCGGCTCGCGCATCGCGGAGTTGTCGGGCGTGTTCGACGGCTCTGGCGGCGTTTCCAAGGCGGTGAAGCAGGAACAGGCGAACGGCGTCATCGGTTCCATCGACGCAATCCGCGGCGCCGCCTTCATCAATCATGGCTATGACGGCTCCAAGATCGCTGGGAGCGAGTTCGGCCCCTGTGTGATCGAGTGCAACTATTTCGAGGCGCCGAGCTTCTACGGCGGCGCGCCGCACTACGACGCATTCACCATCATGGGCGCCTATGGCGGGCTGGCGATCCGGGGCAACCTGATCGACATGAGCCTGACGAATGGCGGCGTGGGCGTGAACAACGCGTTCCAGTTCGCGCCCTACTGGCCCGGCGCGCTCTACGACGACATCGACGTGGATGGCAACATCATCCTGCACGGCAACGACCGCTCTTTCGCGATCATGAAGGGGTCGGCGAATGCGTCCTACAACGCCGCCGCGCTCTGGCGCGGGCAGATCAGGTTCACGGGCAACTGGTGGCGCAAGGCCGGCGGCGCGCGGAAAATCTTCTACGCCGGCAACAACTTCGCGGATGTGTGGCAGGGCAATATCGACCTCGATACCGGCGCGATGATCTGAGGAAACCGCGCGGCGGGACGGGGGTGAGAATGACTGACGATGGCCCGCTGGCAATCATCGACCGATTTGCCAAGGCGGTGGAGCGCCACCCGGAGGCATTGCCGCTGACGCCGGAAGAGCGCGCGGCGGTGCGGCGGGTGGCGATCTTCTACATGCGCCTTGACGCGCTGGCATGGGCGTTCGGCTGGGGCAAATGGCTGGCGGCGGGGCTGATCTTCGTGGCGACCCAATGGGACCGCATCGCGGCGGCATGGAGAGGATGGCTTGGATGATGGCCGTGGCTCGCAGGACGCTGAATCGCTGGTGGGTATTCTGGCCCGCGCTCGGCCTCTACCTCGCCATGGGGGCGCTCCCGGCGCGGGTGTGGTTCGACAGCCACAGCATCGCCGTTTCCGACGCCACGGTCGGCTCCGCGCCCGCGGTGGTGGAGGATCGCACCATCCGGTTTTCTTTCCTCGGCGAATATACGGCGACGACGCGCGACGTGCTGACCAATGAGGTTTCCGGCGGCTGCGCCGGCTCCGGCCGGGTGCGCTACCGGGGCGGACTTTCCGGAGTGCAGACCATGAGTCTGGTGGACTGGACGGACGGCAAGGTGGCCTGCGCCAGTCTGGCACCGGGCACCTACTACACCGAGACGTGCCGGACGGTGCTTTATCCGCTGTGGGGCATCCTGCCGCGGAAAACCACCTGCGCGACAAGCAACATCTTTACCGTGAGGGCGAGCAATGAGGCAGGTTAACCAGCGCACCATCAACCTCATCAAGGAGTTCGAGGGCTTCCGCGCCGAGGCATACCGGGACGCGGCTGGCGTGTGGACCATCGGCTATGGCACGACGGCGGCGGCGGGTGTCGGTGTCACGCCGGTGCCCGGCATGACCATCACCAAGGCCGAGGCAGAATGGTATCTTCAGAAGGCGGTCAACAAGTTCGCCGGGCAGGTCGAGGCGATGCTTACGGCGCCCGCGAATGACAACCAGTTCGGCGCCTTCGTGTCGCTCGCCTACAACATTGGACCGGGGGCTTTCTCGCGGTCATCTGCGCTCCGGCGCTTCAACGAGGGCAAGGTGGCGCTGGCGGCCGAGGCCATTCTTGCGTGGAACAAGGCGACGGTGAACGGGCGCAAGCAGGTGCTCCGGGGCCTGGCGCGGCGGAGAGAGGCGGAGAAGGCGCTATTCCTCTCCCCGGTGGTGGGTGGCCCTGCCAAGCCGACTTCGCCGTCTCCGTCGAAAAAACCGGGGCCGGGCTTTGGAATTGGCGCGGTCATCGCCTTCCTGCTGGCCGGGGCGGGCGTGGCGATCACGGAATGGTGGGAAAGCATCAAGGCAGCAATGGGGTGGTGACATGGAGACTATCGCGGCGGTGACGCTCTACATCGTGGCCCACGTCATGGGCTGGATCGACTGGCTGTTCGGGGGGCTGTGACATGCGGATGGTGAAGGGCGCGCGCCGGGCGTGGCGCTGGTGGTCCATGCAGGCAATGGCGGCGGCGGCGGCGATCCCCTTCGCGTGGGGCGCCCTGCCGGGCGAGCTGCGGGACGCGATCCCCGAGGGCTGGCTCAGGTGGATCACGGCGGCGGTGCTGGTTGGCGGGATCGTCGGGCGGCTGATTTCGCAGGGGAGCGACGACTGATGCCACTCGCGCTTGTCGTCTACACGCGGATCCTGCCCGAGCGGAAAGCCGGGCTGACCATCGGTCCGCTGGTGCTTATTCAGACGCGCTACCGGGGCGACAAGGGATTGCTGGCGCATGAGATGGAGCACGCGCGGCAATTCTGGATCACGTTCGGGCTGCACCTGATCCTCTATCCTCTCAGCCGGCACTACCGGCTTTGGGCCGAGGCGGTGGCGTTCGCCCGCCAAGCCAAGCCGGATCGCTCGGACCTCGACGCGATGGCCGAGCGGCTGGCCCGCGCGTCCTACCGGCTCGGCATCACCCGCCATGAGGCGCGGCGGCATATCGAGAGGTATCTGCGATGATCTTGGGCTGGCTCATTCCCGGCTGGCTGCGCCGTGCGGCGATGGCACTCGGCGCGGCGGCGATGCTCGCGCTCGGCGCATTCACCGCCGGCAAGCGCGAGGCGCGGCGGGATGCCAAGGCCAAGGCAGCCGAGGACCATATCAAGACGCGGAAGGAGATAGACGATGCTCTGGAAAAGTCTCGCCGTGACGGCGGTGCTTGGCATGACCGGCTGCGTGGCCGGGACAAGTGAGCCGGGGCTCTGCGCGGGGCTGCGCGCGCCGGTTGATGCCCTGGAGCGCACGCTTCTGGCGCATCCTCAGACGCCGGATCCGGTTGGAGAGGCAGGCGCGGACGTGGTGATCGGCTTCAACGCGGGGTGCTAGGCTCGCCGGCACATTTCATTTGCGGCGCTACGGATGCGGGGACAGCCCCGCGCAGCGATGGGTCCGCGTTGTGAAAGCCGCACTTATCCGCGCCCCTCGGCTCATGGCCTACGGTGTAGTCGATAAAGCCGTTCGGGATGCGCGACCCGACATGCTGCCCGCCCCAGAAATGGCACAGACCCCAGTCGCGGTCGGCTTGTCGGAAATTGTTACTCCGCTCCCACCATCGGCATCTTTTGCACCGGCCCGTTCTCTGCCCCACGTTCATGGCGCACCGGCTGGCGTCGCGGCCTGCACAACCAGTTCCAGTGTGTCCGTCTTCGGGTCGCGGAGTCGGAGCGATCCGCTATCGTCGGACTCACAGACCACCACGACTGTCCGATCTTCTAATCCGCGAACGACGAGCATATTCGGGCCGCCTCCTATTGCTCGCACGACCGAACCGCGAGCAAATCCGAATGACGGAATGCGCGGAATCGTGGGCAGGTCGCTCATCCCCCCTCTCCCTTCATGGCGCGGATGGCGGCGTGATGCCATTAACCTGATCGCCCTCATTCACAAAACGGATCAGCATGGCGATTAACTGGACGATTTCCCCCTCAACCTCCCGCCAATCCATTCGTCCCTCAGCGTAGTGAACCGCACCACGGACGACTTCCCCGGCCTCTTCAGCGATTTTCAGGGTGACGTAGTTCGGCTGCGGAAATTTCTTTGCCGCCTTCGCGGCTGACTCCCGAGCCTTTACTACGAGTGATCCGAAATAATCCGTCTCCTCCAGCGCCTTGTCGCGGACCTCGGCAAGCTGCGCCTGTAGCGCCTCGATGGCGTCGGCCATTTCTGGCACCAGCGAACGAGCGGCGGCGATGAAGCGGGCGTTTTTCTCTGTAGGCATATCCCGCCACGCAGGAGTGCATACCACATTCGGCCCGTATGACTTTGGGATCGGTCCATCGTATGGCGATGGGGACGGTGGCCCATCTATCACATACAGCGCATCGTTTTGAGCCCCAATATACCACGGCTCCGGCGTCACTCCGTCCATCGCCGCACGGGCGCGCTTGATCAGATCATTCATTGTCGTCTCCCAATGCCGCGCGGGCGCGGTCGAATGCACACCGCAGACAGCGGCAGTCCTCTCTGTGGAAATCCGCAGACCGCATGAAGTTTTCCCGGTCATGGGTTTTGACAAGCGCCGTGAGCGCCTCCCGCAGCCGCGCGATCTCCGCGTCCCGCTCCGCCATCAGCCGCTCGTGCTCGGCGGCGAGGATGTATTCTATCCCTCCGAGACGCCGGATGCTGTCAGCCCATTCGCCAGTCATGACTGCGCCAAGTGTCTCGTGGTGGACAGCCCATATCCGCTTCGGTGCTCCGTCGGTCATGTGAGCTTCGCCGCTTTCTTGTGCCATCGTTTGTCGCTCCAATGTTTTGCCGCCATGCCACCAGCAACGGCGGCTTCGAGGCCTTCCTCGGTCAATTGGTTCCATCCGTTCCATCGGACTGCCAGCCCTGCTTCAACGAGACGGTTGCGGCCCTCTTTGGATATGAGATTGCCATCCCATGTTGGGCCGTACACGAAAAGCTGCATGAGCACTTCGGATGTGTAAATGTCCGTCATCACCACGTCCCCTCTTCCATCTTGTCGATATTGCAGCGGTGGACCGTGAAGCTGATCGCCGCCACCCACGGGTTCGCGTCCCATGCGTCGGGGCCGTGGATGCCGTTCCATAGCCGCTTAAAATCGTCGCGCGGGTTTGGCGTATCGCAGTCGATTGTCGCGCTGTTGGCGTATGGTGGGCAGCCTTCTGCGATTGCGTCTGCGCTGCTGATCTCCTGCAACCGCTGCACCCGCACATCGGTGACAAGCAGCGTCAGGCGGGATGCCCATCGGGGCATGTGGATGGGGGGGCGCAGGCGTCCGGGAGTAAAGGGGTTGCCCCACAGGTGTAGACGGGTTTCGCCGTCCGCTTCGTAGTGAATGGCGTCAGCGCCGTCGAACTCACGGGGCGGGCAGTCATCCCATTCGGCGTCAAAGCGCCACGCCTCCCGCACCCATAGCCGGTCGCCGGGGGCGTAGGGGGTATCGCGCTCTCTCCAATTGGCATTGCCTGGGTCCAAGACGTAACTGTCAGACCAGCCGATCTGCGCGCTGAAGATGTTGGAGCGCCCGCGCCCCGGCCCGCTGTTGCCGAGCACCCGCCTCGTCTGCGTCTTGCGCCCGTCGAGAAGCGCGCGAACCATCGGCGCGGAAAAGATGATCGGTCTGTCAGTCATCGTTCCCTCCAGTCAGAGCGCGGATTTCGGAGAGGGCGGCACGAGCGACAAGCGCAGCCTCTTGACACCCATCGCAGCAAGTGTTGGCCGCAATGCTAGCCAACGCCTCCTCCGCCTTGATGAGCGCGAGCGCGGGTTCGGACATGATGCGAATCGCCTCGTCGCGCTCGCGGGTCAGTTGCTCGATGCGGTCGGCGGCCGCGTTCATGTCTGCGGTCACGCGGTTGGCGATCATCAGGGCGGTCGGATAGTCGCCCTGCCCGAGCACCACGACGGGGGGCTCCGGGCCGAACAACTCCACCATGATCTGCACGTTGCTCTTGTAGGGCGCCCGTGTGCGCAGCCGTCTCACCAGATCATCCATCGGTCTCTCCATTCAGCACGCGGATAGCGGCGTCCAAGCGGTTGCGCTCGACTTGATCCGCGCGCTTGCGCATCTCGACGGCAAACGCGAAAAGCCCGTCTCGCTCAATGTCATCGGCTCTTCGCCGCAATGATCGGGGGCTATCGTCGTGCAGCCAGTAAACCTCTTCTGGAATCAGCCTGCATTGCGATTTGCCAACGGCGCCCGTAACCCATTGACGCGCCGTGGGGCACGTGATCCCGTTGGCGCGAGTCCTCACCACTTCACCTCCTCGCTCGTGACCGTGACCTCATCCCACCGATACGGGGCGGTCTGTTCATTGCGGTTCGAGAGGACGGCTCCCCTCTTTCCGACCGGGACAAGCCTCTTCCGGCCTTCGAGCGTCACCCGCACGGCGTAGCGGTTCTGGCGCCACAGGATGATCGTCTTCATGGGTGTGATTCCGAGTGCCGCCAGCTTGGCAACCGCGACGGCCTGCCAGGCGTCTCGCGCCTTGCGTTCCGCCGCCAAGATGCGCGGCCGTGCCCTCAGATTCAGGGCCTCGATCTTGGCGCGCTTGCGCTCGCGTTCATTGAACAGCGCGGCCTCTGCCGCCCTGGCGCGGCGCCGGGCGGCGGCGATGCGGATTTCTGCGCGGGTCATTCCTTCACCTCCTCCAGCTCGGCCGCCCGCAGGAAGTCGCGGAACCGCGCGAGCAGCGCGTTCTTCGCGGCCTGTTCAGACGCAGCGACTTCCCATCCATCCGTGGGCTGCCCCTTGTCAGTAATGGCGGCACGCCAGAGCCACCCATCGCCATCTTTGGCGGGCGGATACACCGCGCCAACCGTCACCGTGCCGCAGAGCAGGCATTGCCTGCCGCCGGGGTAGAGCGGGGCTGCGAAGCGGATGGTCATGCCATGCACTCCCCATCGCTGGCTTGGCAAAGCGCGCCCTCGGTGTCGAAAATCCAGTCGCCTTGGCGGTCGACGAATTGCATGTTCTGCTGCCATGTGCCGTCGGGCCGAAATCGAGCATCGTCTGGGCGGCTTGAAATTTCCTGCGCCAACAACTCCATGTCTGCCCACCATTGCGCCCGCTCCGGGTAGTCTCTAGCCAAAGCAGCCCGTGCGGCCTCGCTTTTCAAAAAGCAGCCGTCGCAATTCCCGAGCTGCGTCCGTCCATTGACGTTCGGGAGGCGGAGGTCGAATGGCTGGCGTCCCCAGAAATCGGACACATCACGCCGAGAGACATGGGCTTCGACCAATGGGTGCCAATATGTGTATCTTTCTTTGGGCGCCGCCGAGTTAATCCTGTGGCCCTCATCCGCGCGCAGCCCCCTAGCCAACACCCACCGCTCCCACCCGATGCTGCGCAGATAGCGCGTAAGGCAATGCGCCTTAAGCTCACCTGTGCAGAACCTCATCACCCTGTTCGGGAGGAATTTGCGCTTACGGATCAACGCCTCGAACGGCTCCCCATGTCGGCTAGCCGAGTTGTGCGACACTACCTCAAATCGCGGGTCATCCGGCCGATATTCGAGCCAGACTATGTGGACTCCCCACCGCCGTCCTATCTCGGCGACGAAATCAAGCGTTTCTGGCATTTCCCGACCCGTGTTTTGAAAACTCACAACTGCTCGGGCGGGCATGTCGCCATTGGCTTTGAGAATTTCGTGCAGCATGTAAGCTGATGTTCTGCCGCCGGAAAAGGCGATGGCCACGTTTCCTTCTGGAAGAGTGTATGGGATCACAACAAGCTCCCCAATGTCACGTTATGTGCCTCGCCCATGACGAGCGGGCAGGCGCTGCCATCGGCCTTGAGGATGACCATCACCCATTCGCCGTCGCGGGCGGTGAATATCCAGACGGCGCCGTCGGCGAGAAAGCCCTCGAATGTGAGGGCGAGGCCCTCGGCCTTCGCGGCGGCGGTCAGGTCGGCACCGGGGACGCAGACGGTTTCGGCGGTGGCGGGCGTGGCGAGACACGCGAGGATGAGGGCGAGGCGCATCACGCAGCCCTCAGCTCATAGGCCCGTGCGGCATGATCGCCCCACTGGTGTGCTGTCATCGTGTCATCCTCCGAACATCTCGATCTGCACCGGCGTCGGCGCTTCCTTCGGCGGTGCCCATATCCACGCGCCAGAGGCCGTGGGCAGCTGCGAGAGTGCGCCACGCATATGCTGCCTGTAGCGGGACCACTCCGTTGCCGAGCAGTCGCAGAGTGCGTGACCGGGAGGCCAGCCCATCAGCCATTCGACGAAGAGAGGGTTCAGCCTGCGCTTGGTCCTCGCCTTCCAGAGCCGCCGCCAGGTTGGCCGCCCATGCGAGGCAATCAGCCAGTCCCGCAGCGGGCGCCAGATAGGGCGCAGTTGCGAGAGCTTCGGCCCACGCTGCGGCGTCTCCGGGGCCGTGTGGGAAAATACCCTGACAACTTCTGTCAGAGGTTTGCCGCGCTTGTGCTCCCAACGGGACGCTTGGTATTGCTCCGATGCGGACTCGCTCCTGGTGTCTCGCGCCGCCGGCGTCGGCCATTGCGCTGCCTGCGCCGGCAGCGGTGTCCCGCCCGCTCCGAACGCCATGTTCGGCCCGCCCTTCTCCGCATCCGATGCGCGGGGGGTTCCCCACATCGCCGCCTCGCCTTCCAGCGTCGGACGCTCCGCGCCCTTCCGGCCCCGGTCGCGCGTGTATTCCCCTGACGTGACACGGGGAGTTTTCCACATCACCGCTTGCGCCAGTTCCTCCGCCTTCCGGCTGAAATCGCTGTTCCCCGCTGCGCTGTTGCCGTTCTGCGCTGGCGTTCCGGCCATCGGCGTCGGCCATGCGGTTGCTGCATTCTCCAGGCCGACCGTCACCTTGCGGCCGTCCGGCGTCTGACCAGTCGGCGACGTGCCTTCCGGCATCTTCCGCCCGCCGCTCGGGGTGTCTGCGGTGGGCCACGATGAAGACCCGCTTGCGCTCGTGCGGCGCGCCGACTTCTGCCGCTGTGAACAGGCCAGCCGCAGGCGTCCAGCCCATTTCCCATAGTTCTCTGAGCACGGTTTCAGCACCGAGGCTGACGTGACCGGCGACGTTCTCGAGGAAAACCCATTCAGGGGCGACTTCCCGGACGATCCGGGCAACGTCTGGCCACAGATGGCGCTCGTCGTCGTGGCCTCGCCGCTGCCCGGCATGGCTGAATGGCTGGCACGGGTATCCGGCGAGGATGGTATCGAAGGCGCCCCGGAAGGGCAGTCCGTCGAATGTGGTGAGGTCATCCCATATCGGAGCGGGCGCGAAATATCCGGCCCGCTGGGCGGCGATGATGGCCCGCCTTGGGTATTCATCCCACTCGACGAAGCATCGGGTGTGAAATCCCGGCTCGGCAAGCATGAGGCCCATATCCAAGCCGCCGCCTCCTGCGCAGAGGGACAGTCCGTGTCGGGGACGTAGCACCACATCCGTCACGCTTCCCGACCCGGCGCCAGCAGCGCGTAGATAGCAGCGGCCTGCGTGAGCGCGTCGTCGTGGATGGCGTCCAGCGCGGCCATTTCGTCCTCGCCCTCGCCATTGTGGCCGATCCTGATCCGGCCTCGCACGAAGTCTGCCGCCGCCGCGATGTCGATCAGCGCGTCATGCACGCCGTCCAGCACGTCGCAGATGTGATCCGGGATGTCCGTCATTCGTCCCTCCTGACTGTCTCGCCTGAAATTTTGCGCTTCCACCCGCTCGCCTTTGAGCCGGGAAGAGCGGACTTCGGCCGGGCCGCGCCGTTGTGCTTCGCGCGGACGCGGTTGGCCTTGGCGATCTGGCCCGCGTCCTTCGTCGTCTTGGCCCGGTGGCAGGCGACATGCGCCGGCGCCACGTTGGCCTCGTCATCCTCGCCGCCCATTGCCAAGGGGATGATATGTTCCAGTTCCCACGGCTCGCGGGTGCCGTCGATTTTGCCGTGGCACAGGTGGCACCGGCCCGAGTGAGCCTCAAAAACCGCCAGCTTGCGGCGCGGGGTCCATGTGCGGCGCGTCATTTGACGGCCGCGAGAACAAGCAGCTTCTTCGCCGCATTTTCTTTAGTGATGCTTCCGCTCAGAAGCATGCGCGCGACGGCCTGGACCTCACCCCATGCCGCCGCTCGCGAAAGGTTCGTGTCCGCGCCGGGGATGGTGATGCGCCGGCCGCGACCAGCGCTGATATGGATCGCGCCCATTTCATGCAGCGCCCAGACAAGGCGGTGCGCGCCGGACTTCGACTTGATGCCGAGTCCGTCCGCGATGTTCTGGAAGCTCGGGCTTATGCCGCCATATTCGGCGATATAGTCGGTGATGTAGTCGAGCGCTTCTTTCTGCTTCGGCGTCATGTCATCCTCCAAAGTTGGCAGCCTGGCCTGCCCAGAGCCAGGCGCCGTCCCCGGATCTCCAAGGCTCCATGTGGTGACGCAGGGTGCGCCGCCCGCCCGTGCGGCTGGCCTGCGGGGCGTGAATGATGTGGGCGGGTAACCGGATGCGGGGCATGTCAGGCAGCCCTCCCATAGCGGCGGTTGTAGTCGGCCAGATCGTCCGGCGGCTGCGTCAGGGTCAGCCCCATCTCGACGCACTTGCGCTCCACCTGGTCTAGGAAGCGGCACATCTGCCGCACCCGCATGAGGCGCGTCACCGGGAAGTCCAGGTCGCGCATCACCACGATCTTGTCAGCGTAGGACAGGTGGCGAACGGTTTTGTCATACTTCTCGCGGAAGCCGGGATCGTCGGCCCGAAGGATCGGGATGCCGATGGTCAGCTTCCACTCGGCTTGCACGTCGGCGGCCTCGCGGTCGCCAAGTTGCGCCGCAACTTCCCCTGCCCATATCCACATGAGCGCATTCTGCTCATGGCTGCGATCCGCGCCCTGCACCCACGTCACGGTGACGGGCAGCTTGACCGCGCACAGAAGCCGCACGAAGCCGTCCACGTCCTCGGCGTTGCGGAGAATGCGGGACGCCATCAGCCCGCCCTCATCGGCGCGGCCCATGCGTCGGTCAGGGCCTCCCGCGCGACCTCGTAGCTGACGCCGCACTCTGCCGCCGCCAGTCGGACGCACTCCTTGATGTCAGCGTGCGCGATGCCGCCCGCCTCGGCCTCGTGGCGCTGATAGGCGGCGAGGATGGCGCGGGCTTCGGAGATGGTCATCAGAACGCCTCCTTTTCCTGCCACACGCGCAGCCCGTCCGCGCCCGCACAGTCCTTGTGGTGGCGCTTGGCCCACTCGTCGATGAATGCGGTCAGGTCGTCGCGGCGGTTGCGAGCGATCCAGTTGAGGAGCGCCTTGTGATCGTCCACGGCGTAGCGCGTCACCTGACGCAGGCCCTTCACGGTGTCTTTGCTGGCGAGTGCGGCGGCGCGCTGCGCCTCATCGGCCTCGGCCTGAGCCTGGGCGGCGGCGCGCTGCGCCTCGATATTCCCGGCGTCAGCCTGACGCGCGGCCTCGGCGGCGGCGCGCATGGCGGCTTCCGCTTCGGCGCGGGCCTTCCGCTCGGCCTCGGCCTTCTCAGCCGCCAACTTGCGCTTGAATGCGTCCACGATGGCAATGAGGCCCTTGGCGATGCGGTCCAGGTCCGTGATCGTTGGCGCGAAGCGCGCCTTCGCCGCCTTCCACTGGTCATAGATCGGCTTGGCCTCGCTTTCCTCGGCCTCGGTGACGGCCTTCTTCGCCGCCTTCACGTCGCGCAAGAGTGCGTCAACCGCCTTCATCTGTGCTTCATTCTGCACCGGCTCGCCGTCGAGCCAATTCTCGGCTTCGGAAATGGCGTCACCGAAGGGCGCGATGGCCTCGTCAAGCGCGTCCGGCGGCATGTTGTGGCCGCGCGTCACGGTCATGTCTGCGGCGATGGGGCCGAGTGTCATGGCATCCTCCCTCAATACGGAATTTCGTCGCCGCCGAGGTCGTCGGCGGGTTTCGGCGTCAGGGCATCCCGGCGCGCGTTTTTGGCTGCTACAAGCTCGGCCATCATCGGCTTGGAAACCGCGCCGACTTCCTTGATGACCGGGTTTTCCGCGCGCCAGACCTCCCCGAGATCGTCCAATGTCTGGACGGCCTCGATCTTGCGCTTGATCCGGTCGCGCGCTGCGGCCGCGTTGAATGGCGGCCGCGCGGCGGCAAGCGGCACTTCATTCGTCTCCGCCGTCGGCGGCTCCGCCGGATCATCCGCGTGCAGATCGCCCTTGTGCCAAAGGTCAAGCGCCGCGCCGAAACGCATGGCGGCATTCCGCAGCGCATCACCGATCACTTCCTTGATGGCATCGCCACCGCGCTTGCCGTCCGGGTGTCCGTAGCCAAGGCGCGTCACGCCGCAGACCGTGAGGCGTATCCACATGCCGCCGTTTTCGTCCAGCGCGGGGACGCCCTTGTCGGTCGTCGCGACCGGTGCCCAATTCCATTCTGGGTCGGCGTCCAGCAGTCGATCGGTCAGCGCGGCATGGCCGACGTAGTCCAGGTGCACCACGTCCTTATGGTGCCATGCGCCACATATCGGGCAGCGGATGCCTTTCTTGAAGTCATCGCGCACCTCGTCTGTCTGTCTCTTCGTTGGCTTGGGCAGCTTGGAAATTTGGTGCGCCGGAAACGGCCGGCGAAGCAATGCCAGCCCGGTGGCTTCCGGCTGCGCGCCCGCGTCCGCGTTGGCGGTGGGCTGCATCCCCCCGTCCATCACTCCGCCTCCTCCTTCGCATCGCGGCCCATCAACCCCCCAGCCGCGACCCACTCGGAGACAGCCATCGGCGATCCCCAGCAGCCACCCGGCGCGTCGTTGTAGAGCCACGACGCCCATTCGCGCATGGCGTCGGTGTTTTCCTCGTCCGCGCGGCCGAACGCCTGCACCAGGCGGTTTGCGAAAAGCTCGGTCATGAACGAGCCGCCGGGAATGCCGTGCAGGACGTAGCGCTCCACGCCGTCGCGCATGTGCGCCGGAAGTTTCTCAAGTCCACGAATTTCCATGTCTCTTTCCTCTCGAATTTCCGACCGGGGCGGGGGAAGCTCGGCACCTCATTGGCCCGCCCCGGTATCCGCGCGATCACCGCGCGAATGGTGTGTCAAAGTGCCCCGGCGGCGGCCTTGGGGGACTGTGGCGCGACAGGTTGCGCCATGCCACCGGGGCGAGTTGGCCCTTGCGGGCTGAGGCAGGGCTTGCCGTGAGTGGCGGCCCCGATCTGCATCTGCCGCCGGTGGATCGCGGTCAGCAGGGATTCCGTCATGCGCCCGGCTTGGGTTACGCCGGCCTTGAAGGCATCCAGTTCGGCGAGGTCGTCTATCGTTGCGACGTGATCCTCGCGGGTAACGGTCTCGCCGGCGCGCAGCTTCGCCATGATCCGGGCCTCGGCTGCGGCGGTCATGGCAGCACCGCCAGCACGCCCGCCAGCGCCAGAAGCGCCGTGCCAACCGCAAGCAACGCCGCCAGCCGGGTCAGCGCGTAGTGCCACGCCTCCGCAGAAATGGCGTCGTCCGCCTCGGCTTCCCAGCGGCGCAGAATGGCAGCCTCGCGGCGCTCGCGCTCTGCGTGCTCCGCATCCTCGCGGCGGCGGGCCTCGGCCATGAGCCGGTCAATGTCGGGGGTGTGCATCATTTCCAATTCCTTAGCTCGTCCATGAGGTTTTCGGCTTCGTTGACCGCCGCCTCGCCAACGCGCTCCATCACCGTTTCGCGGTCGAGAAACAGCCGCTCGTCAGCATTCTCGGCGGTGACGCCAATGAGCCGGTGCAGGGTGCATTCGTGCTCGACGTAGCGGTAATGGCCGTGGCCGGACGGCACCGCGTAGCTGTCGCGCTCCGTCCATGTGCAGTAGAGCGCGCGGAGAACGTCGCCCTCGGTCGCGCCCAATTCGTCGCGCCAGTCGCCGGCGTCATCCTCGGCGTCATGGAGCGGGACGAAGGGCGTCCAGTCGCGGGCGGCGGGAATGGGGGCTTGAGCGGTCATGGTGTCCTCCGTCAGCGATAGATGCGGCCGCCCACCGTCTGCGGCAGGGCCAGCCCCTCCGGCAGGGTGCAGCCGCGGAGGTAGAGATCGCCGCCCACCGTCTGCGGCAGGGCCAGCCCCTCCGGCAGGGTGCAGCCGCGGA
>ERZ1645187.401-NODE-401-length-42272-cov-6.324490_pt1 | contig 42272 bp, 58 predicted proteins | sample MGYA00575352_ERZ1645187 | MGnify/ENA primary metagenome ERZ1645187 (study PRJEB40837, sample SAMN11349314) | freshwater sediment metagenome | isolation source: river sediment | host: Sediment | place: India: Wazaribad , New Delhi | collected 2017-02-21 ... | reverse complement strand
CGGCTCCTACAGCCATGAGGCCATCGTCGGTCGCATGAATGCCGACCTCGCCAAAGACCTCGGCAATCTGGCGCAGCGTTCCCTGTCCATGATCAACAAGAACTGCGGCGCAAAGGTGCCAGTCTGCGGTCCCCTGTCGGAAGCAGATCAGGTGATGCTCGATTCAGCCAAGGCGCTGCTTGAAGAGTGCCGGGCGCAGCACCGCGCCTATGCCATCAGCAAGTCCATGGACGCCATCTGGAAAGTTGTGGCGGATGCCAACCGCTATTTCGCCGGGCAGGAACCTTGGGCACTCAAGAAGACCGATCCCGCGCGGATGGAAACAGTGCTCTACGTGACGGCGGAAGTGCTCCGCCGGGTCGGCCTGCTCATCCAGCCCTATGTGCCAGTCTCGGCGGCAAGACTGCTTGACCTGCTCGCCGTATCGGAAACGTCACGCAGCTTCGCCCATTTCGAAGAGGCCCTGCAGGCTGGCACGCCGTTACCTGCGCCAAGCCCCGTGTTCCCGCGCTACATTGAGCCGGAAGCCGAGGCCGCCAAGGCATGAGCCGCATGCGGGTGGTCGACAGCCATTGCCATCTCGATTTCGAGGGGATGGAAGAGAACCTGCCCGGCATTCTGGCGCGGGCGGAGGAGGCGGGGGTTGGCCTCATGCTGTCCATCAGTTCGCGCGTCGCCCGCTTCCCGAACCTGTTGCGCATCGCCGAAAGCCACGCCAACGTCTTCTGCACTGTCGGCACGCATCCGCACAACGCCCACGAAGAACCGGATGTCACGGCGGCTGATCTCGTGAAGCTCACCCAGCATCCGAAAGTGGTCGGCATCGGCGAGGCCGGCCTTGACTACCACTATGATTTCTCGCCGCGCGAGGCACAGATGAAGGGGTTCCGCACCCACATCGCCGCCGCCCGCGAAAGCGGCCTGCCGCTGGTCATCCACACCCGCGAGGCGGAGGAAGATACGGCCCGCGTGCTGGAAGAGGAAATGGCGCAGGGCACCTTCAAGGCCGTCCTGCACTGCTTTACCTCGCAGGATTGGCTGGCGCAGAAAGGTGTGGAACTCGGGCTCACGGTCTCGTTCAGTGGCATCCTCACCTACAAGACGGCGGAAAACCTGCGGGCGACGGCTCGGGCCTTGCCGGAGGACCGCATCCTCGTGGAAACCGACGCACCCTACCTGGCCCCCGTGCCGCACCGTGGCAAGCCGAACGAACCCGCCTTTGTGGTGAAGACGCTGGAGCATCTGGCAGCAGCCCGCAACACAGAGGTTTCCCGCATGGCCCGGATCACCAGCGACAACTTCTTCCGACTGTTCGACAAGGTGCCACGGCCGGAGGCCTATTCGTGAGCTTGCGCATCACCATTCTGGGCTGCGGCTCGTCGGGTGGCGTCCCGCGCGTGGGTGGCGACTGGGGCACGTGCGATCCTGCCAACCCGAAGAACCGCCGCCGCCGCTGTTCCATCATGCTGGAACAGAACAGGCAGGGCGGCACCACGCGTATTCTCATCGACACATCACCCGACCTGCGGGAACAGATGCTTTCAGTGGGCGTCTCCGAGATTGACGGCGTCTGGTACACTCATGAACACGCCGACCACACGCACGGCATTGATGAGTTGCGCGGATTCTTTCTGGGCATGCGCCGCAAGGTGCCAATCTGGGCGGATGCCCCGACATCCTCCATGCTGATGTCGCGCTTTGCCTATTGCTTCGCCTCGCCGGAAGGCAGCGACTATCCGCCGATCCTGCGCCACCACGCCATCGTGGCGGGCGTGCCGTTCAGCACCGAGGGAGCAGGGGGCACCATTTCGGCCCTGCCGTTCAACATGCGGCACGGCAACATCAATGCGCTCGGTTTTCGCATCGGCGACATCGCCTATTGCCCGGATGTGAACGATCTCGATGAAAGTGCCGTGGCCTGCTTGCAAGGTCTGGATCTCTGGATCATCGACGCCTTGAAACGCACGCCGCACCCCAGCCATTTCTGCCTCGCCGAAACCCTGGCCTGGATCGACCGCCTGCAACCAAAACGGGCGATCCTTACCAACATGCACATCGACATGGACTACGACACGCTGTGCAAGGAACTGCCATCCCACGTCAAACCAGCCTATGATGGCATGGTGACCGGGGCCTGAAATTCGAGTCTTCTGGAGGAACTCACCATGACACGCCGTATTGTCGGCCTCACACTGGCCATTTCATTTGCGGCGCTCGCCGTTTCCTCGCCCGCCATGGCGCAGGCCACCTGCGCGCCGGAAAAGCTGGACAAGGCCCTGAACGCCTTCGCGCGTGAACCCTTTGGCGCAGCAGGCTGGCGCAAGCTCACGGGTCTCGGTGCGCCCGACATCAATTCGGACAGTCCGTTCTTCGGCGGCTATGCGGCAAGTGAAGGCTGGAAGAAGCGTACCGCCGAACTGGCCCCCGACATGCCGGAACTGCAGAACGTTCCATATGAATGCCGCATGTCCTATCCGTTGGAGGTGCTGGAAACCCGTGTGGCCAAGCTGGGCGCTGCCGACCCCTACATCAAGCAGTGGCTGAAGGCACAGGCACGGGTGTTGAAGGCCTGCGAAGGTGCGGGCGTTGACCAGACCCTCTTGCCTGATCCTCTCGAGGTGAAGCCTGAACTGGCCCAGATGCAGCAGGACGACCGCGCCTACCAGGAAGCCTCCGTGGCGTTCTATGGCCAGGACAAGACCAAGGCCGTGCAGATGTTCAAGGCCATCGCTTCTGGCAATTCCGCACACAAGGCGGCGGCGCGCTACAACATTGCCAACCTGCTGGCCAATGCCAAGAACGTGGCGGAGGCCCGCACCGAGGCAGCCGCCATCCTCGCTGATCCGTCCCTTGCGTCGGTCCATGGCATCACCCGCGAATTGCAGGGCTACATCGCCAATCTGGAGGACACGGCCGAGGGCTGGACGACCCTCATCGACAACACCGTTGCCGTGTTGAGCCAGCCCGAAGCGGCAATCACCGCCGATCCGAAGGCGCAGGGACAATATGCAGCCGCACTCTACGACATTGATTTCGTCGGCGTGCGCGACAAGCAGGATGACTGGTGGGTCAGGGGCCAGTTGCCTGAAGGCCCGACGCTCTCGAAGGCGCTGGTCGATTCCAGCCGCAAGCATCCGATGGTGCTGTGGATGATGACTGGACAGTCCGTGGCGACAATGCAGTCCCGCGCGCCATGGTCGATGATGGGGCCCAAATGGAATGCCTGGTCGGCCTCCTATGTCGACAGGGCCATGGCCCTGCAGCCCGCTGCCGCTGGAATTTCGGGCGCGGCGCGCGACATGATCGATGCCCTGAAGGCAGGCACCGATGATACCACGCGTGCCGCCCTTTGGGACAAGGCCAAGGCCGCCGCCGCCAAGGCGCAGTCAACCTGCGGGGATGCACCTGAAACGGCAGCGGTCACGGCGCTTGCCATGCAGGCCACACGCCTGTCGGCGCTCGCCGGCAAGTACGACGAGGCCTACGCCAACCTCAAGGCGCTGCCCATCGCGACCTCCGAGGGCTACATCGACATCCTGCTTCCTAAGCTCATGCAGCATGTCCTCTCCACCGGAAATGTGGAGGAGGGGCGCCGCCTGCGCGATGCCCTGATTACGCCGCAACTGTTTGACGCCATCACGAAGCGTCAGGACTATGAGCGCGGTGCGATCAATGACGGCTTGAGCAACTTCATGTTCTGGGTGGCTGAAGATGAAGCCCGTGCGATGGAGGCGCTCACCCATGCCAGCGCCGCGCTTTCAAAGCCGGTGCTGAACCTGTTGCCGTCCAAAGCCATGCGCCGCATCGCAGGTCATGCCGCATTCCAGCCGGAACAGAAGGCGCTTCTGCTGCGCGCCGCCTGGACCCGCGATTATGCCCGGGGCCGCATGCCCAAAGCTGCCGACACCGAAGCCATGTTGGCCGCAAATCCGGAGTTGAAAGCCGCCCATGATGCGGTCAAGACGGAGTTCCCGAAACTGCGCCCCGAACGCCAGTGGCTGTTAACCATCCTGCGCAACCCGCGTTTCGGCATTCTGGTGAACTCACCGGACTGGACCGATGCCATCGAGACGAAGCGTGACAGCTTTGCCGCCATCGACGCCTACGACCACAATGACAAGAACTGGTGGTGCCCGCTGGAAATCGACCGCCAGTTGGGTGCGTTGCGCAAGCACGTTGACGACGATGCCGGTCTCGTGGCTGTCGCTGACTACAATGCCGATGAACTGAAGCCCGTGCTTGAGGACGAAGCCTTGGCGCAGGCCCAGGCGGCGCGCGATGCAATGTTGAAGGCCCACCCAATGGTGAAGGCCGTGGATTGGTCCGAGGCCAACAGGCTTGCCAAGGCACCGTCTGCGCCGCGCTTGCTGACACAGGCCGCCATCCGCTGGGGCAAGGCCAGCAAGGGCAACGACGCAGGTCCTGAGGCCTTGGCGCGCGCCCAGCAGGTCGTGCGCTACGGCTGCAATTGGCATGGCGGCCACAAGGCCTACGCCAAGCCGGCGCAGGAGTTGCTGCAGGAAAAGTTCAAGGACACGGCCTGGGCAAAGCAGACGCCGTACTGGTTTGATTGCGTGAACAACGTCTGGGATGACCAAGGCAACAAGGTCTCCACCTGCAAGCCACGGGAGTGGCCAAAGCAGGCACCATTGCGCTGAGACGCGATGGCAGGAATGCCTCACAAGACATTGATGGGGGCCGGAAAATCCGGCCTCCATCTGCATCCCAAGTCACACACAAATATTCCATAATATATATTATGCGAACGACGGCATGCCAAACGAAAGGCGGCACATGACTGACCACACGTGTAGCCCGGAATTTTTTTGTCCGCATGACGAGACTTACTTGTCCGCAATTTTGTTGATGGTGCCATCCCGGACCCGCCCCACGTATTTGTAGAACCACCCCATATGGGGGAATGTCTCCCCTTGGTCTCGGGTGGCAATAATCAAGGTTCCGTGAAGGGCGCTTAAATTGAGAGTCGGATCATGCAGGTTGATGTTCTTTAGTAGGGCTTGAGCAACAGGTCCAGGTTGAAACATCTTCCGAGAGTTGCGACTGCCGGGTCGCTGTAGGATGGTGTTCACGATTTCCGGCCAGTCCGACTCCGGGTGGTGCCGGACGGCCAGCCAGTACCGCCGCCCCATGGCGACACTGCCGATGTGCACCCGTGCCTCTGGCGACGCGAAAGCGCGGGTCATCAGTTCCCCGCCGTCGATCCTTGCCTTGATGGCCGACAATCCTTTGAGGACCAAGGCAGCGCGCAGAGAGAGGTCCTTCTTCATGATGTGGTCTTTCCAAAGCGATTGATGAATTTGGTGCGCTCAAGCCGTCCTTCGCCACTCTCCTGTACAGCGATCCGCTGGACGGTCCGCGCACTTACATCAAACCCCATCTCTGCCTTGATGCGGGCGACAATGAGGGAGGGACGCTGGCCCTGTCTTAGCAGTTCGTTGATTTTGATCCACACTTTGGGATGCTGTGAGGCAAGGGAGTGATCCTTCTTCCGGGCAGGAATAACATAAAGGTGCCAATACCCTTCCCCCACAGATTCCAGCGGGAACAGCTTCAGTAATCGGAACAGCATTCGACTGGAACAGCCAATTTGGGCCGCAGCATACTCTAACGCCGAGGTTTTTTCCCATGCCCGGTGTTTGGCCCACATATCGAGTGCGTAAATCACAGCTGCGGCGCGCCAATGGCAGGTCTCCTGGGCTTCGGGAGTCAGCGTTGAAAACCGCCCTTCCCGGTAGGCAATGTCGTTGCGGATATGGGCCTCTTCCTCCGCGCTGGCGGCGGTGATGGTGAAGTCTGTTTCCTCGCGTCCGCCACATTTGGCGCGAAGTTCCGCGAGGGTCAGTTTGCGGGTGTGCATGGGGTTCCTCCTGTGCTGTCTGATGGTGTGCCGGGCGGGGGCACTCCTGCGCCCCGCCCGGCCCGGTTCCGGTCAGATCTTCACGTCGTGTTTCACAGCCATGAGATGATGGATCATCTCCATTTCACGACCGAGCAGATGCAGCAGCGCCAGCAGGCCTTCATGTGTGACCTCCATGCGTCCTGCACCCGGCCCTTCCGCCAGGTCGGTCATGAAGCGGGTGATCACCATGAGGTCCCGCAGGCGGTCTTCGGCCCCTTCCGGCGGCGTAAAATGCCGCCACTCAGGGCAAAGCAGGCCTGCCTCGATGGCAAAGCGCTCGCCCAGAGTATTCGGGGGGCGTTGGCCGGTGCGGGCCTGCGGCTCGGGCTGGTTGGGAACAACAACCATGGTCTTCTCCTATGGTATTTAGTGAACATGGCGCATGGAGCGCCGGGTGGTTCACAGTGGCCATAGGTCCACCCCCGGTTATTCCCCGTGAGGGTCTTGTATTCGCCGGGGCACCCGACAATGCCGGTGCCGAAGTGGCTCAGATGAGTCATTGGGATAGTCCTATGGTCTAGTGAAATGGCAGCGCTGTGAGACACTGGCCATGCCCGGAAGATGCGCTGATTTGGACCCTTCGTCAACGAGCCCGGAACGGGAACGGAAGGTCCTTGCGCCGGGGTGCGGCAATGGCCTACCCGCCCTGCCCTTGACTCCTCCGACAGCACACTCCCAGAGTGCATCAGGGGAGGCACTCATGAAGGCACATCTGGCACTCGGACTCGCACTGGCGCAGGCCCTCGCACTGGCCGCCTGCACGGTGCCCAAGCAGGCCGTTCCCGTCACCGGAAGCAGGTCGGACGGCACCGTCGAGATGGCGGTGGAATGGGGGGCCTTCCAGACTCCGCAAATCAACTGGGAGCAAGCACGCATGGAAGCCGCGGCCAAATGTCAGGTCTGGGGCTACAAGAACGCCGAGGCCTTCGGGGCCGAGCGCCGCCAATGCGTGATGATGACCCCGGACGGCATCTGCGCCACATGGCGCGCCACCGTCAATTTTCAGTGTATCACCGACAAGCCGCCAGCCCCTCTTTAACCCCTTCCCCCGCCTCTCTCGAGGCGGTGTTACGCGGCCCTCAACAGGCCTTCGAAGACGTCTTGAAGCGGTCGCAATGGGGTTCTCCGGGCGGCACCCAAAGCGGGCTTTCCTCGGGCACGATCATCATGTGGTCCATGACCACGCGTCCCTCAGCATCGATGCGCCCGGCCGCTTCGGCGGCACCTGTGATGGCACGGGCCAGCCGGGGCGGCAGGGAGAGGGTGAGGCTCACGCGTTTCCCCTCCTCCGCCGCACCCGGTGCCATGGCCCTCACGCCATTTTCAGTTGATGTCATGACAGGCTCCGCCGCCGTCCCAGTCCTCGCGGGGATCGGCCTCCTCGGGGAACTTCACCAGGGCCTCGCAGCCCTCGGCCAGCATACGGCAATCGGCTGTTGTGAGGCCGGTCCAGATCGCCGTGAGGGTGAAGCCGTTCGGCCCCTCCTCGCGCTTCAGCGTGAAGAGCTTCTGCGGCATGGCCGGCAGGCCCGTGTCTTCCGGTTTGCGTCCCATCATTCGTGCTCCATGCCGCGCCACAGGAAAGGCCCCTTCCGCCACCACAGCCAGCCGCAGGCGCGCACCGCCGCGTAGAAGGACAGCCTCACCACCACATTGATCTTCAGCACCTTCATGCCTTCGAGGAAGATGCGGTCGGCCATCCAGCGCGAGACGAGGCCCTTGTCGTAGAGGAAGTCGTGAATCACCGCCGCCTTCGCCCACGGCCCGTCCGGCTTGAACACCAGGCGCAGCGGCCATGGCACCGAGGCAAGGTCGGTCACGAAGGTGGCAGGCACCGTGAGGGTGAGGCCCGAGCCCAGTTCGCCCACCTCGTAGGAGAAGGGTTCCTTCAGCCAGTACCAGACCTTGCCGCTGCCTTCAGGCCCCGGCACCACCCGGTATTCCAGCGGTGTAGTGAAGCTGCTCATGCGTTCGGCTTCCAGTGTACCTCGTCGCGGAAATCCGCCGGCAGCTGGCCTGCGGCCGCCAGTGCTTCCAGCCGGTTGCCGTTGGCCTTCAGCGCCAGGTAGATCTTCTGCGCCTGGCGCAGTAAGGCGGCTTCCGCTTCCTCGGCCGCCGTCAGTGTCGCGCCCGAGACGCGCTTGTCGGTAAGAACGCCGGCACGGATCACCGCATCCTGCACCTTGATGGCGAGGTGTGCCTGGTCGCGGGCACCGAAGCCATTGATCAGGCGGCGCAGCGTCTCGGCCCGCACCTCTTCGATTCCGGCTACGGCGAGGGTCTGTGTCGGCGCGGGTGGCGCTGCCGCAGGCCGGGCAAAGCCGTTTTGACCTTCCGTCACCATCACGCCTGCTGGCAGCTGTGGCAGATTCCCTTCCCCATGCCAGCGCACGTCGAGCCTGAAGGTGGCAGGGCCAAAGACGGCCGCCGTCACCTCTTCGCCAGCGCCGTCGAGGACGGCGGGTGAGAGTTCATCGCTAAGGAGGCGGGGCCCGGCGATGTCGGCATGCTGTGTGCCGATGATGCCCGCGGCCGCGTCGATGGCCTCGCGCGATGACGATGTCAAAACATAGTCCCTCATGCCAGCCTCACTGCGTTGATAATTGTCGCGTTGGCACCACTGCCATTGTTCGGTGCCTGTGCCTTCATGAGAGAGGCGGCGTTGCCCACGGTCGTGGCCATCTGCAGCGTGATCGTGGCGGGTGCCGCCAGCACCACAATGTCGGAAAGGTGGAAGCCCAGCGTGATGCCGTTCAGGCTGGCGTGATACTTGTTCTGGTCGGCGATGGTGTTCACGCCATCATGCAGGCGCACCGTCACCTGGCTGGCCGTGGTCGTGGTCTTCTGGTACTGCGCCTGCGCGCTCAGCAGCCATGTGCCCGCCGCCAGCGTAACCGATGGCCCGTCGAAAAACGTGTTGCTGGTGGTCAGCTGCACATCGGCGGACAGTGCCGCCATGGCATAGGAGAGTGAGGCCACCGCCACGCCGGCATCGGTGAAGCTCTCGCCTTCCGCTGCCGTCCAAGCCCGGTCGATGAGCGAGAGCGAGCGGATGGCCGATGACAGTTGCGCCGCGCCGCCCGCGTTGCCCACGTCAAGGGCCGCTGGCGTGAAGGCACTGGTGGCGGTGAGCGGTGTTGTCGGTCCCACGCTGCCGGCGGCAAGGCCGGAGAACTTCCAGCGCAGCAGCTTGTCGGTTCTCGACGCCGACACATGGAAGGTGTAGGCCGTGCCCGGCGTGAGTGCTGCCGCCGTGCCGCCGAACTGTTCCACCCCGCCCACGATCAACTTGATGACCGGCGCCATCGAGCCGGAGGCGAAGTTCATTTCCAGCTTGTCGGCCCCGTTTTTCAGGCAGAACACGGTGCGCACCGTGGCTTCCGGCTGGGGCGCGGTGAAGGCACCCGCAAGCGTGATCTCGTCGGCGGCAAAGCCCGTGACGGGAAGTGACAGTACGTCGGCGGCGCGCGACGGTGCCGTGCCCGTGGCCTCCATGAAGGAGGGCGGATAGCGGCCTGGGCCGAACATGCGATGGCCGATACGGAAGCCGCGCGCCGATTGGCCGGTGTACTTGATGGGCGACGGCGGGCGGATGGTGGCTCCGGTCGAAACCGCATACCACGACACCTGATAAACGTTGTCTGCGAAGGGGCCGGTGATGTCGAAGCCGCTCGTGCCGTCCGACGGTTTCAGGGGAGGCGGGCTGCTCGCGCAAAGAAAGTCACCAGTGCCGATTGTCAACCCCGGCACGGGCGCGCCACCATCATCCATGCGGATGAGGAAGGCGGCGCAATACTCCTGCCCGGTCGTGGTGGCCTGCGTGCCAAGATAGGAAAAGCGCTGCAGGCTGTTGTCACCGAAGCCGATCCAGTTGCCGCTCCATCCCTCCGGCGCGGTGGCGTCGGTCACGTTGCTGCCATTGCTGAGCTGCGCCACGGTGGGCTGGCTGTAGGGGTGCAGATAGGCGAAGGCCGCTTCAAACAGCGCGCCTGCGGGGCGGCCCAGATAATCATGGGTCAGGCGCAGGGCATCGGCGGAAACGCTGGCCAGCACCCGCTTGCGCGTCCAGCGCAGGCCGCCGGTGGAATTGGTGAGGGTGGCAGAGGCATAGCTTTCCAGCGCACCCATGGCGGCGGCAGCGCCATCATTGAAGGCGGCATAGCCATTGCCTGCCAGGTCCAGCACCAGCGCCTTGCGCCCGCGCAAGTGAACCGGCAGCAGGTCGAGGGCGGCAGCACCAGTCAGGGTTCCGGTGGCATCGCCCCCCGCCGCCACCGCTGCCGCCACAAACGCCGTGCTGGCAATCTGGGTCGTGCTGGTCCCCGGCGCGGCCGTGGGCGCGGTGGGTGTGCCCGCAAGAGCGGGAGAGAGCAGCGGGGCCTTGTCCGCCAACGCGGCTGCAAGGTCGGCATCGCTTGCATACTGCGGATGCGGGTCGCTTGCCCCCGCATGGGCGGCGATGGCCGCCGCTGCGGTTCCCGCCTGCTCGGCAGAAAGGGCCGCGCGTCCGGCAGCGGCGTCAGCCGCCTGAAGCACCGCAAGTCCTGTCGCGGTCGGATTGACCACCAGTTGCAGGCTGGCTTCAACGAGGACAACGATGTCCTCCTGCCAGATCACCAGGGTCTCGTCCTCGCCACGAGTGTAGGGCGTGCTCTCCTTCACGAACATCAGCGGAGCCACGCATTCGGGTGCCGATCCCGCCACTGTCGAGACCAGTTCCATGCTGCCGTAGCCCAGCAGGTTGGCCATGTCGCCTGCCGGGAAGCTGTAGGAGATGATGGTGGACGCGGCATCGGCGCCGACCGTCATCTTGCCATTGGCCACGGTGGCGGTGGCGAAAGGGGTCGTGTTGTTGTGGCGGAACAGCCGCAGCTCGTAACTCGCGGGCGCCTGGGCCAGCGGATAGGGCCCCTGCCCGTTGCGCAGGCGGAGCATCAGCTTGCCGGTGAAGGCGCGGTTCTGGCGGGCGGTGCGGAGACTGATCATGGGTAGGCCTCGAAGGCGATAAAGCCGTATTGCTCCGGCGTTGAGGGAGAACCAAGATTGAGGGGCTCGCCGAAGTTGCCGGAGGCCGACACCGCATAGACTTTCACCTGGGCGGTCATGGAGGTGGCCGGCGTGATCAGGCCCTCGGCCTCGATCGCACCATAGAGACAGGCGGGTTGGCGCACGAAATTGGCCGTGATGGGTGCCGCGCCGCTCACGTTCCAGAGGAAGACTGCTGCGGGGTCGGCGTTGTTGGTGAAGGCCTTCATGCGCACCCGAAGCGGGCGGTTGGGCAGCGTCAGCGTGAAGGTGGCTGCATTGAGCGAAAGGCCTGGAATGTTGTTCTGGACCTGCATGTTGATGGGATAGGTCTGCCACCCCGCCACGATGTTGGCAGAGGCCGTGTTGCGGGCCAGCTGGTAGGCGAAGAGTGCCGTCAGCGGGGGGGCCGAGGACGCGGCTGGCTTGTCCACCGCGAGGCGGTAGCTGGTGCCATCATCGGTCACCACCTCCTGCACACCGGCGGCCAGACGGCCCGCCGCCAAAGCACTGCCATCGCGGTTGACCAGGGCCTTGGGCCCCTTGCCCACATTGAGTGTCGCGGCCCCGGTGTTGGCGGCCACGGGGGTCAGCAGGAAGCCGTTGCCCTTCTGGGCCACATCAAGTGGCACATCACACACCGCCGTGATCGCGTTGGCTGTGCCTCCGACCGAAGACAGGGGCACGATGGCATAGCGCCAGAGGCCGCGCACCTCGTCGTTGATGGCCTCCAGTGTGGCCGGTCCTGTGAAGGGAGCGGCAGCGTTTGAAGGGGCAGGCGTCTTGCGCAAGGGCGTGCTCATGAGGTGCTCCACATCTCCGGGGCCTCCGGAACAACGGTGAGGGTGAAGGTGTTGCCGTCGCCGGGGCTGACATCCACGACCTCGCAGCGCCGCGCCTCGCTGCCGCGCTGCCCGATGCTCACACTCTGGCCGGCGGCAACCCGGTCATTGAGAAAGGGTGTTTCGAACACCAGCATCTGGGTGGCGGCATCGATGCCGGCGAGCGGCTGGATGGTGATGCCCTCGCCGGTCATGATGAGGGCCCCCATCAGCTGACCCGAAAGCGCCATGTCGGCAATGCTGGCAAGGTCGGCCGCGAGGCTGAGGTCGGGCCCGTGCGAGGAAGGCTGCGGGGCATCAACCACGAGTGCGGTCACCAGGCCGCCGCCGTCGCGCAAGACATCCACGATGCGGGCACTGGCGTGGGTTTCAACCAGTTCCGGCGAATTGAGCCAGACAATGTCGCCCGGCGCACTCGCCAGTGCATCCCACCAGGTCTCGATGGTCAGAACATGGTCGCGGTGCCAGAGGGCCGCGAGGTAGAGGCGGAAGAAGCTGTCGATCTGGGCGGCATCGGCGATGGCCTCCGACTCCAGTTCGATGACGCTCTTCACTTCGGCTTCCGTCAGTCCCGGCCTGCGGATGATGCGTTCGTCGGTGTCGAAGTCCTGGGCCCGGTTGCGGAACCTCACCCGCACCGCATCCGGCACGGGATCGCTGTTCTTGGCCCAGCCGATGGACAGGAGGTTCGTGTGGTTGAAGGCCTGGCGCGGTTCCACGCCGAGGGCGAAGGTGTCGCGCTGCCGGGTGACCGAGAGCAACCGCCCTTCGGCGCGCTTGGCAAGGCCTGCGGAGGCGACGGCATCCAGAGCTTCGCCCCATTCGCGCCCCTGCAGGATCAACGCCACCTTGTGTCCGCTGGCGGCGCAGGCGTCATGCCATTGCCCCAGAGCCGGAATATCCACCAGATCGGGTGTCAGCGGCTCTGGCGTCTGCGGGCCGGTGGCAACATGGAAGAAGTGGTCGGCCGGATTGTCCGAGACGGCAAGCCCGTCGAAGCTGCTGCCGTTCCACACCTTGACCATGGCACCGGCCATGACCGAGAGCTGCGTGACGTTGGCGTTGCGGCCCTTGACCTCGATGGTGGCGTTGCCGGCCTTGGGCAGCGGCGGCCGGTTCCAGACCGTGGCGAAGCGCAGGATCTGGCAGGTGTCGGGGATTTCCTGGCCGTAAAAGGAGGCTCCATTGCCGGTGTAGTCGAAGCCGGCCTCGGTGCGATAGTGGAACAGCGAATAGCACGGCGAGCCGGAATAGTCCGCCTTGTAGGTCGAGGGCACAAAGGGCCAGACGGTGTCCATCCATGACTCGACGCGGCCAAGGCAACCGCGCTGTTGCCAGACCTGCCAGCGGTTGCCGCGCGGAAACACCGCCGGATCGAGATAGATGATGAAGCCGTCCTGGCGGCGCTCCACCCGCGCCGTGCTGTTGAGTGTGGCGGTCTTCTTGAAGCTCGTGTGTGCCGTCCATGCCCCCCCGGACGGTGTGAGCGGCGAGCCTTGCGCAGGAACCGTGTGGAAGGAATGCCAGGCGCCATTGGTCAGGGGCACGTCAGTGAAGGCAGGTGGCACTGCGGCCCAGACCAACTTCACATATTTTGAAACGCGCCCCGTGGTCTTGAAGCTGAACATCAGCTCCGGCAGGTTGATCCAGGTGTCGCTGCCCTCTGCGCGCAGCTGCAAACGCAGCGGCATCACCAACTCGATATTGCTGCTGCCGATGTAACCCGGTGCTGCCGGCCACAGGTATTGCACCCAGATCTCGTCCGGGTCGTGTTTCGAGGTCATCACCACGGGTTCGGGCAGGCACGACAGCGGAGACGCCTGGTTGGCCAGTTTCTGCTGGGGGAAAGCCTTCTCGCGCAGGTGGCCCTTCAGTTCGATGGCGGGCGCGATCTGGTAGCCGAAGCGCTGCAGCATGCGGGTGGGCTTTGGATTTGTGCCATCCTCGATGAGGAAGCTCAGCCCCGGCACCTCGGCCAACGGCGTGCCCTCCACCTTCCCCTGGGTGATCTCGTGGGGGCCTTCCAGCATGTAGGAGACCTCGACGATCTCGTCCTCGCCCTCCAGCGCCACCAGCGGGTAACTCGCCATCTTGGGGAAGACCTTGGCCCGGCCCGCGACGTAGTCGAAGCTCTGTCCGGCCGGGACGACGTTGCCGCTGGCCGAGGCCTGCCCCAGCGACGAGGTTTCGGCCGCTTCTGCCGACGACCGCGCAGCAGCAGGCTTGGCCGCCAGCGTCAGCGCAAGGCGCCCGAGGAAGGTGACACCGGCGGCAAGGGCCTGCGCCCCCCAGGTGCCCGCACCTGCAAGGCCGCCCAGCAGCGGTGTGAGCCCTCCCCCGGTGATGAAGGTGCCCACAGCCATGAGCGCGATCGACGCCACAATCGAAAGGATGGATTTGCCGCCCTTGCCGCCACCGCCGCCACCGCCCTTGCCGGGCACGGCATGCAGGCGGATCAGCACGGGTTCCCCCGGAACCGGCTTCAGGCGCAGCCGGTAGCGCCGCGCGCCCCTGGCCCAGAAGTACCGGGGCACCTCGTGCATCTTGCGGCCCTGTGTCACCGTCACCACGCCAAAGCGGTGAAAACGGTCCTCGAGGTCTGGCAGTGCGTCGATGATCTCGTCGAGATAGCGCGCGGAATCGGCAGCAAACCAGTCGGTGTCGCCCGCCACCGGATTGCGTGTGAGGGCCAGCGGCATCTGCCCCGGCCCAACGGAGGCGCGCCCCTGTGTCACGGCCGGCAGCCGTTCGATCAGCATGATCCGCCTCCACTGCGCAAAGGGTGCCGGAAGAGGCGCACGTCCCCTTCCCGCAGGGTGGCCGAGGCAAGTGCCTGCGCCGTGTCACGGAAACAGGTTTCGATGGCCCCCTGGTTCTCGTTCATGTGCAGGATGTGTGCGGGCCTTGTCACCACGCCGAGATGCCACCAGCCCTTGACCAGCCGGTTGTTGACCGGCAGCGGGCGGCGGATCACCGCCATGTCGAAAGCCTCTTCGAGACCCGTTTGAACGGCCTTGAAGGCCCCGGTGAAACTGCTGTCCAGGAGCGAGCCTGCCTGCTCCGCGATGTCGTCCAGCCGCAGCTTCGGCCAGGCCGGAAGCGTGATGCCAAGTTCGGTCTCGTAAATGGCGCGGGCAAGCCCGTAGCAATCGACACCCGGCAGGTCGCGGCCACCGTCAGCATAGTGGCTGTTGCGGATGTAGTGGCCCCACCATGTGCCCACGCCCCCGGTCATGCAACGAATGTCCCAGGCGCGACTTCGGGATTGGCAGAGGACTTCGGGAACGCCTTGCCGTGGCTGCCCTGCCCCACCGCATCGGCGACGATCCACGGCCCCTCGGTGCGGATGCCGGTGAGGTAGAGGCCATGGTGGTCATAGAGCACGTCATCGGGGTCCGCGCGCGACACGATCTCGAAGGAACATGCAATGCGGCCCTTGAGCGACAGCACGGTGCGGCCGATGGCGCGGTCGACGTTGGCGATGCGCAGGCCGCCGCGCTTGGCGGTTTCCCCGGAGGAAGGCAGGCGCGGCATCAGCGGCCAGGCCACGAAGGTCTGCCCGCGCGACACCACGTCGGTGAGGTTGGAAGCCACACGCACCGGTTCCAGCAGGTCGGCATGGGTGAGTGTGACGAGCAGCAGGCCGAGATCCTCGACGAACTGCTGCGAGGACTGTTCCCACCAGCTGTCGGGCATGGTGGTGCTCATTGCGGCAGCCTTTCCAGCGAGAGGCGCACGAGCCAGCCCTTGCCGTCACGGAAGGGTTCGATGGGCTCATTGTCGAAGCGCCGCCAGCGGTACGGCAGACGGGCACCGAAGGGATCGCGCAGCCAGAACGGCACGGTGCCGTTCATGGGGCCGCCATCGGCGGGAAAGGCCGTCCACCAGGGCCACCACACGCCCCAGAGCTGGTAGTCGCTCATCGGGAAGGTCGCCACCATGTGGATGGAGAGTGCCGACGAGGCCGGGCCGCCACGGCCGCCACCCGAGAGGGTGCGCACGAACTGGCCGTTCTCGACCGGCCGGTAGCTGAGGCCGTCGCGCAGCGGATCATCGCCCACGCCACCCGGCCAGTAGATCGAGAAGAGGTCAGCCATGGCGCTCGATCCTGCGGCTGAAGCCCGCATAACGGTTGCCGAGAGAACCGTCGGCCCCGCCCGTGGCAATGTGGCGGTTCACCGCCCGCCCCACCATGATCTCGAGGTCGATGCCGCCGCTGCCGTTTTCGGTGGCGCGCGTGTCCACCCGCTCGTTGCCATAGTTGTGGGTGGTCACATTCACGACCGGGCCTCCGCCTGTGCCGCCGCCCTGCACCCGTGGCAGCGATCCGAAGACATCGCCCGTGGCGAAGGCCTTGGGCAGGGAGACGCCGAGCGAACCGTCCGCCATGCGGGCCAGCGGCAGCCGGGTTTCGGACGATCCGGCCTTCGCGGCCACGCCGCCACCGCTGAGCGGCATGATGGCTTCGGGGCCAGCCTCGCCCATGAGGCCCAGCCGGTTGCCGAAGCCGAACAGTGTGGGCCTTGCCACCACGCTGTTGGTGAAGGCCCCGCCGCCTGCGAAGGCCTCGATGCCGCCTGCGAAGGCAGCGCCTTTGGCATAGAGCCCGCCGCCATAGCCGTTGCCGCCACCCATCAGCATGGTCATGCCGTCCATGAGCGACTTGCCGAGCCCGCCAAGAAGTCCACCGTTCTCCGTGCCCTTCTCGCCGAAGAGCAGCTTGTCGATGACGTTGTCGAGCAGGGCCAGGCCCTTCTGTTTCAGGCTGTCGAAGACGGACGACAGGGCCGACCCCCAGCTTTGTCCGGCGTCCTTCGCTTGCAGGAATGTTGAGGTGATGCCACTCCCGATCTCGCGGATCGTGTCGAGCTGGCCGATGCGCTGCTGCTCCATGCGGGCCTCGGCGTCCTTCTTCCTGCCCGCGAACTCGGCCGCTGAGGCGAGCTTGCCGTATTCGGCGGCCTGCCTGCCGATTGCTGCCGTGACCTCGGCATGCAGCTTCTTGTCCTTCTCCAGACGTTCGCCGTAGATCCGTTGCGCCTGTCCCCACAGCTCCTGTTCCTTGCGCAGTCTGGCGGACTCGCCGGTACTGCGGCCGATGGCAGCGGACCGGGCATCCTCGGCGGCGGCGGACTCGCGCACCACCTGGGCCCAGCGCCGGTCCATGGCGACGAGTTTCTCCTTCTCGCTCTCGGCCTTCTTGTCGGCGGCGGCACCGCCCTTCATCACCGAATTGCCGCCCAGGATCGACTGCAGGTAGCCACGGGTCTCGGCCGGAATTTTCGTCGGGTCGGCACCGGCCCTGGTCCAGTCATCGACGTTGCCCATGCCCCAGTTGTAGGCCATGAGCGCCAGCTCGGTGTTGCCCGCGTAGCGCTTGGAGAGTTGGCCCATGTAGCGGGCCCCGCCGAAGATCGACTGGTAGGGGTTGAACGGATCGGAGACAGCGAGGTCGCCTGCCGTGCCGGGCATCAGCTGCATGAGGCCCTTGGCCCCGCGCTTGCTCACGGCAGCGGGGTTCCAGCCGCTCTCCTGTCCGATCTGGCGGGCCAGCAGGTCCGGGTCGAGGCCATATTGCCGGGCCGCATCCAGCACAAGGGCGCGATACTGCGCCGGTGCCGTGGCGAAGTCACCGATCGAGGCATTGCCGCTGAAGCCGGGCGAGGCCTTGAGTGTGGTCATGCCGAAGATGTTGTCGTGGCGCGTGCCCGCCAACCTGTCGAGGGCAGAGGTGAGGCCCTGCACCTTCTCGGTGCCTTTGCCGAGCGCTTCGTTCAGGGCGGATGTATCGCCCTTGAGGCCTTTCACAATGGCACTGGTCTGGGCGAAGTCATCCTGTGCCTTGAGGAGCGGATCATAGACCTCGCCCAGGGCCTTCACCAGCTTTTGTGCCCCCTCCACGCCGGACTTGGTGGAGATGTCGGCGACCTGTTGCAAGAAACCGCGCACGTCGGCAGTCCCGCTGCGCAAGGCTTCCTTGAAGGCGCGCTCGGCTTCGGCAACCTGCTTGTCAAGGGTCCGGTCGCCACTGGACGGGATGGGAACCATCATGCGGCCCATCTCAGACATCATGCCCTTGAGAGCGCGTTCCTCCTCGCGCTGCTGCAGCAGCGCATTGTTAAGGAGCATGCCCGAGACTTCGCCGGAGTAGCGTTTGATCTTGCGCCCGCTCTCGTCCCACGAGTCCCCGATGCGCTTCACCAAGTCATCATGCTGCTTCAGAAGTGTTTCAGCCTTTCCTCCGTCGCTCATGATCACATCGAAGAGCGTGAAGGCTGCCGATGTGACGAGGCCGAACCCGACGACCGCGAGGTTGAGCGGATTGGTCAGGAAGGTGGTGATGCCCGACCCCACCGCCTTCAGCGCCCCCATGACGCCGGTGCCCGACGTGAAGCCTTGGGCGAGCTGAGAACCCTGCTGCATCATCACCGTGAACGGCGACTGCCCGGAGGCAAGCCCCACAGCAATGTCCTGCAACTGGAACTGCATGGAGGCGAGCTGCTGGGAACTCAACTTGGCGGCCTCCGCCGTCTTCTGGCCGATGCGTGTCACGGCCTGCTCAGCCCCGGTCACCGGCACCGGCTTCGCGAGGTTCGCCTGCAGCTGGTCGATCTTGCGGTTCGCCTGGTCGGCCGCCGTGGCGAGATCCACGCTCTCGCCGGAGAAGACAACCTTGACGCCGCCCACCACCATGGTCATCGCGTCACCCCTTTGTGCCGGTATTGAGCAGCAGGCGGGCCTCGTCCTCGAGCACGCCGATGCGGGCCCAGAGGTCGGGCGTTGCCGTGATGCCGTGATCGGCCCACAACGCCTTCACCGCCACGACATCGAGGGAGACATAGAAAAGACCGGCCATTGTTCCTGTCACACGCCATTGCCGCGCCACGATCTGGAAGGCCCGGACCGCCGGCGCATTCTCGGTCCAGAGTTCGGTCTGGCTGGCCTCGGCCGCGGCTCCTGCCGCCCTGGCCAGCTGCGCGAGGTCCGGCTCGCTCATTCCGGCGGCGCGGGCCTCGGCCAGCACGCGTGCCGCATCACCTTCGGTCGCGCCGCCAGAGCCAATCAGGGCACGGGCGGCGGCTCTCAGTTTTTTTCGCGTGCCCCCACAAGCTCGCGCTCGAAGGCGGCAATCAGCCCGCGCCGCACCGGCACGGTGTCGATGAGGCGGGAGCGCAGCTCGGCGCTCCAGGAGAGCGGTTCGCCATCCTCGTCCACCAGGTCGCTGGCCCCGATCATGACCTCCTCGAGGAAGGCCCGCTGGCCATCCATCGTGGCGAGGTCGAAACCCGACAGCGTCTCCGCGCCGGGCAGGCGGAAACAGGCGGTGAAGGTTTCAGGCGGCTTGCCGCCGGGCATGGAGACCGTGACGGTGGCATTGAAGGTGGGTGAAGACACGAGTTTGAACATGGCTGTGAAGGGCCTTCGAAGGGCGTTTACGTGAGAGTGAGGGTGAACTGGTCGTTCCCGGCTGTGGGCAGTGGCGTGATGGTGAGCGGCCACTCAACGATGCCGTTGGGGGCGACAGACTGGTCCGGCCGCTGGAGGCGGCAGGACGGCAGGTTGACGGTGACCACCTTGCCTGCGCCGATGCCGTGCACAAGATTGATCGCGAATGACGTCTGGTCCCGCGCCAGCAGGTAGGGATTGAGGGTGGCCAGCGCCACGGCGTCCGACTGGATGCGGAGCGACTCGGCCCTGTCGCCGATCCACACCTCCTCGGTGTTAACCAGGCTGCGGTGGGCCACGCTGTTGCCGAGCGACAGTTCGAAGCTGCGCATGACCATGGCAACGCCGTTCACCGTGAAGGTGGGCGTGTTGGTCTTGTTGACCACCTGCGGCACGGCGAAGACCGCGAAGCCGGGTGCCGCCGGGATGGCTGCATCGACCGGCAGGTCGAAGAGACCGGTCATTGTCCATTCAACCGCCGGCAACTGGTCGGCATTGAGGCGCAAGGTCCCGGTGCCGCGAGCGCCACGCAGCACATAGCGCTTGCCCTGGTGATGGAAATAGAGTGTTGCCGACTCGAAGCCTTCGCTCACAGGGTTGTAGGCGACGGAGACACCGGCCGACGCCACCTGGGCGAGGCCGCAGGCCCGCGCGATCACGCCCCAGCCCGGTGCCGTTCCGGCAACCGCGTGGCCGACGAGCTCGGTCTCGAAGCTCACCTGGGCATGCAGGCCCGTGGGGAACTGCTGCTGGGCCCCGAGCCATGGCCGCTCGATGCCGCGCGGCACATCGGTGCCGTTCATGGGCGTGAAGCGCACGTTCTTGACGAGAATTGCGTTGCTGGCCGCCGTGGGCGTGGGGTCCACGCCGTAGGTGGTCTCGATCTTCGCCATCAGAAGATGCAGTCGGTCCTGGAAGCCGGCCATGGTGTGTTACTCCTTCGTCCTGGTCTTGGATGCGGCCTTCGTAGCCGTGGTGCCGCCGTCAGTGGCATGGACCTGCTGGTCGTCCTCCGGCACGCGCACGAGCACGCCGTTGACCAGGGCATAGGAGCCACCGGCAGGCGGCAGCGGCGGCGGGGTCTTGTCGGTCTCGGTCATGACGTGATCCTCAGGTGGTCGTCGAAGGTGAAGCTGGTCTGGAAGAAGAAGGTGCCTTCTTCCTGGTCGGTCAGCAGCGAGCGCGTCAGGCGCATCGCGCCCTGCCCGGCAACGGGCGTAAAGCCGGTGAGCGCTGCGATGATCTCGGTCTCGATGGCGGCGATCCCGGCCACGGCCTCTCCGCCGGCCGACGAGCCCGCATAGTCAACGACCCAGCAGACCTCGATGGCGCGGGTCACCGTCTGGCGGTGCAGCGTGACGGCAGAGTCGAGCGGACCAGCCGTGGTGATGCCGGCCGCAATGACAAAGGCGAAGGGAGAGTGCTGCGGCCGCACGTTGTTCTGCAGGAAGGCAGACAGCGAGGCGGCCCCCTCCACCCGGTTGCCCAGCAGCGGTGCGTTGGCCTTGAGCCTGGTGATGATGGCGTCGATCACGGACGGGCACCTCTCGCCACATCGAGGATGTGGTCGCGCGCCACGGTGGCGATGTCGGCCACGTTCTCGGCCGAGAAGCCCAGCATTTCGCGCTTCGGGATGGTGACGCTGCGGGCGAAGACAAAGTTTGTCCGGTTGCCCTTGCGGCCGAGGGCGAAGCGCAGGGTCTTGGCCCTGACAGGCTTGATGGTGGCCCCGAACTGGTGCGTGGCGGCATAGGCCTTGGGGATCACCAGCTCGCCGCCCTGGTCATCGGCGTTGACTGTGAGCGAGCGGCGCATGTCGCCACTCTTCACCAGCGTCGGCCCGCCGCCCAACCCCAGCGTGACGCGCAGCGACTGTTTCCAGCGGCTGCCGTCCGGGGCCATGGAGAGGTCGAAGCGCCGCTCGGTCTGGCCCTTCACCTCTTCGCCGATGGCGAGATAGAGGCCGCGCCCGCGCGCCGCCTGCGGCACCCTGGCGATGATCGCCTTGATCTCGGTGGCGCCCGTCACCTGTTGCACCAGGTTGGCCATCAGCCGAAGCCCTTGAGCTGGTCGTGGGTGATGCGGCTGCCGGGGCTGTCGAAGGCAACACCGCCGGAACTGGCGGCGGCGGGCTCCACGCCGGCAAGATCAAGCTTCATGGTGCCGGCGGAGATGTCGCGCAAGGACCGCAGCGCCAGGTCATAGTCGCGGTTGATCTTGTCGGGCACCACGTTGGTGTGGAGCTTGTAGATCGCCATGCGCATGCAGACGTCGTTGACGAAGGCCGGCGTGGCGGAAAGCGGCAGCTGGTAGCGCACCGCGAGATAGCCGTCGATCTCGGCCGAGGCATCGGTGATGGCGCGGGTGACGACCGTGCCGTCGATCGTGCCGGCGCGCGGCATGGCGCGGTCGGTGAGATCGGTCAGCATCTTGGCGCCGTAGCGCTGCTCAAGGTCGGACTGGCTGCAGTACATCACACGCTTTCGGGTTCAAAAACGGGGAGACGGCCTCCCGGCCACGCGGGCAAAGAAACCGCCTCCCCTCTCTCGCCGGGTATTCCGGGATCAGGCCGCCGGAGCGGACTCCGTCTTGGCGGGAGGGCTGGTGAAAGCCAGCATCGGATCGGCCGAGATGGCCTTGTGCTGCTCTTCGCTCAGCTCCACCTCACGCGGTTCCCTGGTGAAGGCGAGACCGGCGCGCATGCGGCTATCCTGCTTCGCCACCACCCAGAACTTCTGGGTCTCCACTTCGGTTTCCGTTCCGTCGTCGCTATTGCGTCGTGCCATGGTATGGTCGTCCTCGTTTGAAGGTTGGTTGCGGGAGGTGGACTCGAACCACCGGCCTTCAGGGTATGAACCTGACGAGCTGCCGCTGCTCTACCCCGCAGTCAGTGTTGATCAGGCGAGCCAGGGAACAACCAGCAGCTCGGCCGTGCCCTTCCATTCGTTGGTGACGCCACCGGCACCATACTCGCTGTTGAGCAGCTTGCGCGCCGCGCTCTCCAGCGACGGCGGCACCACCAGCAGGTCGGGCACAAGGCCCAGCGGGCGGCCATAGTCGCCCTTCATGCCCATGATGCCGCTGCGTGCCGCCGCGTAGCTGGTGGCGTCGAGCGTCTGCTTGGAACCCCAGGCGAGCTGCGGCAGGCCGAAGCCCACGTTGTAGCGGGCATCCGCGCCATAGAGGAACTCGTTCTTCATGAAGACGTTCGGGTCGGCCGGGTTGTCCTTGTTGATGAAGTTCCACGGCTTGCGGTTGGTCCACACGATGGGCTTCAGCACCCGCTTCGAGCAGAGCAGGAACCAGGGTGTGCCGGCACCGCCATCGGTGTTGGCATAGGTTGTGAGATTGCCAGTTGCGTCGAGTACCGGGTGGTCGGTGTCGAAGAAATACTGGCCATCCCAGCAGTTGGTGGTGAAGCCCGCCTTGAGTACCGCGAAGATCAACGTCTCGCGGTGCCCGCCGGTGGACTGGCCCATTTCCTGGAACAGCGGCGTATAGATGCCGAGGTTGTCGTCCTCGATGTCGGTGCGCTTGACACCGATGGTCAGTTCCCAGTCCTTGTTCTTGATCGAGTAGTCGGCCTCGGCCAGGTTGTTGATGACGCGGTCGCCGATCCATTCGCGCACGTTGGGCAGTTTCTGCAGCCAGCCCAGGCGCTCTTCCTTGGTTGTGGACGGGATCTCGAAGGCGATGCGGGCAGACTGTGCCGCAGCCATGTCGAGGCCGCCCTGGAATGCGGCGTTGAAGGCAACGCGCAGGGCTTCAAGAGAGGTTGAGGAAATTTTCATGTGAGACAGGTCTCCGCTGGGGGTTAGTACTGGACGCCGGTGAGGACCCAGACACCGCCGTCGGCGTCGATCGAGTCGACGATGCCGGCGCGGGACCGGGTGGCGCCGCCGTTGGTCTTGGCCACCGTCTGGTCATCGACGATGAAGCAGTCGTTGCCGATGTCGGCGGTGGTGATGAGGTCGCCCGCCGCCGAGTTGGCCCACTTGAAGCAGCCGGACTCGTACTGCACCGTCATTGCGTCATCGGCACCGGACGTGTTGTCGGCAAAACTCAGGGCACGGCCCAGCGCCTTCAGTGTGGTGGCGGTCGCGCCCTTGACCGCCTTGCCAGTGGCATTGCGGCAGACAAGCGCCCCCTGGAAAATCTTCTGCCCGGCGCCGACGCCGAGGGCGTAGAGCGAAGCATCCTTCTTCACGGTGTTGCGGTTGGTGGCGAGTGCGGCCATGGGTCAGTGTCCTTCGTTTTGTTGTGGATCAGCCGTTGCGGGCCGCGAGCTGGGCCTTCGATTTCTTGAAGTCGTCTTCTGAAATGCCCATCATGCGGGCCGTGCCCTTCTCCTCGTCCGTCAGCGAACCATCGGCGGGTGGAGCGGCGGGCAGGATGGTGGTGCCGGAGAGCTTGGGCATAGCCGCGATCTCCTTCTCCACGTCGGCAGAGGCCGACATATGGCGTTCAATGTAGTGCTCACGCAGCGGCTTCACGCCCACGCGGCCCTCGGCGATGGCGCCATCGACAAACGCCGCGGCCTTCTCGCGGGCGGTGTTGGCCTTGATGGTGTTAAGTTCGGTCGTCACCGTCTGCAGTTCGGCGCGCAGGCCTTCGACGGCCTTGTCATCGCCCGTGCCCGTGGCGGCGGCCTTCGCGGCCAGTGTCGTCACCGACTGCAGCACCGCCTCCGGCTTGGCATCACTGGCGGCACCGGCAGCCTTGCCGATTTCAGCCATGCGGGCGTCGAGCGCGCTCTTGCCTTCGGCAAGGGCGTTCACGGCCTGCAGCACGGCGTCCGGGGTGGCATCGTCCTTCAGGCCGAGCTTGGCCTTCAGGTCCTTCAGGATTTTGTCCATCGGGGTATCGTCCTCTTCTGTTGACTGGAAAACGGGGGTGAGCCCCTTGATGTTGGGATGGTTGGTGAGGGATGCGCCACGCACCCCGATGATGGTGCCGTCGGCCGCCACCATGAGTTCCGCCGAGACGCCGCGGTAGGAACGTTCCTCGATGGCCTTGCGGCCCGTGGCATTCCACTCGACACGGCCCCACAGGCCATCGGCGCGGGCCGAGAGTTCGACCAGCCAGCCATAGGCCGGCGTGTCCGCGCCCTGGGTGCCGCGCTTGGCATTGGCGTGGTTGACGTCGACCGGCACGCGGTCAATCGGATCGCGGCCGTCGAAGGTGCAGAGGATGGGCAGCGCGCCGGGAGCCAGCGGCTTGATCGTGCCGCGCTCCTGGTTCATGCGCAGCTCGCCTGCAGGCAGCAGGTGAATCCATTCCGGCACGGCAGCACCGTCGGCAATCGAGAAGAGTGCGGCGGCAGCGATAAAGGGCCTTGCGGAACGGTGCGTCATGGGGGCAATATCGCGGCCGCACCCCGGCGTCATAAGGGAGAAAGGTTTCTCCCTCTCGCACCGCCGCCCGCCGCGTTAGCATGACGGGCCATGAGCCCCTTCCCCGCCAATGTCCCGCCCGCCGACGCCACCGCCTTCCTGCGCGACAAGCTGGCACTGCCCACCGAGACCTGGACCGACATCTTGGGCGCGGCCCATGCCCGTGCCTTCGTCGTTGCCGGAGCCAACACCGAAGCCATCGTCACCGACTTCCAGGTGGCCATCACCAAGATGATTGAAGAAGGCGGAACCATCTCCGATTTCGCCAAGCACTTCGACCGCATCGTCGAGGAGCGCGGCTGGAACTATCGCGGTTCTCGCGGCTGGCGCATCAGGGTCATTTACGAGACAAACACCCGCATGGCCTACATGGCGGCGAAGTGGAAGGCCTTCGTGGACAACAGGCTCAAGCGGCCATACCTCCGCTATGTCGGCATCCTCGATGACCGCATCCGCCCGCTGCACCGGCAATGGCACGACACGGTGCTGCCGGTGGAGCATCCGTGGTGGCGCCAGCACTTCCCGCCCAACGGCTGGGGCTGCCGCTGCGACGTGCAGTCGCTCTCCGAAAAGGTTCTCGCGCGGCGCGGCCTGCGCCTCCAGCCGGAAGCCCCGCCGGTGGTGCTGGTGACGCGGCAGGTGACGTCGGCACGCGGCACGGGATTTGTCACGGTGCCCAAGGGCATCGATCCGGGCTTCGATTACAATGTGGGGCAGGCGGCCTTCGGCTCCGGCCATGCGGCGCGGGGCGCCATGCTGCCGTTGCTCTCGCCTCTGCCGACCGTCGCCGGAAGCATCATGCCGCCAGTTATGCCCAAGGCCAGTCCCGGCCCTGCGATCAGCGGCACGCCCGAGGTCATGGCTGCCGCCATTCGCAACGAGGTCGAGGGCCACCTTGCCGATCCCGCCGGGGCCATGATCGCCGTGGGTCAGGCCTTGGCTGAGTCACTCGTTGCCGCCAGTTTGGGCCCGGATGGCACCACCGACCCCACCCGCTTCCTGCCGCTGCTGCGTGAGCTGGTGGAGTCCCCCCAGGAGATCTGGACTGGTTTCGTGGCAGACGGGGCCACAGGCAAGGTCACCCTGCTCCGGCGCTACCTCCGCCTGGTGCGACTGCCTGGCGGGCCCCTTGTTCTGGCCTGCGACTGCGCCGGGCGCGAGGTGGTCCTTTTTACCGTCACAGACCCGGAAAAGCTCCCCCTGCTCCGCACGGGGCTGCGCCTCCGGATGTGGACCCGGCCCCCGACCTGACCTGAACCGCCACAGACGCGCCCGTTCCGCCGCAGCCCCTCGAGTGCGGCTTGGACACCTGCCGACCGCGAAAGGCCGTGGAAACCCCTTCGAAACCCCTTTAACGGGGCCGCAAAAGCCCTGCCGGACGGTCAAACGGCCTTCCGGCGGCTCCGGGGTCCGGTTTTGGGCCGGACCAGTCCCTCGGCCAGCCTCAGCTGCCGGGCATGGGACAGCAGTACCCGGCTTGTCTCTGCCGTGCTGCCGGTGGCAGCCAGCAGGCCTCCACCGCCGCTTCAAGGTGGACCAGGGCACGGCGGTGCGCCTGGTCCCGTTCGGCCACCTTCGCCAGCTTGCGGATCACAGCGGGGTCAGCCCCCGCCTCAGGCCGTGGCATCGGCCATGCCGGCGAGCGCCGAGAGGGCCAGGGCCTCGCGCAGTGCTGCCGCAAGCTGGGCCTCGGGCACGTCGCCCATCACCGCCATGAGCCGGACCCGCAAGTCCTCGAGGGATGAGGACTCGGCGGCGAGTCCCCGGATGTGTTCGATGATGATCCCGGTTCCGGCGTCAAGGCCTGCCCCGGCACTGGCCAGCACCGCATCGATGCTGTCAGGCTCGCGCGAGTCTGCCGCCTGCAGCTTCGGCTTCGGCTTCAGCTTCATCGGTGGGAAAGGTCCGCGCTTCGCCTGCGGGGGAACACCCGCCTCCGCTCCGGCCTCGTCCTGGGATGCCGCCGGAGATCCAAGCAGTTCCTCGTCAGTCCCCGGATCGGGAATGCCCAGCTTGTCGCGCAGCCAGTTCTGCGGCACCCTCAATCCAAGCGGCACCAGTTTGCTGAGCGCGCCGCTCAGGCCTTCGATGTCGGCCTTCTCGGCCTCGCGGATGACCAGTGTGGGATAGGCTTTCTGCGGCCCGTATTCGAGGTCGATCCACGGGCGGATGAGATCGCGGTTGAGCACGGCGGCCAGCGTGGCACAGTCGGCCCGCTTGATGTCCTCCTGCACCTGGCGGTGTTCCCTGCCCACGGCATGGCCGCCGGCAATGGCGTCGGTCGTGGCGGTCTGGCCCAGCACCGCCTTCGACACCTGCTGGTCCAGCCAGTCGCATCGCTCGAGATAGAGCTTGCCGGACTTGTCGGCGGTCTTCGACTCGATGAACTCGATCGCCATCCCTGCCGGTATGATGGCCGAGCAGTCGGCGGCGATGTTCATCACGGCGGCGCGCAGCCTGGCCTTTTCCTCGTCCACCGCCCCGGTCTGGTACTTGCCGATGCGGATCGGCTGGCCATAGGTCTGCAGGAAGATCACCCAGTCCTTCTGGGCGAACATCTTGAAGAGGTAAGCCCAGGCGGCGACGCGGGCCACGCCCGAGCGTAGCGTGATGCCGCTCTTCATGGGCATGCGCGCGGTGATGAACTTGAAGGGCGGCAGTGGAACGTCGCCTTCCGCAGTGCGCAGCAGCGGCGTGTCGTAGTCGGGCTGGGTGAAGGCAAAGAAACGCGGGTCGCGGTATTCCAGCCGCTCCGGTTGCCACTGCCCTTCGCTCGTCGACCAGATGATCTCGGTGAAGGAGAAACCCTTGCCGATGGCGTCAAGGATGTCGAACAGCTCACCCTGCAGGGTCGCCCGCTTCAGCCAGGCACGCACCATGTCGGCCTGCTTCACATGTGCCGCCTCATCGCTGGCGCTCTCCACCGTCACCTCGGTTTGCGAGACGATGCGTTTGCGGGTGCCGAGCACGCCCACATAATGCGGGTCACGCTCCTCCATGAACTGGGCCAACTCGAAATAGGCCAGCGCATTGCCCTGGTCGGCATCGCGCAGCAGCGCTGCCAGCCGCTCGGGCGACAGTCCGTCGGCGGGATAGCTGCCCAGCGGTGAACGCACGCCCGCGAGCTGGGGCGCCGCGATCTCGGCCGTCAGGACCGAGGGTTCGGGTTTGCGGTTGGCGACGGGCTTGCCGTCAGGACCGAGAAGCTGTGCCATGGGTCATGCCTTTACCAAGAACCGCCCCAGCTGCCGCCGGAGGCGAGGACATCGAAACCGGTTGAACCGCCACCACGCCAGTCGTCGCGATCGGAGGGTGGTGTGTAGAAGCTGTCGCGCCGTTGCGTCGCCGCGAGGCCAAGGCCCTCGTAGCCATATTCGGCCACGTTCATGAGCGTGGCATACCAGGCGAGTGCGAGGGCCACGGCAAAGTCGCCGTGGCGTCTGAGGCCAGTCTCTCCGGTGCGCGTCGCCGGAATCACCGCCACGCCCTTGACCAACTTGACGACACGAAGGTCGCCGAGCAGGTCGTCGTCCTTCGGCAAGATGATCGTGCCCTCCTCGAAGGCAGCCTTCACGCGCGGCATGTGCAGCCGGTACCATTCGGCGGAGAGCTTGATCTCGGCCACCGATCCGCCGGACTCTTCCTTCGGATCATACTTGCCGTGGGACCGCGACATGGCTTCGGCAATGAAGCCGCCGGCACCCGTGGCGTCGAAGGCGGCTCCGGCCTGGCGCGGCAGCTTCTTCCAGAGGTGATCGACGATGGCTCGCTGTTCCTCGTAGGGCACGCCACGCATTTCCAACACGAGCCTTGCCGCCCGCATCAGCACGGAATCCACCGCCAGCACGGTCGCGACCGACAGGTCGCCGTTGTGCACGCGGGCGAAGTCGAAGCCCAGGGCATGGCGCTCTTGCGGCGAGAGGAACGACAGCGCGACGTCGAGCTGGCGCAGGTGTTCGTCCAGGTGGCGCTTGCGCCTGGTATCGTTCCAGGCTGTGTCATCAAGGTAGTCCCTCGGCCACTGCCAGCGCAGCACATGGGGATCGCGGGGCAGCGTCATCTGCCGTTCGATCAGCTCGGTCGAGAGCCATGTGCCGGAGCCTTGCGCCGGCACACAGAACAGTTCTTGGTCGGCACCGTCGCCATAGAAAGCCACGATCTTGTCGCGCCAGAGCTTTTCCTTCTCTTCCGACCACTCCTCTCCCTTGACGAAACAGATGCGCCGGTACAGTCCCTCGCGCAACGCGTCGTCGAAATCGATCCGCATATGGGCGTATTGTGACTTGCCGGTGTGAATGTTGCGGATCACCTGGTTGAACGGGTTGTCCGTGCCGTAGTGGGTGGAGCAGATGATCACCTGCCCACCCCACACGAGCAGGGCGAGAGCCGCTTCGAGCAGCTGTTCCAGGTTGTCGACGAAGGCCGCTTCGTCGATGAAAACGACACCCTGCTTGCCGCGCAGGGAGCGCGGGGCCGAGGACAGGCCGACGATCTCGAAGCCGGAGGCAAACGAGATGCGGAAGGCCTTGATCGAGCGCGTCTCGTGGCCGTCCAGTTCGTCGTCGAAGAGGAACTCGTCCATGGCGCTTGCGGCGAAGCCGAAGGCCCGCGCCCACATGGCGCAGGCATCAATGAACTCGCGGGTCATGTCCTGCGAATAGGAGATGTACAGCACGTCCATGCCATGGGCGTCGCGCCTGCGGGCGGCGCGCAGCACGGCATAGGAAGCAAGGCCCCAGGTGAGGCCGATACGGCGGCTCTTTTCCACCACCAGGACCTCTGCGCCGGCATTCAGAATGTGGAAGGCGCGCTGCTGGTAGGGCAACAAGGCTTTCAGGGCATTGTCGCTGTTTCCGGCCACTTCACGAACAACGACGTCCATGCTGGCAGCGGCTGTTTCCTCGCGCAGCTTCAGCCAGTCCTCCGGGGTCAGCGGCGGAACGTATGGCACGTCCTCTGTCACGCCTGCTCCTTCGGCTTGCCCAGCACCTCACTGAGGATGGCCTCGACGGTGTCGGCACCGATGCCGCGCTCCTTGGCCACGCTCCTGACGGCCTCGGTGGCCTTGGCCTTGGCGCGGTCCTCGATGTCGCTGCGGCGCTTGCGGCTGATCTGGCCGGCCTGCTCCAGGCGGTAGAGCGAGAGCGAGATTTCCTTCATCAGCTTTGCTGAGGCTTCCACATCCTCGGCCGCCATGTCGGCAGTCATGTTGTAGAGAATGACCTTCACCATCTCGTTGATCAGCATGCCGACGTCGCCGTCCGGCATCTCGTCAACCTTCTCCGCGAAGACCACTGCCATTTCGCGGGCCCGCGCGATGTCGGCCCCGATCTTTGCCAGCTGCAGGCTCTTGCGGTTGAACGCCGAGGACGATACCGGCTCGCAGCCGATGGCCAGCAGGTGGCCGTTCAGCTCCTGGCGGATGGCCTCGGCGGTGCGCTTGCGTTCACCCAGCGCCGCGAGTGCCTCCTTCACATGCGGCCATGCCTCCTCCGGCAGGAGGTCGATCTTGGCCGGGCGTCCGCGCCGCGCGATGCTCATGGCGTCACACCGGCGACGGCAGGTTGACGCCGTCAATCACTGTAAGACCGCTGACATGGTCTTGGCCGCGCGCACGGAGCTTGGCAATCATCACCGAACCGAACTCAGTCACCTCGACTGCGCCGACGTCGGCGAGATAACGCATCTCGGTGCGGATCACCTCGCGTGTCCTGTTGAGGCCCACGGCACGGGCCTCGTGCTGCAGGATGTTCTCGTTGGCCGTGTAGCCGGGCTGGGCTGCCAGCGCCTTCAGGATGGTAAGGCGCAGGTCGCGGCGGGCGAAGTCGGAAAAGTCGGTCATCGTTTCGTGCTCTTGTTGACGCTCTCCAGCAGGAACTTCTCGATGCGCTGCACCGAGGCGGCGATCGGCTTCAGCTCGGCCTCCATGACGCGCTGCGATCCCTTGACGTCTGCGACATCAAGCTCCAACCGGTGGAAGCCATCCTTCGATGGCAAACTGGCGACCTGTGCTTCCAGCATGGTCAGCCGCTCGCCATGCTTGGTCACATCGCCCTTGGTGGCGCGCGACGCCGTCGAGATGTAGAGGTAAAGCGCATTGCCTACGGTGAAGATGAGCGCGGCCAGCGAGATCCATTCCTTCGCCTCCATCAGCCGCTCCTGCGCAGTCGTGGCGTGCCGGACTCGAAGCCTTCCTGGCAGTCGATGCAGCGGCTGGCATGGGGCAGCGCTTCGCGGCGGGCGGCGGGAATCGCCCGTCCGCAGTCCACGCAGTCGCGCACGCGCCTGCCTTGCAGTTGTCCGCGGGCGAAGCCGACGAGGCGCTCGCGCTCGTCTTCGGCAATTCGCTGGGCATGGTCGGCTTCATCGGCCATCGGGCGTCACCTTCTTCCTTGTCTTGCGAGGTGGCTTCACAGGTGCCGTGAAGGCCTCGTAATGGGTTTTCAGATCGACATACTGACGGCGGCAGATGGCCACATCCGCACGCGAGCGGGCGAGTGCCACCTTGGCGTCGTCGCCCTCGCGCAGGGCGGAGGCCGCAGGAACCGTGGCGAGGTCGCCTGGCAAGGGGGGCAGATGCGTATCCGCCGTGAGCCTGTCACCTGATCTCCCGCAGCCGCTCAACATCACGGCGATCAAGAGTGCAGCCGCAGGCCACGCCAATCTTCTCCTTGCCGGTGGCACGCGCCATGGCTTGCAGTCGTTTCTCATAGGCCTCCACCGTCTCGTCCGAGCGTTGTTCCAGAAGTTCGATCTCGCTGCGCCGCGCCAGCACCTCGGCGGCATAAGCCTCGACCCTTGCATCTAGGGCGCGCGCCTCATCGGCGCGGATGACCGCCTGGTGCTGGGCGGCAAGGGCGGCCTCCTCATTTCGCCTGGCAACGGCTTCGAGGGCAGCGACCGTGGCGCGTGCCGTGGCAAGCTCGTTCGCCGTGCGCTCGGCAATCCGGCCCTTGTGGAAGGCGAAAGCCACGGCCACGGCCACCACCAGCCACTTGATGTTGTGCACAAGGAACGCCACCAGCTTCGAGCGCCAAAGGGCCAGTGCCATGGCCAGCACACTAGACATCATCCTCGACCGCCTTCTTTCGTCTCTCGCTGATGATCCACACCAGTGTGGCCACTGCGGCAAAACCGATGACGATGTTGGTGGCCGAAGCCTCGGGCAGGAACCAGGCGAAGTCCATGGCATCCCAGGTGGCCTCGCGGAACTTCGCGGCCGCGCCCGTCACCAGCGCGCTTGCCGTGGCGAAGAACTGGCCGACCGCCGCCCAGTTGGTGGTGGAGCGCAGCATGCCCGTGCCGGCCGGCACGTCGATCAGGCCGCGGGCTTCATCCATCTCGTCGATCTCGGAGGGCGCAGGCGTGATCAGCGTGCGGGCCGCGAAACCATGCGCCAGAGGCGAGGTGGCGAACAGCGCGCCTTCGGCGGCGCGCCGCTTCACCAGTCCTGGCAGGGTGCGTCCACCCGCCTTCACCCACAGGTTCAGGCGGCGCGGCACCTTTTCCATCTGGCCGGCATTGACGGCCGACAGCACGCCCGACTTGCGGAAGGCCCCCACGCCCACATTGTAGGCGAAGGAGACAAGTGCCCCGAACTGGTTGTCGTTCAACGACACACGGATCAGCGCACCAACGTCGCGGGCAAAGGCGTCCACGTCCTTCGCCAGAACAGCTGCCGCCTCACCCTTGGTCATGCGCAGGCCGGGCCGGACGTCAGGCGGGCCGGCCATGGAGGTGTGGCCGTAGCCGATGGTCCAGATGCCGGCGGGGCAGCGGTAGGCCTTGCCGCGGAAACCTTCGAAGGCCTTGATCAGAGTCAGCGCCTCGGCATTGACGCGCAGATGGATGGTCTCACGCATGGCACCACTCCGAGACGGCCTTGACCACCGCGCCAAGCAGCAGCAGGCCGATGAACAGGTCGAGCACCAGCAGGGCCGGGTCGCGTGTGGCCAGCCATGCGGTGGCGCATTTCAGGAACTCAGGCATCGCGACCTTCCACGGCAGGCGGAGTCAGCGGGTGCGGGTCGTGGCGGTGCTCCCAGGCGAAGGCGAACAACGCCAGCACGATCACGGTGCTGGCGAAATGCACCCAGAACGGCGTCTCGCGGAAGGCGCAGATGATGTCGCGCATGGTGTCAGTCCCGTGTTGAAATCCGTGGACCGACACTGGCCCTATTTCCGGGAGCGATTGAGGGAGAAACCTTTCTCCCTCATGCCGCCTGTCACAAAAGGGGCAGCTGGTCGGTTTGGGCCTTCACGCGCGGCATCTCTGCCAGGCGGTTGCGGTGCATCTGCACGGTGCGCTCATGCACGCCGCAGGCCGCCGCGATCTCGCGCCGGCTGTGGCCGTCGGCGAACATCTGGCGCATGCGCCGCCAGCGCTGTGCCGAGGACGAGTGCGGCCCCATGGGCACCAGCACATAGTCGCCGCCATGGTTGGTGGCCATGTCGCGGGCGATCTTCCGCGCGGCCTCCGGCCCCACGGTGGCGACCAGCCAGTGGCCCTCCGGCAGGCGGCCGGGAATGTAGATGCGGGTGCCACCCCTCGCCTCGGCGATCTTCAACGCCGCCTCGATCCCCGCCACCTCGGCAAAGCGCGCCAGCACGCCGGGCAGCTGCGGGGCTGCCGGCAGGCCATGCGGTGTGCGGACGGAGAGAGAGCGTGTTCCCGGAGACATGATGTGCCTTGTCGAAGCAAGAGGACCGGCAGCGCGGGAACAGCGCGATGCGGGCCCGAATCTATCCGACCGGCGACTCGGGCGTCAAGGGTCCCTCCCCGCAGCCACTCCCGGTGCTGCGGGGAAGGATCAGGCCTGTGTCAGGTGCTGCCGTTCTGCAGGGCGAGGCCCGCCTCCACCTCGTCGGTGATGAGGCCGAGGAGGCAGGCCAGTTCGTCACCGGTGATGTCGAGCGTGGCGGTGCAGCCCGCCGCCAGCATCATCACCCCGCGCAGCGCCGTGTTGGCGGTGCTGATGGCATCGCCGCCATTGCGCGCCCGGGACTGCTGGTCATGCAGGTCGGCTTCCAGCTTTGCGAGCCTGCGCTTGCGGCGGCGGGCCGAGCCGGACCGGTGCTCAGCCATGATGCAAATCCGGGAACAGCTGGATCTGCGCTTCGTCGGGCGTGCCGTCCGGAAGGTGCGCGATCATCCCCAGCATTTTCAGTTCCCGCAGGGTGCGGGCCAGCTTGGGAGCGGACAGAGAGTCCGGCCCCAAGGCCTTGATCTGGGCAAAGCTGTAACCCTGATCTGAACCTGCCTTCGCCAGATAGCGCGACGGCTTCCGGGAGATCGCCTCGGCGCCGATCTTCTCCAGCAGCATCTGCGCCTCCTGCAAGGCGCGGGCCTCCATGGCGGCAAAGGCCCGGTGGATGATCACCGACACTTGGGCCGCAACAGGCGTCTTGAGCACTGCCGACAGCCCGTAGGCCCCGGCATGGGTGAACACGAGAGGCTGGTAACGGGCCTTGCTGGAAATGGCATTTGCGGTCACATTTTGTGACCGCAAAACCCCAATCTCGCCCTCCGTGAGGCTGAACATGAAGTCGTCCGGGAAACGGTCCGGATTGCGCTTCACAGCTTGGTTGAGGGCCTTCGGTGTCGTGCCATAGATTTCCGCAAGGTCGCTTGCCACCATGAAGGGCGGACGGTGCTGCAGGGTGAAGATGCGGGCTTCCACGCCCGCGACGGTTTCCAGTGTGATCATGATGATCTCCTCGGCTGGGGTTATGGATGGCACGACGATTTTCTAGATCGGCATTGCATCCAGGGCTAGAAAACACCGCCGAGGTGGTGCCCCCATGTCTTTGGGCTTGCGCCTTGGACATGCACATGGGGACCCTGGACTATTGCGAAGGTCCGGCACCTTTCGGGAAAGCCGGTTCCGCCTCGGAAGGAGTTTCTAGCTCCGAGGACGGATATAGGCTGATTTGCGGGGTTTGGAAAGATGGTGGCTGACGGGGCCGGTTCGGACTCGACTCCCCACCCGGAATCGGTGGAGCGTGATCTTCATGCGCGCCCCGCCCGAGCTTGTTGGCCTCTACCTCTCCCGCCACTGTGACGACCCCGCCATGGCGGGCATCGAACCGGAGGGTGCCAGTGCCATCCTCGAGCTGCTCTATGGTCTGGCGCGCGGCGTCAAGGCTGCCGCTGACATGGTCAACTGGACCCCGGAGGCTGTTGCGGAGGTCGACAGGGCCTTGGAGTGGATGGCCGACAATGCCGGTGATGGCGACACCATTGATTTCCCCCTCTCCGCAGCTGGCCGTGCCGAACTCTGGCAGCGGTGGAGTTGGGCGATCATCGCCGTTGCCGCCGAGGAACACCAGGACACCGGCTTTGAGCTTCCCCTGCCCGCTGCTGCCAGCAACGGCGCAAAGGTCATGGCCGTACTGCTTTTCCTTCTCAGCGGCATTGGCCGCGAGTACCCGCAAGGCTGGTTCGGCAAGCACTGACACGGCTCGCATCGTGACGCCTTCAAAAACCTGTTGCCAGCCCATGCTTCAACCCCACCTTCACCAGCTGATCAACACGCCTTCGAACAGGCCGTAACCGTGCGCGGCGGCCCAGAAGGCATGCATGTCGGCTTGGCTGGCAAAGCCATCAGCCTCGGCGAAGCGTTGCCGGTCGCGGCTGGTAAGACTGCGCTCCCTGCCGCTTGGCCCCGTGATGCCGATGGCAAGCCGCCCATCCTGACGGACGTCGATGCGGATGGCCTCGACCGACCGGCACACAGGATCGGCAACGAGCTTCCGGCAGTGCTTGGTGCGCATGCCCGCATAGAGCTGCAGCCGTTCGCCCGGCCGCGCATGGCGCTTCCGGTTGGCACGCACCGTCTGGCGCTTGCGGCCCGTGGCAACGGCATCGGCAAAGCGGACCATGAAGGAATAGGCGACCATCACGGCTTTTCCTTCCGCTTCGCCAGTTCGGCGACAATGCCCTCCCGGAACACGCGGCAGGCGGGGCTCCAGCCCATGGCCAGCACGGCCCACAGGAAGAGCGCGGCGCCGAGCGGCAAGACAACCATGCCCGCGACTGCCGTGAACAACACGAGGACCGCCAGCATGCAGGTCACCATCACCAGCCCGACGCAGAAGGCGACCATCTCCAGGATGCCCGCCAACAGCTTGCCGATGGCAATCATGACAGCCTGCCCCCACGTCCGGGACTGTTGATCCACGCTGTGCAGTCCAAGAAGGGCGCGCAACTTCTTCATCTCACGTCTCCTGCACCAGGCGGTAGCCTTCGCCGCGGATGTTCTCGATGGTGTGGCCGGTGCCCATCACGTGCAGCTTGTTCCTCAGGCCGCGCATCACGCTGAAGAAGGTTGGCGGACTCCTGAAGCCCGCCACTTCCATCAGCGCCTCCTGCGAGACGATGGGGGCATGGGTGTCGTCCTCGCCGCCGATCAAGGCGCGGACCAGCAATGCCTCGTCCAGCCCAAAGGAAATAGTCTTGCCGCCGATCTCCCAATCCAGGGGGCACGAGGTGTCCTTGGCGGGCGGTGTGCCCTTCGCCCTGCTGGGCGTGTTGCCATCCGGAGACTTGCCCTTCGCCGGTTTGTCCTTCTCCGGTTTGACCGGCGCAGGCAGGCGCTTCGCCTCTCCGGCCTGCAACGCTTCGAAGATGATGCTGCGGGCGTTTCGTGTGGCGCTCAACTCAGCACTGATCGCAGAAAGCTCGTCGGATTTCACTTCCAGCATACCTTGCAGGTGATAGATTTCGGCGTCCATTTTCACAAGGGCAGGATGTTTGTCAGTGCTGCTCATGGCTGGCCTCCGGCAGTTGGGTGAATGGGTGCGACAGTGATAGTGACGCTGCAAGGGAATTCGCGGAGTGTCTCGGCGAGCAGATTGTCCAGCAGCCTGTAGACGTCGTCGGTCTTGTGGTAGGCGGGCAAGACGACAGAGCGCGTTGATCCCTCCGCCCCCACAGCAGGTGCCATTGCCGGTCCCAGCCTGCCCACCACCTCCAGGCTGCGGGGCGAGGCCCATCCATCCCTGCAGGATCCGAGCTGCCGGAGGTGCCCGCGCTCCACGAGCGACTTGATCACCCGATGCGCGCCGCTGCGGGACTGCAGACCCAGGTGCTGCGCGATCTCCTCATAGGACGGCGACCAGCCGTGCTGGGTGATGAAGGCGGAAATGTAATCGAGGCATTGCCGTTGCCTCGCCGTGAGGCCCATCCTGCTCATGCCGCCCTCCCCTTCACGCGGTGGAGGTGATGGCCGAGCTTGCGGCTCACGTGGCCCCAGTGGCCGTTGGTGCTGTGGTCTGGGTCGAAGCCCTTGCCGTCATGCACGCGCGCCGCGAAGACCTCGAGGCTCTCCGCCGGTTCGGCATCTAGCCTGCGCAGCGTCGCCCACTGCGCCTCGCAGACGCGGTAGCTGGGCAGCGTCATGAACGGGGCAACGCCCCGGCGCGGGGCCCAGTCCACGCCACCGTCGCGGGCGAGCCAGGCTTTGAGCGCCTCCGCCACCTTTTCCATGTCGGCGGCGGAACGCAGCCAGTTCGGCGAGGCCAGCTTCGTCTGGCGCTGCACGAAGGCGAAGAGCGCCTTGTCGCTCTTGTCCTCGACGAGGCCGAGGTTGAATAGACTCATCCACAGGGCTTGCAGCTTCTTCGCCGCCGGGGTGTCTGGCATCAGGCGCCTGGCGGTGCCGGAGCGTTCCATCTGCGCCAGCACCTGGCGCAGCTGCGGTTCGGAGAGGTCCCTGGCCGAGCGCTTGCCGGTGTGCTTTTCCAGAACGTCGCGGTAGAGATCGTCGTCGAGGCCGAGCTGGGCCTTGCGGACATGCAGCGCGCCGATGAGGCGGCTGCGGGCGGGTGTCGATGGTGATGTCAGCATGGTTCAATGTCCGGAGAGGTGAAAGCAGTTGGGATCACGGCAGGTGCCGCTGTATCCGTTGTCGGGGGCAATGGCCCAGTGGAAGGTGCCGGTGTGGCAGCGCGGGCACGGGAAGTGCCCCTTGCTCTTGCCGGTCTCCCGCTGGGCGGTGCGGATGCGGTAAATGGTGTCGATGGCCAGTGCCGCCTTCTGCTTCGCGGCTTCAGTTTCGAGACTCGCGGTCATCACGCACCTCCCTTCGGCGGAAGGGGACGGATGGCGAGCTCAAGACCGAGCACATTCAGCACGGCATTGAAGCTGACAAGGCGCGGGGAGCAGCGCTTCCACTTGCTCAGCGTACCTGCCGCCAATCCGGCCTTGTCCGCCACCTCGCGCAGGGACAACTCGCGCTCGTCGATGGCCAAGAGCATGTGGCGCACGAGCGGATCGCCGTTCTGGGGGATGGAAAAAGGACCCGTCATCACAGCCACCCCTTGTTGCGGAACAACCACTCCGGCGCAGTAAGCGTGTAGTTGCCGTCGCGGTGCGCTTCGCCCAGTTCAGCCTGGGAGCGTGGGAACCAGGCGCGCGGCCCCTGCCCGGCGCAGGGCTCCAGCAGGTAGGCTTTCGGGGTTTCCGCCAGAAGCCGCACGCCGCGGTCAACGAGGTCAGACTGGTACTCGGGGTTGGCGATGCTATGCCGAGGCATTGTCGCCTCCTTGTCCTTGTCCGGGGGCTGCAAGAACGGCATCGGCGGCGCAGGCGAGCACAATCTCCTGCGCCTGGCTGGCAATCGCCGCCACCTCTTGCTCCGGATTACACTCGGCATCCGTGCCCTGCTGCGCATGCACGGCCACCAGGGCGGCGAGGAAATCAGCCCGGCCGTCATAACTGAGGCCCGAGAGCTGCTGCAGGATGGAGGCCATCACAGGAGCGGCATCGTCGACGGTGCCATCATCAGCCAATGGCTTCTCCACCGGCAGCGGCTCGGGCGCGTTGGCGATGTCGACTGAGATGATCTGCCATGGCGCGGTCGGCGAAGGCCTCTCGTAGAAGCGGATGTACTGCTTTGAGCCGATCACCCGCATGGACTCGCGAATGGCCTCCATCGCTTGCTTCCAGCGGGCATCCTCGATCTCGGTGCGCATCAGCATGAACAGTTCGGCGCGGTTCACGCGACCCTCCTTGTCCACCTGGAAGGCGCGGGTGATGATGGCGCGGAGTTCGGCGCGGCTCTCGGCACCCCATTCCTTCAGGCACTCATCGATGAGCGCCTTGGCGATCTGCAGTTCCGCCCCGAAGATGATGTGGTCGGCGACGGCCACCTGCACCTTCATGCAGCCATCGAAGCTGGTGAAGGTCATGTTCCCTTTCTTGCCGCCGGGCTTGGCACCGTAGTGCTGCTCCATGAGCGCCAGAAGCGAACCGATGTCCTCGAAGGTGTGGCCCTTGAAGCGGGCAATCTGCTGGGAAAGGGCGCGGGCATAGGTGATGATCTTGCGCACCGTCTCGTCCTGCAGTTGGTCCATGGGCTTGACGGTCTCCAGCGGCACCAGGGCACCGCGAGCGTCCTTCATGTGCTTCTTGCCATCCAGTTCGATGATGGCAGCGTTGTTCGTGGTCATGATTGGATGTCCTTCTGCGCTGTGGCACGATTGAGTTGCGGAGTGTGCTGGTCCAGCCAGGCGAGAACGCTCTCGGGCTGCAAAGGCCTGCCCTGCGCCTTGGCGGCAATGGCCGAGGCGCGCAGGTCGTCCAGCAGTTCGGATGACACGGCGCAGTGGTGCGCCATGTCCATGATGTCGTTGGCCGAGGCCAAAGTGGCGAAGCGCTTGCCGCTGCTGATGTTCAGCAGGCGGCGGCGGCCCTCCGGTGTGGTGAGGAGCGCGTTCATGCGATGTCGTCCGCAAGGGCCGGATGGAAACCGGGACGCGGGATGTGCGGGAACACCACCACCTTGCCGCCTGCCATGTGCTCCCTGGTCAGACGCTGCCGCACCGGCACCTGGGCACCGAGCAGCAGATTGGCTTCCGCCTCCGCACCAACGAGGATGTTGCGCATGGCCCGCAGCATCGCCGGCGTGGGCGTCACGCCCTCCATGATCATCACGTCGATCTGGTGGCGCACATTGGCGATCTTGCTATTCAGCATGGCCGAACTCCTGCTTCACGCGGCTGTGCACGCACCCGCCCTTGCAGGCGCGGTAGAGCTGCACCCGTGCCGAGGACGTGGGGTTGAAACTGCCGCGCGCCCGCTTCTGGTGCTCGAGGCAAATGTCGCGCCTGAGTTCGCCCAGCACGGGGCAGTCCAGCACCTCCGAGAACAATGCCCCCCTCACGGCCTGCTCGAAGGCGACGAGAGAGCCCTTGTAGGTGTTGTTGATGACCTGGTTGACGACCGAGCCGGAGAAGCGCAGGCGCTTGGCCACTTGCCCCTGCGATGTCGCATCAGCCGCTTCGGCCAGCCGCTCGATCCAGTCCGGGATGGCCTCACCCCATGCCGCCCTTGCCTTGGCGAGGGATTGCCGCGTGGCCCCGAAACCAGGCTGGGGGCCGCGGGCACCGCGTGTCATGATCTCCGTCACAGCCGCACCTCGCGCGCCAGCGCCGTGCCATAGAAGGCGCGACGGTTGATGTCATAGACCAGTGAGGTCTCGCACAGGCGTGGCGGATAGCGCCCGGTGTTCATGCCGGGTTTCAGCATGAACTCCTCCTCTCCCCGGCAGTCGCCGAAGAGCGGGGCGAGGTAGCCCGCCTCGTGCAGGTGCTGGACGAAGAACGTCACCTGCTTGCGGGTCAAGTCGATGTGCTGGCGCACGGTGTCCCACAGGCTCTTGATGGTGAAGGTGTCTGCGGTGCGGATCACCGTCCACATTGCCCGGCGCATCTCGTAGTCCTGCGACGGTGTGCCCTTCACCGTCAGCACCACCGGCTCCACCTGGTGGCGCACGATGGCGAAGAGGTCTTTGCGCCCGTCGGTCGTGCCCACACGCAACGCGGCCCCGGCGTTGGCCAGCAGGTTCAGGTAGATCTCGGCGAGGGACGGTTTCACACCCGCCACATGGGCAAGGTCGTCTGCCGTGAAACCCTTCTTGGCGTTGGGGAGGTCACGCAGCGCGAACCACATTTCCTCCTGCCCCGGCTCAATGGTGATGGAGAACTTCACCGCACCCGAGGCGTTGATTCCGGCCTGGATGGTCATGCGGCACCTCCGGCGGCGCGCTTGGCCATCCCTGCCTTGCGACGGGGCGGCAGACCACGGTCAATCTCGTCCATGAAGTCGGCGAGTGCGACCTTGGTCCGGCCGAGCCGCTTTGCCATCTCGACCATGCGGTCGATGTTGATGACGATGCGACGCGTCGTGCCTTCCGTGACAGTGACAATGCGCTGCAGCAGGTCGTCGGCAATCTCGATGTCACGGGCATAGAGCCGGGCCAGCGCCTTGGCGTCCGCGAGGGTGCAATCCTCCGCCTCCATCCACTCCAGAACGCGGTTGTGAGCGCGCTCGAAGGCCATCAGTTTCTGCGGCAGGTGGGTTTCGCCGATGAGCACGACCGGCGAGCCGGACTTGTCGGAGATCTCGCGGATCACGTCGATCAGCGACTTTTTCACGAGGTGGTCGGCTTCGTCGAAGATCATCGGCAGCGGATCGTCCGACAGCAGGCCGATGATCGCCTGCACCTTCTTGGCCACGCCGGCGCGGATTGGGGCCATGTTGAGTTCCGCCATCAGGGCATCGACCAGCGTCGAGGCCGTCCAAGTGGAGCCGCACTCCACATAGATGGCCGATGATTTGAGCGTGGTGTGGACCGCCGCCGTGGTCTTGCCGCGGCCCGAGGGGCCCGAGAATGCGCCCCAGCCCGGCAGGTGGTGGTGCCGTTCCTGCAGGCGGGTCACCAGTTCGTGGAAGCGCTGCACGTTGCGCAAAGGCGCGATGGGCTGCAGCGGCCCCTCGCCTGCATTGACTCTTCTGGTCTGAGCGGTCATGATGGTCCTCGTGAACTATTGTTGAAGGGCCTGTTCCGGTTGCCGCCGGGCGGGCCCGATTTTTTTTACGCGTTAAGCCACTCACTGCCGAAGTCGGCGAAGAACGCCGCCATCGATTTGTATTCAGCTGTTGTCTCGTAACTCCCGAGCCAGCGGGCCTCGTCATCCCCGATCGTGAGGCCCCTCGCCTTCATTCCCTGCAGGGCCTGGGCCCGCTGGAAACGCTGCTTCGAGGTCTCGGGCATCTTCACCACGTTGGCCGCGACGGGCGGTTCAACGGGCTTCGAAGGTGCTTCGAAAGGGATTTCAAAATTGGCGGGCACGCCCTCTTCCACGGCGGCGGCGGCATGGGTCAGCGCGTCGCTGCCGTGCTCCTCGCTGCGCCGTGGGAAGGCGATGATATTGGGGGCGTTGCGGGCCGCGAGGCGCAGCATGGCATCCACCATGTGGCGCGGCTTGATGGTGCGTGCCACGGCTTTGGCTTCGGCCAGCCCCTCCTTGACGATGCGCTTCTGCTCGGCACGCGCCATGGCCACGGCCTGGCGCGGGTCGGCACCGGCGCGCTCAGGGCAGATGGCCTCGCAGAGGAAGGCCCCGTGCTCGTCCTCGAACACATAGAGTCGGCCCATGTCCTCGGTATCCTGCCGGCAGAACACCCGCTGGCCCGGCTGCAACGCGCCGGAGATGTAGTTGCCGCCGTCGATGCGTATGCCTGTCTTGGTGGCCACGCGCCAGCCGCCGCCGGGAATGGGTGAGAGGAGCAGGTCCAAGGCACGGATGTTGGTGATGGTGCGGATCGCGCCAATGGCACTTTGCGCCTTCAGGAAGGGTGTG
>ERZ1645187.400-NODE-400-length-42317-cov-22.374899_pt1 | contig 42317 bp, 27 predicted proteins | sample MGYA00575352_ERZ1645187 | MGnify/ENA primary metagenome ERZ1645187 (study PRJEB40837, sample SAMN11349314) | freshwater sediment metagenome | isolation source: river sediment | host: Sediment | place: India: Wazaribad , New Delhi | collected 2017-02-21 ... | reverse complement strand
GTGCTCATCGGCGTGATCCTGGTCCTCACCCGGGTCAACTTCCTGCCGCTCAAGGCCCTGCTGAACAATATCAACATCGAAATCCCCAATATCCTCGGCTACGCCTCGGTGGACTACTCGATCAAGCCGCTCTACCTGCCCGGCACCATTCCCTTCATGCTCGTGGCCATCATCACCATCTTTCTCCACGGCATGAACGCGGAGAAGGTCAAGAAGACCTGGGTCGACTCGTTCAAGGCCCTGAAAAACCCGACCATCGCCCTGTTCTTCGCGGTGGCCATGGTGGAGATCTTCAAGCAGTCGGCCAAGAACACCCTCGGCCTGCCCTCCATGCCGCTGGCCATGGCCCAGGCCGCGGCCGCCATGGCCGGCGCCTCCTGGCCGATGTTCGCCTCCTTTGTCGGCGCGCTCGGCGCCTTCATCACCGGCTCGAACACCGTGTCCGACCTGCTCTTCGCCGAGTTCCAGTACGCCACCGCCACCCAGTTGGCGATTCCCAGGCAGATCATCGTCAGCCTGCAGGCCGTGGGCGGGGCCATGGGCAACATGGTGTGCATCCACAACATCGTCGCCGCATCGGCCACGGTCGGCCTGGCCGGCATGGAAGGGCTGCTCATCCGCCGCAACGCCCTGCCGATGCTGCTCTACGGCCTGGTGGCCGGCTCTCTCGGCCTGGTGTTCGTCTACGTGCTCTACCCGACCATCTTCTGATTGGCCGGCAGGCCGACGGGATGCCGTCGGCCTGCCGCACCCTGCACCGCTGCCGCTCCGGCATTCTCCGGGGTGACCCCTTCCCTGCCGGCTTGCCGACAGCGGCGGCATGGCAAGCCCCGGAACAGGCAACTGTTCCGGGGTGTTTTTTTCCGGCCCGGGCCGGACGGCGTCCTCACGGCCGGTGCCGGTGCGCCCTCTGACAACCAGTTGCAATCAAATGCTTCCTAAGGTACCTTCATGCAAACAACTCCCGATTTCCTTTTGTCCCGACCTCTGATGAAATTCCAGCCGATCAAACCCAAGAAGGTTTCCAGCCAGATTGCCGACCAGATCCGCGAGTCCATCCTTGCCGGCGATTTCGCCCCGGGCGACAAATTGCCGCCGGAGCGCGAACTCTCCGCCATGTTCGGCGTCTCCCGCCCCTCGGTGCGCGAGGCCCTCAACATCCTCGCCTCGGCCGGGCTGGTGATGAGCTACCAGGGCGGCGGGACAGTGGTCCAGTCGCTGGTGGACCACAGCAACGGCAATGCCCTCAGCGAGCTGATCCGCGACGAGCAGGCCCGGGCCCTGGAGGTGATCGAGGTGCGCAAATGCATGGAGTCCTGGACATCCTACTTTGCCGCCCAGCGCGCCCTGCCGGAGGATATCCGCCGCATGGACGAGATTCTCGCCGCCATGCAGGCGAACATCGACGGGCTCAAGCCCTCCGAGAACCTGGACGCGAACCTGCACATCGTCATCGCCCGGGCCACCCACAACATCGTCTGGCTGCACCTGATGCAGTCCATCTTCGACGCCATGAAGGAGTTCCAGCGCGGCGTCTGGCGGGCGGTCTACCTGACCGAGGAGGATCACCGCACCTTGTTCGCCCAACACTCCGCCATCGTCACCGCCATCCGCTCGCGGGACGCCGAGGCCGCGCGGGAGGCGATGACGCGCCACCTCACCTTCGCCGAACAGCGCTCCACCGCCTACGTGGCCCGCACCCCCAACTGATCTGCCCCGGCCCGGCCGGGCCGGCCCTATCCACGGCCGGCCCGGCCGGTGTTCCTTCTCCCGCCCCCCAAGCCCCCACCTCACTCCGGCGCCCCATCCCGGCGCATCGCCCCTGTTTCCCGCCCTACGCCGCCAGAACCCAGCCCACGCCTGCGCACCGGCCCTCCATTTTTTATTTGACAGACATGGTGACAGGTGATAATTGGTAAGACAAATAATCCGCCGGGAATCGCTCCTCCCAGAGCGCTGCTCCGGCCCACCCACCAGCGAACTGAACCACACCCATAGCGGAGGAACAACCATGCTCGACAAGGAAATCATCGCCCAGCTCGAGGCCCTGGCCGGCAAGGACAACGTGCTGACCGGCACCGTGGACCGGCTGACCTACAGCTACGACGCCACCGCCGACCTGCCCCGGAAGATGCCGGACGTGGTCGTCCTGCCCACGGACACCGCCATGGTCCAGGCCCTGGTCCGCTTCGCCCGCGAACACCGCATCCCCATCTACCCGCGCGGGGCCGGCACCAACCTGAGCGGCGGCACCGTGCCGCTCAAGCAGGGCATCGTCCTCTCCTTCCAGCAGATGAACAAAATCCTGGACATTGACCCGGCCAACCTCACCGCCGTGGTCCAGCCCGGGGTGGTGATCGGCGCGCTCAACGCGGCCGTGGCCCCGCACGGCCTCATCTATCCGCCCGACCCCGGCACCGTGGCCACGGCCACCATGGGCGGTTCGGCCGCCGAGAATTCGGGCGGCCTGCGCGGTCTCAAGTACGGCGTGACCAAGAACTACATCATGGGCATGGAGGTGGTGCTGGCCAACGGCGAGGCGGTCCGCTTCGGCGGCAAGACGGTGAAGAACGTCACCGCCTACGACTTCGGCACCCTGTTCATCGGCTCCGAGGGCACGCTCGGCATCATCACCGAACTGACCGCCAAGCTCATCCCGGCGCCCAAACATCGCCGCACCATGACCGGCGCCTTCCCCACCCTGGCCGACGCGGGCAACGCCGTGGCCGGCATTATCAAGGCCCAGGTGATCCCCGCCACCCTGGAGATCATGGACCGGATGACCATCCGCACCGTCGAGGACTTCGCCAGGATCGGCCTGCCCACCGAGGCCGAGGCCCTGCTGCTCATCGAGGTGGACGGCATGTCTGCGGACCTGGTCCAGGCCGAGGCCGAGGCGGTGATGCAGGTGGTGCGGGACAACCACGGCGACCTCAAGACCGCCGAGACCGACCAGGAGCGCGACCGGTTGTGGACCGCCCGGCGCAACGCCCTGCCCGCCCTGGCCTCGCTGAACAACACGGTCATCCTCGAGGACGCCACCGTGCCCCGCTCGCGCATCACCGACATGCTCGTCGCCTGCGAGCAGATCGGCAGGAAATACGACCTGGTGCTCGGCACCTTCGGCCACGCCGGCGACGGCAACCTGCACCCGACCATCCTCTGCGACAAGAACGACCAGGACGAGATGGCCCGCATGCACAAGGCGGTGGACGAGATCTTCCAGGTGGCGCTGGACTTCGGCGGCACCCTCTCCGGCGAGCACGGCATCGGCATGGCCAAGATGCGCTATCTCGGCAACGAACTGGGCGACAGCGGCCTCAACCTGCTGCGCTCGATCAAGGAATCGCTCGACCCCGACTACCTGCTCAACCCGGGCAAAATGGTGCCCGTCCGCGAGGTGTGACCATGACCGCAGCCACCACGACCGCAACCCGGCCGACCAAGACCTACCACGACGAACTCGCGGTGATCCGCGCGGAACTCGACAAGTGCATGAAATGCGGCAACTGTATGGCCGTCTGCCCGGTGTACGGGGCGGAAAAGAAAGAGGCCGCGGTGACCCGCTCGAAGATCGCGGTCGCCCAGGCGGTGCTCGACGGCGACCTGGAACTGGACGATCCGGAAGTGTATGAAATGGCGTTCAACTGCCTGGTGTGCAAGTCCTGCATGACCAACTGCCCGACCAAGGTCAACTTCGACCGGATCATGCTCGCCCTGCGCGCCGCCCTGGTGCGCCAGAACGGCCTGCCCTGGCTGAAGCGGATGATCTTCTCCACCCTCAAGCACCCCAAACTCTTCGATGCGTCCATGCGCCTCGGCGCGGCCCTGCAGCCGCTCGCCTTCCGCAGCGAACAGGGCGGTCGGGCCATCTCGCCGCGCTCGCCCTTTGCCCTGGCCGGCGGCGCGATCGGCTTCGACGCCGACCGCAGGCTGCCCGCTCCGCAGGTCACGCCGCTGCGGGAACAGGTGCCCGAGGTGGTGCGGGTGACCAATCCCGTGGCCAGGGCCGCCTTTTTCACCGGCGACTCGCTCAACTACTTCTACCCCGACGCCGGCCGCGACCTGATCGAGGTGCTCACCGCCAACAACGTCGAGGTCCACATCCCCAGGGGGCAGAACTGCTGCGGCGTACCGGTGCTGGTGCACGGCGACGTGGACACGGTGCGCACCCTGGCCCGCAACAACATCGACGCGTTCGAGGCCACCGGCTGCGACTACCTGATCACCGGCTGCGGTTCCTGCGGCGGCGCCTGGCAGCACGACTACACCGAGCTGCTCGCCAGCGACCCGGTGTACGGACCCAAGGCCGAAAAATGGGCAGGGCGGACCTACGACATCTCGACCTTCCTCACCCGCATCATCAGCCTGCGCCCGCCCAGGGGACGGATCGACAAGGTGGTCACCTACCACGATTCCTGTCACCTGAAGAAATCCATGGGCGTGGCCGCGGAACCCCGCGAGATCCTGCGCATGATCCCGGGCCTGAGCCTGCGGGAGATGTCGGCCCCGGACAGCTGCTGCGGCAGCGGCGGCTCGTACGTGCTCACCCACTTCCAGACCGCCTCGACCATCGGCCGCAAAAAGGCCGAGGACATCGAGCGGACCGGGGCGGACACCGTGTCGGTGGGCTGTCCGGCCTGCATGATGCAGCTGCTCGACAACGTCCACCGGTTCGGCGCCCAGCAGGAGGTGACCCATACCATCAGCCTGCTGGCCGAGTCCTACCGGCGGGAACGGGCCTGATTTGGGGAAGGTGCCGGCAAGCGGCACCAGGCGGGAACAGGAACGGAGGTGCCGCCGCTGCCCGGGGCAGGACGCGGGCAGCGGCGGCCATCCCGTGCGGCAGCGGCGCGGACGGGACACACAGGGACAACAACCAGGCCCTTCGGCCAGGGAGGAAACATGCGCATCGGCTGTATCGGCCTCGGCCATCTCGGCACGGCCATCGCCAACCGGCTCATCGACTGCGGCCACGACCTGACCGTCTGGAACCGGACCGCGGCCAGGGCGTCAGCGCTGCCGGCCACGGTCGCGGCCAGCCCGGCGGCGGTGGCCGCGGCAGCGGACCAGGTGCACCTCTGCCTGTTTGACAGCGCCGCCGTGCACCAGGTCCTCAGCGGCGACCAGGGGCTGCTCACCGCGGACCTGCGGGGGAAACTCCTCGTCGATCACACCACCAACCACTTCCGCGAGGTGCTTGCCCTGCACGACCTGTGCGCCCGGGCCGGGGCCACCTACCTGGAGGCGCCGGTGCTGGGCAGCGTCGTGCCCGCCGCCCAGGGCCGCCTGACCGTGCTGGTCAGCGGCGAGCGGGCGGGGTTCGACCGGGCCGAACCGGTGCTGCGCCAACTCGGCGCCCACCTCTTCCACCTGGAGGAACCCGGCCTGGCCACCCGCATGAAGCTGGTCAACAACCTGGTCCTGGCCGGCCTCATGGCCCAGATCGCCGAGGCCACCGCCTTTGCCGAGGCAAGCGGCATCGACCGGAGCAGGGCGCTGGACATCCTCGCGGCGGGCGCCGGCCAGTCCATGGTGCTGACCGCCAAGCGCGGCAAACTGGAGAGCGACGATTTTTCGCCGCATTTCACCACCGGCCTGATGCTCAAGGATCTGCACCTCCTCCAGGATCTGGCCTACGCCCAGGGCCGGCCGCTGTTCACCGGGGCATTACCCAGGGAACTCTTTGCCCTTGCCGTGGCCGAGGGCATGACCGACCTCGACTTCTCCTCGGTCTACCGGCTCTTTGCCCGGAGGTGAAGGGGTCGGGCCGCAGTTGCCTCCCCCGGCCCCCGTGGGTATAGTGTTCGTTGGTGGCGCAGGCGGCGAACCCGCCCTGGCCGGCACCCAAACACAACCTTCGGGAGAGGTGTTCCATGAACAAACGACTCGTTGCCGTTATTGCGCTCAGCCTGTTCGCCCTGAGCCTGTGCCCCGCGACCGGGATGGCCTGGCACCATCCGCCGCGTCCCTACTATTCCCACCACTACCACGGCCACAGTGACGACTGGGTGTGGGGGCTGACCGGCCTGCTGATCGGCGGCGCGCTGGTCGCCGCGGCCACCCAGCCGGTGGTCTACGCAGCCCCGCCGCCGGCCGTGACCGCCTACCCGCCGTACTCCACCTACGGGCCGCCCGCGCAGGCCCGGGTGTACAGCTATCCGCCGGCCGTGCCGCCGGGATTGTGCCGCTGGGAGCGCTACGTGCTCGACGGCCAGGGCCGCGCCCTGCTCGATGCCTACGGCCAGCCGATCCGGGAATACACCATCGGCTCCTGCGGGTATCCGCCCTACTGAACCGGCGCCGGTCGCCGGAAAATCCGCCCGGGTCGGGGCATCATGCCCCCGGATCCGGGCGTGGCCGCGGCCCCTCCATCCGGCCGGGCCATCCCCCCGCCGCCCCGCGCGGGCATCGCCTCCCCCGACCCGAAAGGGGTTGACTTCCAACCTGCCGTTTCGTATAAATTTTTCTCGTGCGCTGGCGGCAAGAGGCCCGCAGCCGGAGTGTCCGCCCCTTCGGCGCGGTCCCCTGCCGAAACGATTCCTTTCGCCCCCGGCCGGAACCCATGCAGAAATCCACCCTGCTCGCCCTGATCTACGCCCTGTTCCCGCTGCTCGTCTGCACCGACCTGGCGCTGTTCACCTTTGCCCGGGACTGGCATCTGCGCGTGGTCGTTGGCGAGGACCGGGCCATCGAGTGGCTCACCTTCTCCTTCTTTCTCGGCGCGGCCCTGGCCACCCTGGCTCTGGTCCGCAACCACGCCGCCCGCATGAACCGCCGGGTCCTGTGCATCCTGCTCGGCCTGTCGGTGTTCTACGTGGTCTGCGCCGGCGAGGAGATCAGCTGGGGTCAGCGCGTGTTCGGGTTCGCCACGCCCGAGGCCATCATCGAGCACAACCAGCAGCAGGAATTCAACATCCACAACCTGAGGCTGCCGGTCCTCCACCCCCGCGACATCTTCGGCCTGTACGTGTACCTCTACGGCATCGCGCTGCCGCTGCTGATCGGCTGGCGCTCCCGCTCCCGCAGCCTGAACTGGCAGGGCTGGGTGTTCCACCCGGGCATTGCCGGCTGCTTTCTCTTCGCCGAGGCGGTGAACTTCGGCCGCGAACCGTTCTGCCGCTTCCTCGAGGGGCGGCTGGAGCCGGCACTGCAGGCCACGGCCTGCAACCACATCGAGGAGTCGGTGGAGATGTACTGGGCGCTGGCGGCCCTGTGCGGGTCACTGCTCCTCTACCGGTTCTGGCGCGAGTCGGCCCGCCGGCCGCGACGGCTCTGAACCCCGTGCGCCGGGGCCGCCGTCACCACCGTTCCCGGTGCACACAGGCCGGGTTGTAGCGGGTGCGGGCTTCGCGCTGCTGGCCCGGCCAGCCGAGCGCGATGCCGGCCACCGGGATCACCTGCGCGGGCAGGTTGAACTGGGCGGCCACCGCGGCCATCCGCTCCGGTCGCGGGTGGATGCCCAGCCAGCAGGCGCCAAGGCCCAGGATGCTGGCGGCGATGAGGATGTTCTCCACGGCCGCGCTCACGTCCTGGAGCAGGAAGCTCAACTCCCGGTCGTGGGCCTTGTCCAGGTCGCCGCAGACCACCAGGGCGGCCGGCGCCTGTTTGAGCATCTGGCCGTTGGGCAGGGCCGCGGCCAGTTGGTCGAGACCTTCCCGGGAACGGAGCACGATGAAGTGCCACGGATCCCTGGCCACCGCCGAGGGCGCGGCCATGCCCGCTTCGAGCAGGTCAGTGAGCAGGCTGTCCGGGACGGGTCGGTCGGTGTAGGCGCGGATCGAGCGCCGGGCAAAGAGTACATCGAGTTTCGGATGCATGGGTCCTCCGGGTGCAGGTTGGTCGGTCAGGCCCACTGTAGAGCAGCACCCACCGCCCTGTCAATCCGGCCGGAAGGGTCACGGACCGGCTGTCCGGACCGGGGCGCCGCCTGCCAGGGGTTGAGGCGGCAGGGTTCTGCCGACAATTTCGTTTACCCTGCCCCCCTGCTGTGGTAGATTGCCCACGCTTGCCAGACTTACCCCACCAACCAACCCGACGGGAACCATCCACATGTATTTTCAGGACATTATCGCCACACTGAACAGCTACTGGGCCTCGGCCGGCTGCGTGGTCCTGCAGCCTTACGACATGGAGGTCGGCGCCGGCACCTTCCACCCCGCCACCCTGCTCCGCGCCCTCGGCCCGGAACCCTGGAAGGCCGCCTATGTCCAGCCCAGCCGCCGGCCCACTGACGGCCGCTACGGCGAGAACCCCAACCGGCTGCAGCACTACTACCAGTACCAGGTGGTGATCAAGCCCTCGCCCCAGGACGTGCAGGCCATGTACCTGGAGAGTTTGCGGCGCTTCGGCCTCGACCTGCTCGAGCACGACATCCGCTTCGTCGAGGACGACTGGGAATCACCCACCCTGGGCGCCTGGGGGCTGGGCTGGGAGGTCTGGCTCGACGGCATGGAGATCACCCAGTTCACCTACTTCCAGCAGGCCGGCTCGGTGGACCTCAAGCCGATCACGGTGGAAATCACCTACGGCCTGGAGCGGATCGCCATGTACCTGCAGAAGGTGGATTCGGTCTACGACATCGCCTGGAACGAGACCGTCACCTACGGCCAGATCTTCCACCAGGCCGAAAAGGAGTTCTCCGCCTTCAACTTCGAAGAGGCCAACGTCGCCGACCTGACCGCCGCCTTCGACACCTGGGAGCGCGAAGCCCTCAAACTGGTCGAAAAAGACCTGATCCTGCCGGGCTACGACTACTGCCTGAAGTGCTCGCACACCTTCAACCTGCTCGACGCCCGCAAGGCCATCAGCGTTGCCGAACGGACCCGCTACATCGGCCGCATCCGCAACATCGCCCGCCAGGTGGCGCAGCGCTATGTCCAGCAGCGCGAAGCCATGGGCCACCCGCTGCTCGCCTGAGATTCGCGGGAGAACGCGCCCTGTGCCCATTCAGCGGCACAACGAGGCAGGGTCGGTGCGACCCTGCCTTTTTTGTCGCCGCCAACCCGGACGAACACAGAAACAGGGGGCAGCGGGCGGGAACGGCGATGGTCGGGCAGGGATTGGTGGGGCAGGCGGAAAAAGATTGACGCGGGGGAGAGAGTGTGGAATGACAGACGGCTTTCGCGCGGTACGGACGGGGAGAGGTGGCGGAAGTGCATGGGAATCGAACCCACCTGCCGGGCTCTTCACCCGGCACACCGGATTTGAAGTCCGGGAGAGCCACCAGTGCCCTTTCCACTTCCGCAGAGGTGACCTTTTCTAATAGTTATTGACCCAAAAAACAACTTTAATATATAGTGCCGCAAACCCGCCTCCACCGCGTGGGGCGGCCGTTTCCATAAAGACAACCCCCTGAAAAAACAATGGATTGCCAACAGCTCATACGACTCATCAAGGACTGGTACCTCCGTGTCAAGCAGGAGACCATGGCACCGGCCCGCATGATGCAGTTCGTCGATCAGCACGTCAAGACCTGCCCGATCTGCAAAAACGACCTGATCCTGCCCGAAGAGATCGAAAAAATCCGGGAGTACGTCCTCCCCGAGTCCAAGGTCCCCAAGGCGATCCGTTCACCCGAGGACAGCTTCACCCCCGAGATCTCCCCGGACGACGAGGAGGAGTTCGAGGAAGAGGACGAGTTCGCCGACGACAGCGACGAGGACGCCCTGGACGAGGAAGAGGAGGACGATCTGGACGACGACGACATCATCTGACGCCTCCGCCCGCGATCGAGCGCGCGAAAATCCCCTGCCCTGTCAACGGCCGGCCCGTGCCCCACGGACCGGCCGTTGCTGTTTCTGCTCCAGCGCCGTTTCTCTCCCCCAAAAAAAGGACCGGGCAACAAGGCCCGGTCCTCTTCGCAGCATCTGCACCGCCAGTCGTGGAGGGCGCGCGGACGCGCCCTCCCCTGTGCGCCGATGCTCAGTACAGGTCGAATTTTTTCAGCAGCCTGACACCCACCAGCAGGGAAACCGCCAGCAGGCCGACCCAGGTTGCAAGGAGAATGATGCTCATCATGTGGTCCTCTCTTCCGGCCGCGCCGGGAGCAATGGTTGTGCGCCGGTCAGGTTCCGACCGGCCGCCTCAGTAGGCCGTCCGGTCGCCGGTGTCTTCGATCGTGATCTTGCTTCTGCCCATGGCCCACCAGACATAGGCGACGTAGGCGAGCACGAAGGGAATGCCCAGGGCCACGTAGGTCATGACCTTGAGCGTGTACGGGCTCGACGAGGCGTTGTAGATGGTCAGGCTGGACTGCGGGTCCGCCTTGGAGGGGTAGAAGGCGGTCAGGTTGTAGGCCGGCAGGAGCAGCACGGTCAGGCCGACCAGCACCGTGCCCAGGCCGCCGTACCAGATGCCGCCGGTCTCGCTGGTGCGGGCGGTTTTCCACACCCCGGCGACGACCAGGGCCAGGCCGCCGACGAGCAGCAGGATCAGCCAGGGGTTGGCCACCAGGTTGCGCAGGAACTTGAAGCTGACGATGTCGATGGTGCCCGCGTCATCGACGATACCGTAGCCCCGCATGAACAGGAGCGAACCGAGGATGAGGAGCAGAAACGGCAGGGAGATGACGAAATTCTGCCAGCAGGCGGCACGCAGCCGGGTGCCCATGTCCGCGGCCTCGTTCAGGTCGATGCTGTTCACCAGGAACATGGCGCCGAGCGTACGCGCGTTGAACACCAGGAACAGGCCCAGGGCGATGTTGAAGATGCTCGACACCGACGGGCTGAGCGCCGCTTCCAGGCCGCGGTAGGGGTGGGTCCAGGTGACGAAGTTGTTGCCGTCGAGTTGGAAGTTGGCGCCGGTGTAGAAGGTGCCCACGGCCGCGCCGATGAGCAGGATGCCGACCGTGCCGTTGATGAGCAGGAACCCCTCGTAGACCAGGCTGCCGAGCACGTTCCAGGGTTTGCGGCGGTACTCGTAGCTCACCGCCTGGACGATGAAGGTGAACAGGATGAGGATCCACACCCAGTAGGCGCCGCCGAACGAGGTCGAGTAGAACTTGGGAAAGGAGGCGAACAGGGCGCCGCCGAACAGCACCAGGGTGGTGAAGGTCAGCTCCCACTTGCGGCCCAGGGCGTTGATCACCAGGTCCTTTTCCGTCTGCGTTTTGGCCACCTGCCAGAGCAGGCTCTGGCCGCCCTGGACAAAGGTGAGGAACAGGAACAGGGCGCCGACCACGGAGCAGAGCAGCCACCAGAGATGCTGCAGGGTGGCGTAATCGAGGTTCTCTATCATGTCAGTTTTCCTCCGGTCCGATGCTGATCTGCTTCACCATGATGCTGATCTCGGCGATGAGCAGCAGGGTGAAAAGGGCGAGAAACATGTAGAAGGTGGTCTGCACGGTGCCCGTGGTCAGGTTGGTGCGGGCGATGGTCACCGGCAAAAGCCCCTGGATGGCCCAGGGCTGCCGCCCCACCTCGGCCACCACCCAGCCCGCCTGGGAGGCGACCAGGCCGAGCAGGTAGGAGATCACACCGAAGCCGAGCAGCCATTTCTTGTCCGCCAGGGTGCCTTTGTTGGCGAAGTGGAGATAGGCCAGGAAGACCAGCGGGAACAGCGTGCCCAGGCCGACCATGATGTGGAAGGCGTAGAACGACAGGGCCACCGGCGGTACGGCGTCCTCGGGCCGCTGCAGGTAGCCGTAGCCGAGGAACTCCTTGTACTGGTTGAAGCTGGCCAGGTGGGTGTCGGCCGCCGCCTGGTCGCCCGCCTTCCGAGCCTCCTTGTAGGCCTCCAGGCTGGCCACCGCTTTTTTGCCGCGGTCCATCTTCTGCACCGCGCCGAGCAGGTTCTGCTCCGGGTTGCCGTAGACCAGGTCCTTCATGCCCGGGACAAAGGAATCAAGGGAGCGGTTGGCCATCAACCCGAGCAGGTAGGGGAAGTGCAGGTTGAAGCCGAGAAAGGGCTCGCGGGTGTCGTAGACCTTCTTCTCCGGGTTGACGATGCCGAAGGCGACCAGGCCGGCGTTCCGCTCGCCCTCCCACAACCCCTCGAAGGCGGCCAGCTTCATCGGCTGCACCTGGGCGATCTCGTAGGCCGACTCGTCGCCGTTGAACACGGTGAACACCGAGGCGAAGATGCCCAGCGTGGCGGCCACCACGATGGACCGCTTGGCCAGGAGCACGTGCCGGCCGCGCAGCAGGTACCAGCTGGAGATGGAGATGACGAACAGGGCGCCCAGCAGCATGGAGGAACTGGTGGCGTGGGTGAACTTGTTGACCGCATACGGCGAGAAGGCCACCTCGAGGAAATTCTGCATCTCGAAGCGGGCGGTCTCGGGATTGAAGGCCTGGCCGACCGGGTACTGCATCCAGGCGTTGGCCACCAGGATCCACACCGCCGACAGGTTGGAGCCCACCGCCACCATCCAGGTGGCGAACAGGTGGAACCCCTTGGAGACCCGGTTCCAGCCGAAGAACATGACCGCGAAGAAGGTGGCCTCGAGGAAGAAGGCAAAGATGCCCTCGATGGCCAGCGGCGCGCCGAAGATGTCGCCGACCATCCACGAGTAGTTGGCCCAGTTGGTGCCGAACTCGAACTCCATGATCAGGCCGGTGGCCACACCGATGGCGAAGTTGATGCCGAACAGCTTCATCCAGAACTTGGTCAGCCGCTTCCACTCCTCGTTGCCGGTGCGCACGTAGATGGTGTGGTAGAAGGCGAGGATCCAGGAGAGCCCCAGGGTCAGGGGCACGAAAATCCAGTGGTACATGGCGGTCAGGGCGAACTGGCCCCTGGCCCAGTTGACCATGCCGAGGTCCAAGTTTTCGATCATAATCATTCTCCTTGTGCGAGGTTGCGGGAACCCTGGGTGGACGGAGTCAGCTGTTCGAGCACGTAGTCGGCCCGCTGCCGGTCGTCGGTGAACTCGGTTGCCAGAAAATCAGGAAAGAAGAAAAATTTCAAGACAGCAAACAGGACAAACAGCTTGATAAAGATGATTTTCCAGAGGGTGCGGCCCACCGTCATCTGACGGAAGCCGTCCCGGTAGAACCGGTAGATGCGGACCGGGAGGGCGGCCCGGCGGGCCTTGGGGTCGTCCATGCGGCTGTTCATGAGCGGCCGGCGGGAATCGGGAGCGTGAGCACCGGCGCGGAGGGAACCCGAGCCGACCGGCACGGTCGGTGCACAGGCCCGGGGCCGCGCCCGCAAGGGCACGACCGGCGGGCGGCGCATGTGGTGGTCCTGGTCCATCGCATCGGGCAACCAACAAGGTGAGGGAAAAACAGCGAAATTACATTTTATGCCATATCGGGCCGACTGCCAACCGGAAACATGCCCGGGCGCACCCCCCGGCCCGGATCGGCCGCACCGGCTGCGGCCCGAGGACTCAGGCGGTCGGCGAACGGCCTTCCTTTTTGAGGATGCGCTCCCGCGTCCGGCCCATCTCGGCCATGTCCTCCAGGTACTGGTCCGCCTGGTCGAGGTAGAAGGACAGGGCCCGGGCGAAATTCTTGCCCACCAGCCCGTCGACGAACATCTGGCTGATGTGCCGCTGCCGCTTGAGCACCAGCTGCGAGCGGTAGAAGATCAGCCACTCCTCGGTGGACATGGCGGCCACGGTCTGCTGCAGCGCCTTGCGCGCCCGCGGCTGGTACAGCCAGATGTACATCAGGTCAAGGGCGTTGACGATGAACACCTTGCGCAGGTCCCGGGCCTCGTCGCGGATGGCCGCCATGAGCGCCTTGGGCGACTGGAGCAGGTCGAGCACGTCCTCCTCGGGCAGGAGCAGGTCGAGCCGGGCGAACACCGCGAACAGCTGGCTGATCTTGGTGCGGTAGTCGGCCAGGCGGATGCGGATGTTGTTCTGCCGGTCGGCCAGCCCCTCGATCACCCCGGCCACGCAGTCCGAGGCGAACTTGGAGATCACCGCCGCCCACTTCTGCAACTCCTCCTCCACGCCGACCATTCCGGCCGAGTGCAGCACCCCGGCCAGGGCCGCGTTGCAGGCGATGGCCAGCGGGATGGACAGCAGCGAGCGGAACAGGTTGCCCACCGCGGCGCTGCGCGGCAGGCCGCGGAGCATGTTGTGGGTGAAGATGTAGAGGCCGTTGGCCAGGGCCATGAACGAGTAGAGCAGCACCGGGCTGGTCGAGGTGGTGATGCCCATCTGCCCCTGGAGCAGGACCGTCTTCACCAGGTAGTCGAGCAGGGGCACGGAAAAGCCGGTGTAGAAGAGCGAGTCCGCGATCCGCCTCCAGCTGACGAGCGAATTCCACAACAAAAGCGGCGACCGCTTGAAGCCGCCGCCGCCGAGCACGGACTGGATGATGTTGCGCACCCCGGTGATGCCGAACCAGAGGAAGGCGCCCAGGTAGGCGAGTACCCACCAGTCCTTGGTGAGGCTGAAGGTGAGGAAGGCGGGGATGAAGCCGGCGACCACCTTGAGGACGTTGAACAGGTGGGTGTTCAGGTAGCGCAGCGGCCGGTCGATGCGCTCGCCGTTGCCGGGCCGGGCCGGGTGGAGGTCGAGTTCCGGGGTGCGGCGGATGCCGCCCAGGGTGGCGATGTTGCCCTCGGTGCCGGGGTGGATGACGAACCGGTCGAGACTCCAGTCGTGCCAGCGGCTGCCGCCCGCGATGCCCGGCAGCCGGCCGCACAGCCGGCGGACCCACAGGGGTCCGGTGGCCGCGCCCAGGCGGGTGTGGTGATGACTGATCATCCGCGCCGACACCGGCACCAGGCGGGGCTGCTCGCCGTGGTGATCGCGCAGCACCTCGCGGCAGGCGCTCCTGGGCAGGGTGTCGAGCACCACCAGGCCCATGCCGTGCTGCTGCTGCGACTGGCCGGTGGAGCCGGAGCCGATGCGCGAGCCGAGGTAGCGCTTGTTGTAATAGTCGTGGAAGGTCCCGATGTGCAGCAGGATGTCGAGCAGCACCTCCTTGCGCGCATCCATGGCGGCCAGTTCCGCCCGCGAACGCTCCTCTTCCTCGGGCGGGCAGCCCCGGCCGCGCCCCTGCTCGCATTTTCTGGCCACGATCTCCCGGCTGCGCTCGAACTCCCAGATGATCGAACGGATCGCCCGCTTCAGGGTGATGACGTTGTCCTCGTTGAGCGCCTTCTGCAGCATGTTGATCAGCTGGTAGTTTCGCGCCGGGCTGGTGATGTCCACCGCGTCGCCGGCAAAGCCGCTGGTCCGGTCCGCGGCCTGGGCGGTCATGCCGTGGCCCGCGTCCTTGAGGTTGAAGGCCTCGATGTGGGTGATGCGGCCCTCGCAGAGGTACAGGAGTTCCAGGGTGTCCTGGATGGTCAGGTTGCTCAGGTTGAGGGTGAAGCGGGAGCCCGAGTGCATGCCCGCCAGCCGGGCGAGCAGGGCCGGCGGCTCGACGTGGAGCAGCGGCGGCATGCCTTCCTCGTGCGGAACCGTAGGGTCGTGCAGGCCGGGGTTGCAGCAGGGCTGCAGAAAGCGGGCGATGATCGCCTCCAGGCCGAGGCTCTCCATCCTGTTGGCGCAGGCGGCCAACTCCCGCTCCCGCCGGGCCGGGTCGTCCGGGTGGGCCCGGTGGATCCGCTCCACCTCGGCCTCGAGCAGCCCCCGGTACGCTTCCTGGATGCTTCTGGCGAGGTGCAGGAGCGACGGCTGGCCGGTGCCCACGGAGCGGAGGAAGTCGGCCTCGGTCAGTTCCCGGCTGCTTACCCCCAGTTCGCCGTCGAGTACCGGCCGGTGGCGGCGGTTGAACTCGTCCAGCGCCTCGAGCACATAGCGCTGCTGGTAGCGGGACACCTCCCGCCCCTCCTCCAGGAGCGCCCGCACCGGGGGTTCGCCGAGGAAGCGGAGCAGGTCGTGGTTGTCGAAGAATCCCTCCAGTTCCCAGACGAAGCGGACGAACTTGCCGCGGAATCGCGACCACAGCTCGATGCCGATGCGCACGTGGATGTCGAGGATGGAGCCGGCCTCGAGCAACTCCGCCACCACCTCCTCGTCCACATGGTTGTAGTAGACCACGGTGAGCTTGCGGATGCCCTTGATCCAGGCGTCCATGAGCAGGTGGGTGGGCGACTTGCGGCCCTTGGTGTTGGCGTCGTGGACATGGTCGTCAAAGGCGAACTGGTTCCACTCCTCGGGCATCTCCAGCAGGTGATGCCTGGCCAGCTCCGCCTTGACCAGCCGCGGTCTGCCGGTGTAGACCATGCGGAAGTCGTGGGCCAGCTTGAGCTGGCGCAGTTCGTTGCCCCGGCTGCGGACCAGCTCCTTCATGATCTGCATGAGCACCCGGGCGGTGTTTTTCTGAAAATAGGTGGTGGAGGAGCTGAACACCTCGTCGCGCAGGCAGCGCAGGGCGACGATGCGGTCGTGCGCCTTGCCGGCCTCGAGCGAGCCGAGCAGGCCGACAATGGCGTAGGCGATGCGCAGCCCGCTGGGCGCGGCCATCTCCTTGATGCCGCGCGGGTGCATGTAGGGCGCCATGAGCGAACTGAGCGACTGCGGCCGGCTCTTCCGCCTGAGCACGTCGTTGACGATGGCGAGCAGCTTGTAGTCGTTGCCGTCGAAAAACAGGCGCGGCACCTTGTTCCCGGGACTCATCGCCGCTCCTCCCCGGGTGCGCCGCCCGCCCGCTCGCCGGCCAGGTAGCGGAGGATCTCCGTGTCGGCCAGGGGGCGGGAAAAGTAGTAGCCCTGCGCCTCCTGGCAGCCCATGGCCGCCAGTTCGAGCAGCTGGGCCTCGGTCTCCACCCCCTCGGCGACCACGTTGAGGTGCATCTGCTGGCTGATGGCGATGATGGTGGCGACAATGGGGGTGTGCTGTTCCAGATCCTGGACGAACTGCTTGTCGATCTTGAGCGTGCTCACCGGCATCCGGTTGAGGGAGCCGAGCGAGGAGTAGCCGGTGCCGAAATCGTCGATGGAGAAGCGGATGCCCAGCCGGCGGATCTGCTCCATGATGCGCAGGGTGTGCTCCACGTCACGCATGGCCGTGGTCTCGGTGATCTCCAGTTCGAGGTAGTGCGGATCCATGCGGTGGCGGCCGAGCAGGTCCTCGAGCAGATCGATGAAATCGATGTTGAGAAACTGGCGGGGGGCGATGTTGACGCTCACCGGCACGGCCACCCCGTGGTGCTGCAGGACCGCGTGGAACTGGCAGGTCGCCTCGAGCACGTGGCGGCAGAGGTCGTCGATCAGGCTCGATTCCTCGGCCACCGGAATGAACACGCCCGGGCTGATCAGGCGGCCGCCCTTCTGCCAGCGGATGAGCGCCTCGAGCGAGGTGGTGGTGCGGGTGGCGATGTCCACCTTGGGCTGGTAGTAGACCACGAACTCCCGGTGCAGGAGGCCGGAGCGGATGCCGTTCTCGGTGCGGAAGCGCTCGTAGAGCTGTTCATGCATCTCCCGGGTAAAGAGCTGGTAGCGGTTTCTGCCCTCGGTTTTGGCGCGGTGCATGGCCATGTCGGCGCTGCGGATCAGTTCCAGGGGGTTGTCGCCGTCACCGGGAAAGCGCGAGATGCCGATGCTGGCGTTGACGTAGATGGTGCGGAACTCGAGGGTGAACGGCTTTTTCAGGGCCGCCAGGATGCGGTTGGCCGTCAGGTAGAGCGCCGGCTCGCTCTCGACCCGCTCCATGAGCAGGATGAACTCGTCGCTGCCCAGCCGGTAGAGGCTGTCGCCGCGGCCCAGCACCGACTTGAGCCGCCCGGCGACCTGGACGAGCAGTTCGTCGCCCTGGCGGTGGCCGAACACGTCGTTGACGTTCTTGAAATTGTCGAGGTCGATGAAGAACACGGCCAGCAGCAGGCCGGAGTCGCCGCCGTGGGCGGGCAGGGCCCGGGCGAGGCGGTTTTCGAGGAAGGCCCGGTTGGGCAGCCGGGTGAGGGCGTCGTGGTGGGCGAGAAAGGCCACCTGCCGCTCCCGCCGCTTGCGTTCCCCGATCTCGGTGCACGAGGCGAAGTAGTAGCGGACGGTCCCGGCCTCGTCGCGCACGCTGCCGATGCGCAGCCACTGGGGGGAGACTGTGCCGTCGGCCCGCCGGCTCCAGACCTCGCCCGCCCAGCTGCCGCGGCTGGCGAGCACCTGCCGGATCCGCTCGTAGAAGGCGTCGTCGTGGCGGTCCGATTTGAGCAGCCAGGGGGTGCGGCCCGCCACCTCGTGCGCCTTGTAGCCGGTGATGGCCGTGAAGGCGGAGTTCACCGCGAGGATGGTGGCCTGGGCATCGGTGATGACGATCCCCTCGCCCAGGTTGTCGAACAGCTGCCGGTAGAGCTGGAGGAAATCCTCGGCGCTCAGCCGCCGCCGGGTCTCGGCGTCCACCCGCTCGGCCGACTCGCGCGCCGCCTCCGCCACCCGGCGGATGCGGGCAGCCAGGTCGTCGACCTGGCCCGTGAACCTCTCCCCCCCGGCGGGCGGCGCGACGGCGGCCAGCCGGCCGAGGGACGCGGTCACCAAGCGACCGAGGAAAAAGGCGGCGGCCAGGGCGAACAGGGAGGCGGCCAGGAGCACCCACCGCTCCGCCAAGACCTCGCCGGCCGCCGCCGGCACGCGGTGGCAGAGCAGCACGCAAACGACGAGCAGCGGCAGCAGGACCAGCACCACGCTGCCCGCGAACACCTGCCACCCCAAGGGCCATCCTGTCCAACGCATCATCGCCTGTTGTCCCTGCGTCCGTCCCTGATTCCCTGCACCAAAGGCCGCGGATGCCCCGCGCCGGTCGTTGCCCCTGCCCTGATCACCACCTTTTTCTCTGTTCCCGGCAGTGTATCCCACCCCCCGGCAAACTCAATCACTTTTGCCGCCGCGGCCCGCTCGGGGGCGATAATCGGCCTGCAAACGGCCCTGTCGCCTTGACAAAGCCGCCCCCATCGGGGATTCTGGGAAGCATTCCCGTGCGCGGCCGGTCGCAGGTCCAGGATCGGCCGGGCGGCAACAGGACCGCGTCCCCGCCTCTTCATGACCAGAACGGAACACCAGCCATGACCAACCTGCAGACCGTGCGCGCCCGGATCGCGGCGCTCTTTCGCAAAACCTGGGTCCGGGTGCTCACCGCCCTGACCCTGTGCGTCGCCCTGTTCCTCCTGCTGCTGCCCGTCGGCCTGCAGAAGGGACTGCAGCACTGGCTCGTCAGGAACGGCGCCGACGCCGCCCGTGTCGGTTCGTTCGCCGCCAACCTGTTCACCGGCCGGTTCGCCATCCACGGCATGGACGTCGAGCGCGAAGGGAAAAATGTGCTCAGCGACTCGCTCCTGGCCCTGGACCTGAACCTCCCGGCCCTGCTCAAAAAAAGGGTGCACGTGCAGCGGGCCGTGTACGAGCAGGCGACCATCGACCTCGAACAGCTGGCCGACGGCCGCTGGCGCTACACCTCCTACCTGACCGGCCCGAACAGCGGCACGGTGGAGACGAAAGAGACCACCACCTCCTCGCCCTGGACCGTGCTGGTCAGCGAGATGCGTCTGACCGACTGCGTGGTCCGCCTGAAAACCCCTGAACTGCAGCTCAACCTGGTCATCGACTCGGCCGCGCTGGAAGGGTTCAGCACCGCGCCCGGCGCCGAGGGCGCCAGTTTCCGCTTCAAGGGCAAGGTCAACGAGGCGCCGCTGGAGATCCACCTGGACCGGCTGCAGGTCGCGCCCCACCTGGACCTCGGCGGCACGCTCACGCTGGCCGGCTTCGATCTCGGCCAACTCGCCCGGCTGCTCGCCCCGACGGTGCAGCCGTTCACCGGCAAGGCCGGGATCGACGGCCGACTGCGCCTGAGCCTGCCGGCCGAGGGGCCCCGGGCGGAATACGAGGGCCGTGTCGAACTGGGCGGGGTCGATATCGGTGTGGCCGGCACGGCCATCGACGAGCAGAGCCTCGTCTGGCAGGGCAAGGCGAGCTACACCGGCGGCGGCGCCGGAGGCACGGTCAGCGTGGACGGCACCCTCGACGGCCAGGGGCTGGCGGTCAGCCTGGCCGACTCCCCGGTCACCTTCAGAACCGGCACCCTGCAGCTCAAGGGACCGATCGAGGCCGCCTTCGGCGAGCGCTTCAGCCTGACCAGCAAGGCCGCCCTGACCGTCGGCAAGGCGGAACTCGGCCTGGCTGCCGGCGCGCTCGCCATCGACACCACCGGCTGGACCGGCACGATCACCTGCGCGGCCGGGGACAAGGCGGACGCGCCCATGCGTATCGTCACCGAAGGCTCCTGGCGGACCGGCGGGCTCAGCTTCAGCCAACCCGAACCGGGGGGAACGGTCCGCCAGGGGGAGATCCTGCTTGACGGGCGCAGCGAAACCACCCTGGGCCAGCAGGTCCAGGCCGGTTTCGACGGCCGCCTGCACCTCGCGGACCTCGACCTGCGCCTGCCCGAGTTGAGCGTTACCGACAAGGCGCTCAACTGGCAGGGCACCATCGGCTACACCGACGTCAAAGCGCCGACCGTCAGCCTGAACGGCGCCCTCGACGGCCAGGGGCTGGTCCTCGCCCAGGGGGCTGGCAGCAGGGAACCCCTGCTTCGCCTGGAGCAGTTCGCCACCTCCGGCATCGAGGCCGTCACCGGCCAACGACTCGCCGTCCAGCGACTCCAGACCAAGGGCCTCGCCCTGCGGGTGGACGGCGACCTGCCGCTGACCGTGCAGGTGCCGGAGGTGGTGGTCGGCACGGTGACGAGCGGCGACTGGCAGTCCTTTGCCGCCGGCTCGGTGAGCGTGCGCAACACCCGGATCGTGCCGCAGCAGGACAAGGGCGAGATGGGTACGCTGGCCGGGCTCACCGTCGAGCGCGCCCAATACGCCCCGAACGGTCGGGTGAGCGCCGCCTCGGTGGGGCTCGAGGGACTGCGCCTGCTGCCGGCCGGTGCCGGGGACCGGGGGGCCCTGCGGCTTGGCCGGGCCCGACTCGCCGCGCCGGTCTGGGCCGCGAACCAGGGGCTGCGCGCCCAATCGCTGGTGTTCACGGATCTCTTCGCCGAGCTTGTCGTTGACAAGGACGGGGGCCTGCGGGCCAACAAGCAGCTGGCCGCCCTCAAGCCCGCCGCTCCCGCCAAAAACAAAGGCAAGGCCAAAGCTGCGGCCGCGAAGGCCCCGGCCGCGGCGTCCGGGGGCGGCTCCGCCGCAGGCGAAGTGGCCATCGCCACCGTGAGCGTGGAGGGCGAAAGCGGCCTGCGGATCGAGGACCAGTCGCTCGCCAAGCCCTTCCTGAGCGACATCGCCATCCAGCGGCTGGTGCTCACCGACCTGGCCACCAGCGCCACCGCCGCACCGGCGACCATCGACCTGGCGGCCCTGCTCGACCAGCGGGCGCCGCTCACCGTCAAGGGCACCATGACCCCGTTCGCCAAGGCCCTCGGGGTCGACTCCACCGTCTCGCTGAAGAACTACCCGCTCTCCCGCCTGTCGCCCTACGTCATCCAGTCGGTGGGCCTGGCCCTGACCGGCGGCCAGCTCAACCTGGCCAGCACGGTCAAGGTCGCGGACAACACGATGCGCATGAAAAACAGCATCCACCTGAAAAAGCTGGAGACCGCCACCATTTCCAAGGAACTGGCCCAGCAGTTGGACAACCGCCTGCCCCTGCCGCTGGAGTCGGCCATCAGCTTCCTCAAGGACAGCAACGGCGACCTCAAGCTCGACATCCCCATCGAGGGACCGCTCTCCGAGCTGAACGTGGGCATCGCCGACCTGCTCATCACCGCGCTCGGCAAGGCGATCCTGCCGGCCGCCTCCTCCTACCTGGTGTACGCCCTCGGCCCGTACGGGGCACTCGCCTACGTGGGCATGAAGGTCGGGGAAAACATGATGAAGGCGAGCCTGGCGCCGGTGGTCTTCCAGGCGGAGGAGAGCGAACTGACCGGCGAGCACCGCGCCTACCTGGAACGGGTGGCCAAGGTCATGCAGGACCGGCCGGACATGGACATCAACCTCTGTCCCTCCGCGCCGGCCTGGGAGATGCTTTCAAAAAGGGCGCTGCAGAAGGTGGGGGACGCGGATATTCCCGTGGACGACAAGGATCGGGAGAAGCTCACCCGGCTCGGCCAGGAGCGCGCCCAGGCGATCCTCGATCACCTGGCCGAGGCCCACGGCATCGACCGGGCACGGCTGTTGATCTGCGAAACCAAGATCCCGACCAAACGCGACGCCCAGCCGGTGGTGGAGTTGCAACTGTAGGCGCGCAGCGGCTCGGGAAAAAGAAAAAAACGGCCGCCCGGTGGCAACACCGGGCGGCCGTTGTCGTTGCTGGCCGCGGCAGGGCCGCGGCGGCGGGTCACCAGGTCCGGTAGCGGCCGGTGTCCAGGTGGACGAAATCCGATTTGGCGTAATAGCCGACGCCGCCGCACTTCATCTCCACGGCGCACTCGCGGATCTGCCGGGTGCTGATACCGTCGAGGCGGATGTCGATGGCCTTGCCTTCCATGTGCAGGCTGTGCTCGGCCACCCCGTTGGAACTGCCGCGCAGCATGTTGTTGGTGCGCGGCGAACGGAACCCGGAGAGCACCTCGTAGGTGCCCTTGCGGCCCATCTCCTGCTGGATGGCCCAGAGGATGTCGAGCAGCCTGGGGTCGATGGGACAGGTTTCACCGGTGCGGAAATCACGCAGGAAGCGGGTGACCCTGGCCAGGGCCATGGGGTTGTACATGTCACCCCAGGCATAGGCGATCTGCAGTTCCTGGTTGGTGTGGGCGTGGTAGAGGGACAGGGTGCGCCTGCCCGGAACCACCGCGGCCAGGCCTGTGCCGGGAATGGCGGCGGCGGCGAGGCCCAGGGTGAGCTGACTGGCGGTGCGCAGGAACGAGCGGCGGGAGAGGACGGTGGAGGGTTGATTTTCTGTAACCATTATTTCCTTTCTTCAAGGGGTTATCCAGCATGACGAAACAGTCGGCAGGCCGTTTCACGCCGGGTGGCTGCAACCAAAAGGTGAGCTATTTAAAAGAAAGTCCCGGTCGCTGTCAAGTTTTCATCGTGAAAAAGACATGACAGTGCGGCCGGTTAGAAAAATATCCTGCCGTTTTTTCTCACATTCTCGGCTGCCCGGCCGCCCGCCTGAGCGTGCTTGCGGCACGGGCGAGGATGGCGTATGCTGCCCGCTGGTCCGGCCCGGTGGCCGGTAGACCCGGCCCGCACCTCGTTGCCGGCCCGACCGCCCTTGCCCAGATCGCACACCAGACCATGATCCGCATCATCTCCGGCGGCCAGACCGGCGCCGACCAGGCCGCCCTGGACGCGGCCATCGCCCTGGGCCTGCCCCACGGCGGCTGGCTGCCCAGGGGCCGCAAGACCGAATCCGGCCCCCTGCCGCCGCACTACAGCCTGCGGGAGTTGCGCTCCGCCCGCTACCGCGACCGGACCGACAAAAACGTACGCGCCGCCGACGGCACCCTGATCTGCTCGTTCGGCCCGCTCGGCCGCGGCTCGGCCCTGACCGAGGCCCTGGCCATCCGCCACGACCGGCCGGTGCTGCACATCGATTTCGACCACACCCCGGTGGCGCGGGCCGCGGTCGAGGTGGAACGCTGGCTGCACGCCCACCGCATCGCCACCCTCAACGTCGCCGGCCCGCGGGCGAGCAGTGAACCGCGCATCCACGCGGCGGTCTTTGCCCTGCTCACGGCCATCGACTGGGCCGCGCTCGCGCCCGGACCGTCCACCCGCCTCCTGGAGGAACAGACATGAAAAGATCCCGTTTCGACCGCCGCCATCTGCTCCGTCTGCTCGGCCTCGGCGCCTCGTCGCTCGCCGTTGCCCCGCTGCTTTCGTCCTGCGCTCTCAACCCGGCCACCGGCAGCCGCCACCTGATGATGCTCAGCGAAGACGAGGAGATCAGCCTCGACCGGCAGCAGTCGCCGCAGCAGTTCTCCAGCGACTACGGCAAGGTCCGCGACCAGGGGTTGAACGCCTACCTGGACGGGGTCGGCAAGTCCCTGGCCACCCGCTCCCACCGGCCGCACATGCCCTACTCCTTCCGGGCGGTCAACGCCGCCTACATCAACGCCTACGCCTTTCCCGGCGGTTCCATCGCCGCCACCCGCGGCATCCTGGTGGAGATGGAGAACGAGGCGGAACTGGCCGCCCTGCTCGGCCACGAGATCGGTCACGTCAACGCCCGCCACAGTGCCCAGCAGGCGAGCAAGAGCCTGCTCGCCAGCATCTTCGTGTCCGGCGCCTCGCTGGCCTCGAGCGTCGCCGGCCTGGGCGCGGCCTCGGACCTGGTCCAGGGGGTCGGCAAACTCGGCGCCGGGGCCCTGCTCGCCCGCTACAGCCGGGACAACGAGCGCGAGGCCGACGCCCTGGGCATGGAATACCTGACCCGGGCCGGCTACAGCCCGGAGGGCATGGTGGGCCTCATGCGCATGCTCCAGAAAAACGGTCGCAGCCGGGCCAGCGCCATCGAGATGATGTTCGCCACCCACCCGATGAGCGACGAGCGGCTGACGAACGTGCAGACCGCCGCGACCACCACCTTCCGCGACCGCCAGGGGCTGCCGCTGCACCGCGAACGCTACCTGGACCACACCGCCGGGGTGCGGGCCCAGCGGCCGCTGCTCACCGCCCTGCAGAAGGGCAGCGAGGCCATGGGCAAAAAACAGTGGCCCGGGGCGGAGGAGCAGTTCAACGAGGCGATTCGCCTCCAGGAGGACGACTACGCCGCCCAGGTGATGCTGGCCAAATGCCATCTCGCCCAGGACCGCCGCGACGAGGCCGAGCGGCACGCCCTGCGCGCCGCCGCCCTCTACCCCGAGGAGGCCCAGGCGCACGTGCTGGTCGGGGTCACCTCGCTCGCCGCCAAGAAATTCGCCCAGGCCCACGAGCACCTGGCCGCCTACGACCGGCTGCTGCCCGGCAACCAGGAGGTGCTCTTCTTCCTCGGCTACAGCCTGGAGCACATGGACCGAAAGGAGGAGGCGGCCCGCAAGTACGCGGCCTACCTGCAGAAGCAGCGCCAGGGCGAGCAGGCCCAGCACGCCGCCAGCCGGCTCAAGGAGTGGGGGTACGCCAAGTAGGGGGCGGTTTCAACCGGCGTGCATGTCCAGGGCGGCGCGCACCGCGGCGCCCAGCCCGCGCAGGTCCACCGGTTTCATGAGCAGGTCGCAGGCCCCGGCCTCGCGGGCGAGGTCGTAGTTGAGCCGGTCGGAATAGCCGGTGCAGAGGATCACCGGCAGGCCGGGGAAGTCCCGGCGGATGGCCGCGGTGAGTTCCGCCCCGGTGAGCCGCGGCATGGTCTGGTCGGTGATCACCAGGTCGATGCGCGGCCGGGCGTCGGCGAGCAGGCCCAGGGCCTCCTCGGGCCGGCCCAGGGTGGTGACCGTGTAGCCCAGGTGGCCGAGCATCATCCGGCAGATGTCGCGGATCTCCTTCTCGTCGTCGATGACCAGGATGTGCTCGCGGCCGGTGGGCAGCACGCCCTCGCTGCTCACCAGGGTGGACCCGGGCCGCGCCTCGGTCGACGGCAGCAGGACGACAAAGGTGGTGCCCCGGCCCGGCTCGGACTGCACGCTGATCTCGCCGCCCAGGTCGGTGACGATGCCGTGCACCACCGACAGCCCCATGCCCGTGCCCTCGCCCGGCTTCTTGGTAGTGAAGAACGGGGTGAAGATGCGGTCGAGCAGGTCGTGGTCGATGCCCTGGCCGGTGTCGGCCACGGTGAGCGACAGGCGGCCGCCGTCGGCATCGGCGTCCGCCTCGGCCAGGCGGATGGTCAGGGTGCCGCCCTGCTCGCGCATGGCGTGGAAGGCGTTGGCGCAGAGGTTCATGACGATCTGCTGGATCTGCACCGGCGTGGCCAGCACGCGCACGTCGGCGCCGGTGAGCTGCTGGTCGATGGCAATGGTCGCCGGCAGGCTGGCGCGCAGCAGCTTGAGGCTCTCGCGGATGATCGGGGCGATGAGCACCGGCACCTTTTCCGCGGCCGACTGGCGGCTGAAGGTGAGGATCTGCTGCACCAGGTCCGCGGCCCGGCGGCCGCCCTGGCGGATGTGCAGGAGGTTGCCGTGCACCTCGCTGCCGGGCTCGGCGTAGAGCAGGGCCATGTCCGTGAAGCCGACGATGCCGCCGAGGATGTTGTTGAAATCGTGGGCGATGCCGCCCGCCAGGGTGCCGATGGCCTCCATCTTCTGGGCCTGGCGCATGCGGGTTTCGACCTCGGCCTCGTGGGTGATGTCCCGCTGCACACTGATGAAGTGGGTGATGGCGCCGGCCGAGTCGCGCACCGGTGAGACCGTGGTCGCGGCCATGAACAGGCTGCCGTCGCGGCGGCGGTTGACCAGCCGCCCGCGCCAGACCTCGCCCTGATTGACCAGTTCCTCGATCTGCTGGTCGAAATGGGCCTCCTGCTCCTTTTCGAGCAGCATCCGCACCGGCTGGCCGATGCTTTCCTCCCGGCTGTAGCCGGTCATGGCCGCGAGGGCGGCATTGACGTACTCGATGGTGCCCCGGCGGTCGGCGATGAGCACCGCCTCCTGCACCTGGTCCACCGCCTCGGCCAGCCGGGAGCGGCTCTCCTCGGCCGCGCGCTCGGCAGTCACGTCGCGGACCACGACGATGCACTGGCCGCCCCCGTCCTGGCGGTAGGGGGTGGCGGTGAGCATCGCCTGCCGCGGCGGTCCGTCACCGGCCAGGCGCACCGCCAGCGGCGGTTCCGCCCTGCCGGCCGCCGCCCGGCGGATCTGTTCGCCCGCCGCCTGGCGGCAGGCGGCCTCCAGCATGGCGACCAGCGGCCGGCCGCCGAGCAGGCTCCGACCGGCCGCCGCGGCCATGGCGGTCGCCTCCTGGTTGGCATAGATGACGAGGCCGTCGGCATCGGTGAGCAGTACGCCCATGGGCGCGAACTCGAGCAGGCCGGCCAGCTGCTCCTCCGCCGCCCGCCGGTGCGCCTCCTCCCGCCGCCGGGTCATGGCGCCGCTCAGGAGGAAGCTGAGCAGGCCGACGGCGCACACCGCAATCCCGGTGACCAGCAGCCACTGGGCGCGGAACCCGGCCATGGCGCCCACTACCTCGGCCGCCGGGGTGACGATCACCATGGACCAGGCGCCGCCGCCGGGCAGGGCCACGGGAATGGCCACGGCGTAGCGGCGGCCTGTCCCGCTCGCCGGCGCGCGCAGGGGGTCGCCGCCGAGCACGCTCAGGCCCGGCTCGCCACGCCGCAGCCTGGCGCCCAGCGCGGTCACATCCGCGACCGCACCGGGCAAATGGTCGAGATGGTCGCCGGCCAGGCCCGGGTCGGGCGCGTGCAGGATGTCGCCGGCGCTGTTGACCAGGAGGACGTAGCTGTCGGCCAGGAGCGGGATGGTGCCGAGATGGCGGCCGGCCACCCGGGCAAAGGGCAGGGTGAAGGCCACACAGCCGTCGAAACGGCCGTGGAGGCGCACCGGGGCGGCGAAAAAGATGCGGTCCTCGGCCGCGGTCGCATGGACCACGTCGCTCACCGCCGGCGCGGACGCGCTGCCCAGTCCCTCGCAGAAGCCGTTGTCGTCGGCAACGGCCGAGCCGCCGGGAGCGGCGAACAGCACCCGGCCGTCCGCGGCCTGCCGCTGCACCCCGGCGATGTCATCCGGGTGGATGGCCAGGAAATCCTCCAGCAGGGTCCGGCCGCCGCTGTCCAGCTGCTGAACGCCCGGCTGGCGGCCGAGGTAGTCCAGGGCCCGGCCGTAGTCGGCGAAATAGGTCTGCAGGCCGTCGGCCGCCTGGCGGGCGAGCAGGGTCTGCTGGGCGGCGAAGTCGTCGATGGTCCGGTTGCGCACCCACAGGTAGGGCAGGTAGAACAGCCCGGCCAGGATCAGGGTGGCGAGCAGGGCAAGGATGATGGGCTGGTAGGTGGCGGGCTGCTTCATGCTCCGGGCCGGAAAAAGAACGACGGCAGGGTGACGGTCTTTTCAGTATAGCAAAGCCCGGATCTTTTCCGGAACGTAAAATGTCCGCGGCGCCCGATTGGTGCCCGGCCTGACCAAGGGGAGTCGATCGCCGTGCTCGTGCATCAGTCCAACAGGCTGGAGAACCTTCTCGCCCACCTGCTCGCGGTCCTCGAGCAGCCGCCGGCCGACCCCCTGCGGCCGGAGTGCATCGTCGTGCCCAACCAGGGCATGGCCCAATGGCTCGCCTGCCGGATCGCCCAGGCCACCGGCATCGCCGCCAACCTCGACTGCCCCCTGCCCGGCCGCTTTGTCTGGGAGCTGGTCCAGCGGCTGAGCGGCGGGCCGTGCGAGGAGGATCTGTTCGCCCGGCCGGTACTCTGCTGGCGGCTGGTCAACCTGCTGCCCGACTGCCTCGACCATCCGCTGTTCGTCGAACCCGCCGCCTACCTGGCGGACGACACGGACGGCCGCAAGCTCCTCCAACTGGCCGAACGGATCAGCGAGGTGTTCGACCAGTACCTGGTCTTCCGGCCGGACCTGCTCCTCCGCTGGCAGCACCAGGGCCGCGACGAGCACTGGCAGGCCCTGCTCTGGCGGCGGCTCGCCGCCGAGGGGCCGCCGCTGCGCGCCCTGCTCGGCGAACGCTGCCGCCGGCTGCTCGAGAGTGCCGATCAGCCCGTCGACCTGCCGGAGCGGGTCCTGCTGTTCGGGCTCAACGCCCTGCCGCCGGTCTACCTGGAGATCGTCGCCCGGCTCGGCCGCCGCACCGCGGTCCACCTCTTCCACCTCAGCCCCTGCCGCCACTACTGGCCGGACCTGCGCTCGGCCCGGCAGCTGGCCGCGGCCCGGCGCACGACCGGGCCGATGCCCGACGACGACCTGTACGACAGCGGCAACCCCCTGCTGCTGTCGCTCGGCCGGGCCGGGCGTGACTTTCTCCGCCAGCTGGTCGACCTCGACCCGGAGGACGTCGACGGCTATGCCGAGGGCGCACGGCCCGACCTGCTCACCACCCTGCAGAACGACATCCTCGACCTGTACGACCGCTCCCGGCCGGGCGAGGAACGGTTCGTCGTGGAGCCCGACGATCGCTCCGTGCAGCTGCACACCTGCTGCTCGCCGCTGCGCGAGGTGCAGGTGCTGCACGACCGGCTGCTCGACCTGTTCCAGCAGCTGCCCGGGCTCACGCCCGGCGACATCCTCGTGGCCGCCCCGGACATCGGCCTCTACGCCGGGGCCATTGCCGGCGTGTTCGGCGCGGCCGCGGCCGACCAGCGCATCCCCTGGTCGCTGGCCGACCAGAGCGCGCGCGAGCGGCAGCCGCTGGTCCGCTGCTGCCTCGACCTGCTCGCCCTGCTGGCCGGCCGCTGCACCGGGCCCGAGGTGCTGGCCCTGTGCGAGCACGAGCCCCTGCTCGCCCGCTTCCATCTCGACCCGGCGCTGCTGCCCCGGCTGCACGAGTGGGTGCAGGAGGCCGGCATCCGCTGGGGGCTGGACGCGGACCACCGGCGGGAGCTGGGCGTGGTCGCCACGGACACGCACAGCTGGCGGTTCGGCCTGGACCGGCTGCTGCTCGGCCACCTCATGGGCGAGGCCGACGATCCCTGGCAGGGGCTCCTGCCCTGCGCGGCCGCGGGCAGCGGCGAGACCGCAGCGCTCGGCGGCTTCGCCACCCTCCTCGACACCATCCACCGGTGGCACGCGCTCTTCCGCGGCAGCCGCTCCCCGGCCGACTGGCACGGGCTGCTGCTGCGCCTGCTCGACGATTTTTTCCTTCCCGATCGCCACGACCAGGGGCTGGCGACCCTGCGCGAGGCGATCAGCGGGTTCGAGCGCGACTGCCGGCTGGCCGGCTGCACCCGGCCACTCAGCCCCGCGGCGGTGCGCCAGCACCTGGAAGGGGTGCTCACCCAGCCGGACGGCGGCCAGCCCTTCCTGAGCGGCCGGGTCACCTTTGCCAACATGGTGCCCATGCGCTCGGTGCCCTTCCGGGTGATCTGGCTCCTGGGCATGAACGACACCGCCTTCCCGCGCACCCAGCGGCCGGCCTCGTTCGACCTGATGGCCCGGGCCCCGCGCGCCGGGGACCGCGACCGCCGCGGCGACGACCGCTACCTGTTCCTCGAATCCCTGCTCAGCGCCCGCGACGTGTTCGCCGTCTCCTGGGTGGGCCGCAACCTGCGCGACGACTCGGTCAGCCCGCCCTCGCCGGTGGTCGGCGAACTGCTCGACCATCTCGCTGCCAGCTGCGCCGGCGGCCACCCGACCGTCGCCCGGCTCCTGGTCAGCGATCATCCCATGCAGCCCTTCAGCCGCCGCTGCTACACAACCCCGTCCAGGAACGCCAGCTACAACCGCGCCTGGCTGCCGGCGGAGCGGCAGGCCGCGCCCCCGCCCTTCCTGGCCGCCCCCCTCGATGCGCCGGCCGAGGCCGCTGCCGGGCAGGTGGAACTCGCCCGACTGGTGCAGTTCTGGCGCCACCCGGTGCACTTTTTCCTTACCCGCATCCTCGGCCTGCGGGCGGACCGGGACAGCGCAGGGCTCGAGGAGAGCGAACCCTTTACCCTGGACGGGCTGGAGCAGTTCCAACTGCGCCAGCAGGCCGTCACCGCTCTGCTCGGCGGCCGGCCGAGCGAAGAGCTGTTCTTCGCCCTGGCCGCCGCCGGCCGGCTGCCCCAGGCGCCGTTTGACCGGCTGGCCTTTGCCGGGCTCAAGGACCAGGCCGAACTGCTGGCCGAACCGCTCCACCACCTGCTGGCCGGGCCGCGGGAGCCGCTGGCCGTTGCCCTGGAACTGGGTTCGACCCTGCTCACCGGCCAGCTCGGCGGCTGTTTCGCCGCCGGCCGGGTGGCCTGGCGCAGCGGCCGGCGCAAGGCCGCCGACCTGGTCGAGCTGTGGCTCCTCCACCTGGTGCTGCACCTGGCGGCCCCGGCCGAGGTGGAGCGCCGCTCCACCTACCTGGCCTGCGACAAGGACGGCAGCCCGGACTGGTTCGTGCTCGGCCCGGTCACCGACCCGGCCCCTCTGCTCGAAGACCTGCTCGACCGCTACCGGCTGGGCCTGACCCTGCCCCTGCCGTTCTTCCCCAAGACCGCGCTCGCCTGGGCCGAGGCCGCCCCGGGCAAGGCGATGAGCAAGGCGCGGGACGCCTGGACGGGCAGCGAGCGGTACCGGGGCGAGGACAGTGATCCGGCCTACGCCTGGTTCTTTGCCGACCGTGACCCTCTGGACGAACAGTTCGCCGAACAGGCCGCGCTCTTCCAGACCATCCTCGCCCACCGGGAGAGCTGAGATGCAGCCCCTTGACCCGCTCACCATCCCCCTGTCCGGCCGCCGCCTGCTCGAGGCCAGCGCCGGCACCGGCAAGACCTGGACCCTGGCCCTGCTCTTCCTGCGGCTGGTGCTGGAGCGGCGGCTGGGCGTGGACCAAATCCTGGTGGTGACCTTCACCCGGGCGGCCACCGGCGAACTGCGCGACCGCATCCGCGCCCGGGTGCGCGAGGCCCTCGACGCCCTGGACGGCGCCACCGCTGACCCGCAGCTCGCCGCCCTGCTCGCCCGGGTCGAAGCGGGCGCGGCCCGGCAGCTGCTCGCCGATGCGCTCACCCAGATGGACGAGGCCGCCATCTGCACCATCCACGGCTTCTGCCAGCGCATCCTCCAGGAACACGCTTTCGAGTCGGGCGCGCCGTTCGCGGCCGAATTCCTCGAACACGAGCACGACCTGCGCCGCCAGGTGATGGAGGATTTCTGGCGCAACCGCTTCTACCCGGCCCCGCCGGAGGAGGCGGCCTGGGCCGCGGCCACCTGGGGCGAGCCGGCCACCCTGCTCGAACGGCTCGGCCGGGCCACCGCGGCCCTGGAGGTGGAACTCCTGCCCGCAGAAGACCCTGCATTGGCGGCAGCGCTCGAACCGGTGGTCCGGGAGGAGCTGGCCCGGGTGCGGGAGCACTGGCCGCGGGTGCGCGAAGAGGTCACGGCCATCCTCCAGGACAGCGGCAACCGGCTGCAGCGTGGCGACAAGGCCTACCGCCTCGCCGACCGGGTGCCGGAACTGCTCGGGGCCATGGAGCGGCTGGCGGCCGCCACCGACCTGCCGCCAACGCTGCCCGCCGGGGTCGAAAAACTGGCCGCGCCGGTGATGGCCACCCTGCTCAAGATAAAGGGCACCGAGGTCGGGCACCCCTTTTTCGACCTGTTCGGCCGCTGCCACGACGCCTTCACCCGTTTTCGCCGGCAGCAGGCGGTCAACCTGCTGCACGAGGCGCGCCGCTTTCTCCTGGCCGAACTCGACCGGCGCAAGCGGGACCGGGGGGTGATCGCCTACGACGACCTGCTCACCCGCCTGGACGAAGCCCTGGCCCGGCCGGACAGCGGCAACCAACTCGCGACCCGCATCTTCGCCCGCTACAGCGCCGCCCTGGTGGACGAGTTCCAGGACACCGACCCCCTGCAGTACCGGCTGTTCAGCCGGGTGTTCGACCGGGAGGACGGCACCCTGTTCCTTATCGGCGATCCCAAGCAGGCCATCTACTCCTTCCGCGGCGCCGACATCTTCACCTATGTCCGGGCCCGCCGGGAGACCCCGGCGTCGCAGCGCTACACCATGACCACCAACTACCGGGCCACCGCGGCCATGGTCGCGGCGGTCAACCGGTTGTTCAGCCTGCGGCCGGACCCCTTCATCTTCACCGACGGCATCGTCTTCCAGCCGGTCCGGGCCGCCGAGGGCGCCGGCCCGCCGCTGGTGGTCGACGGCGAGGAGGTCCGGCCGTTCACGGCCCTGCTCCTCGATGCTGACGGTTCGGGGAAAAAGGTGCTGGCCAAAAAGGACGCCACCCCCCTGGCCAGCACCGGCTGCGCCGCGGAGATCGTCCGGATGCTGGCCGCCGCCGACCGGGGCCGGGCCACCATCGGCGAGCGGGTGCTCCGCGCCGGCGACATCGCCGTGCTGGTGCGCACCCACCGCGAGGCCGAGGCTGTGCAGGCCGCCCTGCGGGCGCACGGGCTGGCGAGCGTCACCCTGGTGCAGGCCTCGGTGTTCGCCAGCACCGAGGCCCTGCAACTGGCCCGGGTGCTCGCCGCCCTGCTCGATCCGACCGATGCGGCCGCGGTGCGCACCTGCCTGGCCACCGAGCTGTTCGGCCTGGACGCGGCCGGGCTGCAGGCGCTTGGCGACAACCCCGTCGCCTGGAGCGGACACCTGGACCGACTGCTCGCCTACCAGCGGTTGTGGCTCGACCAGGGCTTCCTGGTCCTGTTCCAGCAGCTGCTTGCCGACCGGCAGGTGACCCGCCGGCTGACCGGGCGCGCGGGCGGCGAGCGGGCCCTGACCAACTACCTGCACCTGGCCGAACTGCTCCAGGACAGCCCGGCCGCCTCGCACGGGGCCGCGGCCCTGGTGCGCTGGTTCGAACAGCAGCGGCTCCGGCCGGACAGCAACAGCGAGGCCCAGCTCATCCGCCTGGAAAACGACGAAGACCTCATCCGCATCGTCACCATCCACCGGGCCAAGGGGCTCGAATTCCCGGTGGTCTTCCTGCCGTTCGCCTGGTCGGTGCGCACGCCGCAGGCAGGCGACGAACGGCTCTTCCACCATCCGACCAGCCATCACCTCATCCTCGACCTGGGCACGGGCCGGGAGGAGCACGCCGAGCTGGCCCGCATCGAGCGGCTCGCCGAAGACCTGCGCCTGCTCTACGTGGCCGTGACCCGGGCCAAGTGCTGCTGCCTGTTCGCCTGGGGCCGGGTGAACGGCATGGAGGCGGGCGGGCTCGCCCAGCTGGTGCACAACGGCGTCCTGCCCGCGACCGACGCCGAACTGGTCGCCGGCCTCGAACAGCTGAACGGAGCCGGGCCGATTCTCACCCTGGCGCCCTGCGCCGCGACCGCCGGGACGGCCCGGCCCGCGCCGCCGGTCACCGGGCCCGGCCTGCAGCCGCTCGTGTTCCGCGGCCGCATCGACAGCCGCTGGTCCCTGACCAGCTATTCCCGGCTGATCGTTGACCTGCCCGCGGAGCGGGAGCGCGACGACGAGCCGGAGGACATTGGTGCGCCGGCCGCACCCGAGGATTTCGCCGACATCCACACCTTCCCGCGCGGTCCGGCCGCCGGCACCTGCCTGCACACCCTGCTCGAGCGGCTCGACGGCAGCCGGCCGGCCACGGCCCAGCCGGAGCTGATCAATGAGTCCCTGGCGCGCGCCGGCATCGACCCGCGCTGGCAGCCGGCCACCGCCGCCTGGATGGACGCGGTGCGCGGGGTCGCGCTGCCGGGCAGCTGTCGACTGGCCGACCTGGCCGACCGCGACCGGATCAGCGAGCTGGCCTTTCTCTTTCCGCTGGAGCAGGTCAGCCGGCAGCGCCTCAACACCGTGCTCACGGCCGCCGGCCTGCCCTCCCTGCCCACGGCCGAGGGGCGGCTGCAGGGGTTGATGAAGGGGTTCGTCGACCTGGTCTTCCGCTGTGGCGGCCGCTTTTACCTGGTCGACTACAAATCCAACCACCTCGGCCCGGACCTGACCCACTACGGCCCGGAAGGACTGGCCGCCTGCATGGACGAACACCACTACCATCTCCAGTACCTGATCTACACCCTGGCAGTGCACCGGTATCTGCAGGCGCGGCTGCCCGGCTACAGCTACGCGAACCACTTCGGCGGGGCCTACTACCTCTTTCTCCGCGCCCTGCACCCGGACCACCCGGCGGGCACGGGCGTGTACCACGCGCGCCCGGGCGAGGAGTTGATCAGGGCCCTGGACAGCTGCTGCCGCGGCCGGGAGGCAGGGTGATGGACCTGCTCGAGCAGCTTGCCGCTGAACTCGGTCTGCGGCCCATCGATGTCCAGGCCGGTCGGCTGCTGGCCCGGCTGGGCGGGCCCGACTGCCCGGAACTGGCCGCGGCCGCGGCCCTGACCAGCTGGGCGGGGGGACAGGGCCACACCTGTCTGCCCCTGTCCCAGCTGTCCACCCAGCTCCGCCAGGGGACCGGGGGCCGGCTCGACAGCGACCCGGCCCGGCTCCGCCGCATTCTGCTCGCCACCGGCGCGGTCGGCCGGCCCGGCGAGCGGCAACCGCTCATCCTCGACGAGGCCGACCGGCTCGCCCTGCTGCGCTTCTTCCGGGCCGAAGAACGCATCGCCCGCGCCCTGCGCGCCCGCGCCGCCGGCCTGGAGGACTGCCCGGTCGAACCGGCCCGGACCCTGCTCCGCCGCCTCTTTCCCCCGGCCCCGGCAGGCACCATCGACTGGCAGCAGGCCGCCGCGGCCCTGGCCCTGGTCAAGCGGCTGGTAGTGCTGTCCGGCGGCCCGGGCACCGGCAAAACCCACACCGTGGCCCGTATCCTGGCCCTGCTCGCAACCACCGCCACCGCGCCGCTGCGCATCGGCCTGGCCGCGCCCACCGGCAAGGCGGCCCTGCGCCTGCGCCAGTCCATCCGCCGGGCCCGGGAAACCCTGGACGCGGAGCTGGCCGCCGCGGTGCCGGAAGAGACCCGCACCCTGCACCGGCTGCTCGGCTTCCAGCCCACCCGGCAGCGCTTCCGCCACGACCGCAACCACCCCCTGGGCCTGGACCTGCTGGTCGTGGACGAGGCCTCCATGCTCGACGTGGCGCTCATGACCGCCCTGCTCGAGGCCCTGCCCCCGGCCTGCCGGCTCATCCTGCTGGGCGACCGTGACCAGCTGGCCTCGGTGGAGGCGGGCAACCTGTTCGCCGACCTGTGCAGGGGCGACGCCGGCTGGTCGGCACCGCTGCGCCGCCGGCTCGAACAGCTCACCGGCCAGCCCTTCCCGGCCGCCGGTGCGCCCGACCCGATGGCGGACGCCTTTGTCCAGTTGCACACCGGCTACCGCTTCGACCGCGGCAGCGGGATCGGCGAACTGGCGCGGGCGGTGAACAGCGGCGACGAACCCCTGCTCGATCGGCTGCCCGCCGGCGACGCCGCCGACCTCCAACTGGAGGAGGCGGACAGCCCCACCGGTTCCAGCCGGCTGCGGCAGGCGATCGAGGCCCTGTTCGCGCCGGTGTTCGCCGCCGCCTCGCCCCGGGAGGCGCTCCAGGCCCTGGAACAGGGCCGCATCCTCTGTGCCCTGCGGGAGGGGCCGGGCGGGGTCGAGGGGCTGAACCGGCTGGCCGAATCGGTGTTCCGCCGCCGCGGCGCCATCCCGCCGGGCCAGGACCGCTACCGCGGCCTGCCGGTGATGGTGCTGCGCAACGACTACACCCTGGAACTGTTCAACGGCGACACCGGCGTACTCTGGCCGGACGGGGAGGGCGTGCTGCAGGCCTGGTTCCCGCAGGAGGAGGGGGGCGCCCGGCCGGTGGCCCCGGCCCGGCTGCCGTCCTGGCAGGCGGCCTACGCCATCACCGTGCACAAGGCCCAGGGGTCGGAATTCACCGAGGTGCTGCTGGTGCTGCCCGAGGAGGACACGCCGGTGCTCTGCCGGGAACTGCTCTACACCGGCATCACCAGGGCGCGGCGGACCATCCGCGTGTACGGGCGGCGGGCCATGCTCGTGCAGGGAATGCGGCGGCGGGTGGTGCGGTATTCCGGGCTGGCGGAGGCGCTGCGCCGGCCCGACGGGGCGGCGGCAGACGACGGGGAGGGGTGAGCGCGGCGGCGATCAGGCCGGGGGCGGGGCCGGGACGGTCTGCTGGCGGTACTCCTGGCGGTAGAGGCCGGCCAGGGTGAGGAAGGCGGTGACCATGAGCGGGCCGTAGATGATCCCGAGCAGGCCGAACAGGCTGAGCCCGCCGATGATGGCGAGCAGCACGAGCAGCCGGTGCATCTGTTCCTGGCCGGGGAAAAAACGCGGCCGCACCCAGAAGCGTTCCACCAGCACCACGGCCGCGTGATAGGCGAGCACCACCGCGGCCTGGCCGACCATGCCGTTCAGGAGGAACACCGCCGCCGCCGGCACCAGCACCAGGCCCGCGCCGAAAATCGGCAGGAAGGCCAGCACGCCGATGAGCACGCCGTACAGCACCGGCGCCCGCACGTCGAGCAGGGTGAACAGCAGGCCGCCGAGGGTGCCCTGGGCCAGGGCGTTGAGGCCGTTGCCCACCAGGATGACGCCGGCGAGTTCCGTGAACCGGGCGGCCAGCAGCCTGTTCTGCCGGACCGGCAGGGGCGAGAGGCGGGCGAGGAAACCGTTGAGCCGCTCGAACTCCATGAGCAGGAAAAAGGTGACCATCAGCAGCAGGCAGAAGCGCACCGCAAAATGGAGGATGTTGGCCGCCCAGGCCGAGGCCTGGGTGTAGATGAAGGCGCCGATGTTGCGGCTGAAACCCGAGAACAGGGCGATCAGGTCCGGCGGCTCGAATTTCACCCCGAAACCGGCGAGTACCGCTTGTGCCTCGATCAGCAATGTATTATTGAGCATGAATTGCTGCAGTTTGATCAGCACGTTGCGGTCCCTGCCGAACTGGTACAGGTTCACCGCCTCGGTGGTGCACTCGCTGATCACCAGGGTGAGCGGCACGAACACGATCAGGGTGATGAGCGTGCAGGTCAGCAGGGCGGCCGCCCAGGGCGGGGTCCAGTGACCGAGGCGGAGATACGCCGGCCGGAACACCCCGGCAAGCAGAAAGGAGAGCACCAGGAACTGCCAGAACGGCCAGAGAATCCAGCCGAGGACGAGCGCGCTGAGGACGAGCAGGGCCAGGAAGAACCGCGCCTGGAACGGCTCGATCCGCCGGCCGGACGGTTTCCCGCCCGGATCGGGCGGCATGGCTCTGGAGGGCTGGACGACGGGTGCGGGCATGGCAGCGGATGGGCGGCAGGGGTTGGAATGGCGCCATGGTACCCACTCCGGCCGCAAAAGAAAACGGAAACCGGTTTGCACACAACCCGAGCACACAGGATGACGAGATGTTGCACAAGGAACTTGACGTAGCACTGCACAAAGCCTCCGCCGACCAGCTGAAACCCCGACCCGACGAGAACAGCCTGGGCTTCGGCCAGCACTTCACCGACCACATGTTCACCATGCGCTGGAACCGGGCCCAGGGCTGGTACGATGCCCGCATCGAGCCGTACGGGCCTTTTTCCCTCGACCCGGCGGCCATGGTGTTCCATTACGGCCAGGCCATCTTCGAGGGCATGAAGGCCTACCGCGGCGGGGACAACGAGATCTTCCTGTTCCGGCCCATGGACAACCTCAACCGCATGAACCAGTCGGCGGTGCGCATGTGCATGCCCCGCTTCCCGGCCGAGCGCGTGCTCGCGGCCCTGCGCGCCATGGTCTACCTGGACAGGGACTGGGTGCCGGCGAGCAAGGGGGCGACCCTGTACATCCGCCCGACCATGATCGCCACCGAGCCGGCGGTGGGCCTGCGCCCCTCGGAGGAATACCTCCTGTTCATCATCTGCTGCCCGGTGGGCGCCTACTATCCCGAGGGGTTCAGCCCGACCAGAATCTACGTGGAGGACCGCTACGTGCGCGCCGTGCCCGGCGGCGTGGGCAACGCCAAGACCGCCGGCAACTACGCCGCCAGCCTGCGCGCCCAGACCGAGGCCCACGACCGGGGCTATACCCAGGTGCTGTGGCTGGACGCGGTCGAGCGGCGCTACGTGGAGGAGGTGGGCACCTCGAACATCTTCTTCGTGATCGATGACGAACTCATCACCCCGCCGCTCGAGGGCTCCATCCTGCCCGGCGTGACCCGCGACTCGGTGCTGCAGCTGGCCCGCGACTGGGGCTGGCGGGTGAGCGAGCGGCGGCTGGCCATCGACGAGGTGATCGCCGCCGGCGAGTCCGGGGCCCTGCAGGAGAGCTTCGGCACGGGCACGGCCGCGGTGATCTCGCCGGTGGGCGAGTTCTGTTACCGCGACAAGCATATCCAGATCAACGGCGGCCGGGTCGGCGAACGCGCCCGCCGCCTCTACGACGAACTCCAGGCCATCCAGTTCGGCCTCCGGGAAGACCCGCACAACTGGCGGGTCAGCGTCGGCTGAACACCCCGGTTCTTCCCTCCCCCCGCAAGTTTTCCACAGATCTCAAAGGGTTGGGCGAAACATTTTTTCGCCCGACCCTCCCTTGATTTTTCCCGAAGCCGCACTACTGTATGCGCTGTTTGAAGACTGAAGCTTCGTTTTCGTCCGACCAATACGGTTTGCCCCGACCGTAGGACAGCAAACACCAATCGGGGCAAACACTTTTTCTATCCGTTTACTCAAAAAAGGAAGACAGGAGGAGTATCCATGAAGATTCGTCCGCTGAATGACCGCATCCTGGTCAAGAGACTGGAAGGAGAGGAAAGAACCGCAGGCGGGATCATCATCCCCGACTCGGCCAAGGAGAAGCCGGCCGAGGGCGAGGTGGTGGCCGTCGGCCCGGGCAAGCTCAACGACGCCGGAGAGCGGGTCGCCATGGATGTGGCGGTCGGCGACCGCGTGCTGTTCTCCAAGTACGGCGGCAGCGAAGTGAAGCTGGACGGTGAGGATTTCCTCATCATGCGCGAGGACGACATCCTCGGCGTCATCCAGGCCTGATCCACAGATGCCCATTCACACGATATAACGCAAGGAGACTGACAACATGGCTGCAAAAGAATTGAAATACGGCGGCAAGGCCCGGGAAAAGATGCTCACCGGGGTGAACACCCTGGCCAACGCGGTAAAGGTCACCCTCGGCCCCAAGGGCCGCAACGTGCTCATCGAGAAGTCCTTCGGCGCCCCGGTCATCACCAAGGACGGCGTCACCGTGGCCAAGGAGATCGAGGTCAAGGACAAGTTCGAGAACATGGGCGCCCAGATGGTCAAGGAAGTCGCCTCCAAGACCTCTGATGTCGCCGGTGACGGCACCACCACCGCCACCGTGCTCGCCCAGGCCATCTACACCGAGGGCGCCAAGCTGGTCGCCGCCGGCTCCAACCCGATGGAGATCAAGCGCGGCATCGACGCCTCGGTGGCCGCCGTGGTCGCCGAACTCGGCAAGATCGCCAGCCCGACCAAGGAGCAGAAGGAAATCGCCCAGGTCGGCACCATCTCCGCCAACAACGACGAGACCATCGGCAACATCATCGCCGAGGCCATGGACAAGGTCGGCAAGGAAGGCGTGATCACGGTCGAGGAAGCCAAGTCCATGGAGACCAGTCTGGACGTGGTCGAGGGCATGCAGTTCGACCGCGGCTACCTCTCGCCCTACTTCGTCACCGACCCGGAGCGGATGGAAGTGAGCATGGACGAGCCGCTCATCCTCATCAACGAGAAGAAGATCTCGAGCATGAAGGACCTGCTGCCGGTGCTCGAGTCCGTGGCCAAGATGGGCAAGCCGCTGGTCATCATCGCCGAGGACGTGGACGGCGAGGCCCTGGCCACGCTGGTGGTCAACAAGCTGCGCGGCACCCTGAACGTGGCCGCGGTCAAGGCCCCGGGTTTCGGTGACCGCCGCAAGGCCATGCTCGAGGATATCGCCATCCTCACCGGCGGCCAGGTGATCACCGAGGATCTCGGCATCAAGCTGGAGAACGTCACCGTCAATGACCTCGGCACCGCCAAGCGCGTGGTCATCGACAAGGACAACACCACCATCATCGACGGCGCCGGCGACAAGGAGAAGCTGGCCGGCCGGGTCAAGCAGATCCGCGCCCAGATCGAGGACACCACCTCCGACTACGACCGCGAGAAGCTGCAGGAGCGGTTGGCCAAATTGATCGGCGGCGTGGCCGTGATCAATGTCGGTGCCGCCACCGAGGTGGAGATGAAAGAGAAGAAGGCCCGCGTCGAGGACGCCCTCAACGCCACCCGCGCCGCGGTCGAGGAAGGCGTGGTGCCGGGCGGTGGTGTCGCCTACCTGCGCTGCCTCAAGGTGCTCGACGACCTCAAGCTGGAAGGCGAGCAGAACCTGGGCAAGAACATCATCCGCCGCGCCCTCGAGGAGCCGGTGCGCATGATCGCCACCAACGCCGGCTGCGAGGGTTCGGTGATCGTCGAGCACGTCAAGAACCTGGAAGGCCCCATGGGCTTCAACGCCGCCTCCGAGAAGTACGAGGACCTGATCGAGGCGGGCGTCATCGACCCGGCCAAGGTGACCCGTTCGGCCCTGCAGAACGCGGCCTCGGTTTCCGGCCTGCTGCTCACCACCGAGTGCATGATCGCCGACCTGCCCGAGGAGGACAAGGGCGGCGCCGGCATGCCTCCTGGCGGCATGGGCGGCATGGGTGGCATGGGCGGCATGGGCGGCATGATGTAAGCCGCTCGCAGCCCGAGTACGCTGCTGTACCCCGGCCCCGCCCGCTGCCCCGGCAGCGGGCGGGGCCTTTTTCGTTGCCGCCGCGGCCGGGAACGGGCCGGACCTGCCGCTTTCCTGTTGACAAGCGGGGGGAAATGGGGCACATTGGTCCGGCTCAAGCGAACCGGCTTGCGCACAGATCGGCGATGTAGCTCAGCTGGTGAGAGCATACGGCTCATATCCGTAGTGTCCGGGGTTCAAGTCCCTGCATCGCCACCAGGTAGACGTCCGGAACATTCCGGCTTTCCATAGGGCAGCCCGCTTTCTCGCAAGGAAAGCGGGTTTTTTTGTATCGTGCGGCCCGGGTCCGCCTCGCGGTCCCGGCGGGCAGCGACCCGCACCGCCGTCCCACCCTCTCTGCAAGGAACCTTCAGCCATGGCCAGCGAAGCGAACAAGATCATCTACTCGATGATCAAAGTGAGCAAGAAGTACAACCAGAAGCAGATCCTCAAAGACATCTCCCTGTCCTACTTCTACGGCGCCAAGATCGGCGTGCTCGGCCTGAACGGCTCGGGCAAGAGTACGCTGCTGCGCATCCTCGCCGGCATCGACCGGGAGCACGAGGGCAAGACCATTCTCTCCGAAGGCTACACCATCGACTACCTGCCCCAGGAGCCGGCGCTCGACCCGGAGAAGACGGTGCGCGAGATCGTCGGGGAGGGCGCCCAGGCCACGGTGGACCTGCTCAACGAGTTCAACGCCATCAACGAGCAGTTCGCCGAGCCCATGGACGACGACGCCATGCAGGCGCTCATCGACCGCCAGGCCCAGGTGCAGGACAAGCTCGACGCGGTGGACGCCTGGAACCTGGACTCGCGCCTGGAGATGGCCATGGACGCCCTGCGCTGCCCGCCCGCGGACATGCGCTGCGGGGTGCTCTCCGGCGGCGAGCAGCGGCGGGTGGCGCTGTGCCGCATCCTCCTGAAGAACCCTGACATCCTGCTGCTGGACGAACCCACCAACCACCTGGACGCGGAGTCGGTCGCCTGGCTCGAACACCATCTGCAGCAGTACCCGGGCACGGTCATCGCCGTGACCCATGACCGCTACTTTCTCGACAACGTGGCCGGCTGGATTCTCGAACTGGACCGCGGCCACGGCATCCCGTGGAAGGGCAACTACTCCTCCTGGCTCGAGCAGAAACAGAAGCGGCTGGCCCAGGAGGAAAAAAAGGAGAGCGAGCGGCAGCGCACGCTGGGGCGCGAACTGGAGTGGATCCGCATGAGTCCCAAGGGACGGCGCACCAAGGCCAAGGCCCGCATCACCGCCTACGAGAACCTGTTGAACCAGCAGAGTGAGAAGGCCTCCGGCGACCTGGAGATCTAC
>ERZ1645187.399-NODE-399-length-42365-cov-12.932616_pt1 | contig 42365 bp, 37 predicted proteins | sample MGYA00575352_ERZ1645187 | MGnify/ENA primary metagenome ERZ1645187 (study PRJEB40837, sample SAMN11349314) | freshwater sediment metagenome | isolation source: river sediment | host: Sediment | place: India: Wazaribad , New Delhi | collected 2017-02-21 ... | reverse complement strand
CGGAGGAAACCGCGGCCGAGCCGCCGCCTCCGCCGGCAGAGCCCCAGGCCGCGGACGAGCCCGCGGCCGAGGGGCCCGGCAAGGAGGAGCCGACTGCCGAGGAGCCGTCTGCCGAGGCTGCCGCGGCGGACGAGAGCGCTGCGGCGGACGAGAGCGCCGACGAGGAGCCGCTCGCGGAGGAGCCGGATGCGGCCGATCGCCCGGCCGCCGCCGTCGACCCCGACCTCGACCTGACGATGCCCTTGGGCGAGGAGATCTCGGCGTTCGGCGACTCCATGATCGTCACCTCCACCCACGCGCTGCAGGACAGGTTCCCCGGCATCCACCTGGACGCGCTGTCCAACAACCAGTGGAAGCACGCGGAGGGCGTGCTCTGGGCAGCGCTGGAGGACGACTCGGTGCGCCGCGCCGTCGTCATCGACTACGGCACGAACGCGGGCATCGACGATCCGGACGTCGTGCGCCGGGCCCTCGACATGCTCGGGCCGGAACGGCTGGTGGTGGTCGTGAACCTGCACAGCCGGTCCACCTTCATCGACTCGTCGAACGCGCTCCTGGCCGACGTGGTGGCGGAGTACCCGAACGCGACCATCGCGGACTGGGACGCCGCGATCAGCCAGCAGCCGGAGCTGCTGCAGGCGGACCGCACCCACCCGGACATCTTCGGGGCGCACCTGTTCGCGGACACCGTGAAGGCCGCGTTCGAGCGACTCACGGGCGGCGCGTGACCCGCCCGTCCCGGATGCCGATGCGGGGCCGGTCCGTTACGATGATCGAGTTGTCTTGATGTCGAGGCATTTCTACGGAAGGAACCGGCAGCGTGGATCTCTACGAGTACCAGGCGCGCGACCTCTTCGATGCCCACGGTGTCCCGGTGCTCAGGGGCATCGTGGTCACCACGCCCGAGGAGGCCCGTGACGCGGCGACACGGCTGGGTGGTGGCCTGACGGTCATCAAGGCCCAGGTGAAGACCGGGGGCCGCGGCAAGGCCGGCGGCGTGAAGCTCGCCCACAGCCCCGAGGAGGCCGCCGAGAAGGCCGCCCAGATCCTCGGGATGGACATCAAGGGCCACATCGTGCACAAGGTGCTCGTGGCCGAGGGCGCCGACATCGCCGAGGAGTACTACTTCTCGATCCTGCTGGACCGCGCGGAACGCCGGTACCTCGCCATGGCGTCCGTCGAGGGCGGTGTCGAGATCGAGCAGTTGGCGGTCGAGCGGCCGGACGCCCTCGCCAAGGTACCGGTCGACCCCCAGGTGGGCGTCGACGAGGCCAAGGCGGACGAGATCATCGCGGCGGCCGGCTTCCGGGAGGAACTCCGCGGCCAGGTCCGCACCGCCATGCTGCGGCTCTGGGACGTCTACAGGGACGAGGACGCCACCCTCGTGGAGGTGAACCCCCTGGTCCTCACCGAGGACGGGCGCATCATCGCCCTCGACGGCAAGGTGACCCTCGATGACAACGCGGCCTTCCGGCACCCCGCCCACGAGGCGCTCGTGGACCAGGCCGCCACCGACCCGCTCGAGGCGAAGGCCAAGGCGCTGGGCCTCAACTACGTGAAGCTCGACGGCGAGGTCGGCATCATCGGCAACGGTGCGGGCCTCGTGATGTCGACCCTCGACGTCGTCGCCCTCGCCGGTGAGCCGCTCGGAGTGAAACCCGCCAACTTCCTCGACATCGGCGGCGGGGCCTCCGCCGAGGTCATGGCGAACGGGCTCGACGTCATCCTCGGCGACTCCCAGGTGAAATCGGTCCTCGTGAACGTCTTCGGCGGGATCACCGCCTGCGACGAGGTGGCCAACGGCATCGTGAAGGCCCTCGAGATCCTCGGCGACGCCGCCACCAAGCCACTCGTGGTGCGGCTGGACGGCAACAACGTCGAGGAGGGGCGGGCGATCCTCGCCGCCGCGGGCCACCCGCTCGTCACCATGGTGGACACAATGGACGGCGCGGCTGCCAAGGCCGCCGAACTGGCGAAGTGAGGGGCGGACATGGCGATCTTCCTGGATGAGAACTCCCGCGTCATCGTGCAGGGCATGACGGGGTCCGAGGGGCAGAAGCACACCCGCCGGATGCTGTCCGCCGGCACCAACGTCGTCGGCGGCGTGAACCCGCGCAAGGCGGGCACCACCGTCGAGTTCGAGGTCACCCCGATCGGCGCCGGCGCCGCCTCCGTGACGGAGGGCACGGTCCAGGTGCCCGTGTTCGGCTCGGTCGCCGAGGCGAAGGCCTCGACCGGTGCCGACGTCTCGGTGGTGTTCGTCCCGCCCGCCCACACGAAGGGTGCGGTGATCGAGGCCGTCGACGCCGGAATGGACCTCGTCGTGATCATCACCGAGGGCATCCCCGTGGCCGACACGGCCGAGTTCTTCAGCTACGCCGAGGCGCGCGGCGTGCGCCTCATCGGCCCGAACTGCCCCGGCATCATCAGCCCCGGCCGGTCCAACGTCGGCATCACCCCGCCCGACATCACCGGTCCCGGGCCCATCGGCCTGGTCTCCAAGTCCGGCACGCTGACCTACCAGATGATGTACGAGCTCCGCGACCTCGGGTTCACCACGTGCATCGGCATCGGGGGCGACCCGGTCATCGGGACCACCCACATCGACGCGCTCGAGGCGTTCGAGAAGGACCCGGACACGAAGGCCATCGTCATGATCGGCGAGATCGGGGGCGACGCCGAGGAACGCGCAGCCGCCTACATCCGGGAGCACGTCACCAAGCCGGTCGTCGGCTACGTGGCGGGCTTCACGGCCCCCGAGGGCAAGACGATGGGCCACGCCGGAGCGATCGTGTCCGGCTCGTCCGGCACCGCCCAGGCCAAGAAGGAGGCGCTCGAGGCCGCCGGCGTGCGGGTCGGCCGCACCCCGACCGAGACCGCCACCCTCGCACGCGCGCTCGTCTCCTGACCACACGGACGGCCGGTCCTCATCGGGGGACCGGCCGCCGGCCTGTTCGGGCCCGCCCGGCGAGGCGTGGCCGGCGCGGGTCCCTCCCGCTCGTACCATGGCGGCGATGAACATCGACCTCCCCCGGAACTGGCTGCGCGCCGTCGCCGCCGGCGCCGAGGCCGCCGTCCTCACCTGGCTGCTCGCCGTGCTCGGCGCCCTGGTGACCTACGTGGCGACCGCGGCGGCACCGGGCCTCGGGGACGCCACCTGGGCGTCGACGGCGGCGGTCGGCACCGGGTGGTGGACCCTCGCCCTCGGCGGCCGGATCCCCGTGGAGGAGGGGACGGTGAGCCTCGCCCCGCTCGGCATCACGCTCCTCGCGGCCGTCCTCCTGCGCGGCGCGGCGCGCCGGATGGCGGTCGACACGCTTGCCGGGGCCGCGATCGCGGCCGGGTCCTTCGCCGTCGCCGTCGCCGCCCTCGGTCTCGTCGCCGGACGGGGGAGCGGCACCCACGTGGCCGGGGCGCTCGCCGTCGGGGCCGTCGGCGCGCTCTGGGCACTGCGCCCCGAGGCCTTCCCCCGGATTGACCTGCCACCCGGAGTGCGTGCCGGTCTCGCGACCGCCGGCGTCGCCCTGCTCGTCCTCGTCGGTGTGGGGGCGGCACTCGTGGCGGCGAGCGTGGTGGCGTCCTGGGACCAGGTGGCGGGCATCCACTCCTCGCTGCGTCCCGACGTCGCCTCCGCGGTGGTCCTGACGCTCGCCCAGGTGGCCTACCTGCCCACGCTCGCCGTCTGGGCGCTGGCGTGGCTGGCCGGGCCCGGCTTCGCGGTGGGCGAGGGGACCGTCTACTCGGCACTCGGCACCACCACCGAGCTGCTGCCGGCGATCCCGGTGCTGGGGGCGCTGCCGGCTCCGGGGGCCACGGTCGGGTGGGCGCCTGCGGTGCCCGCCGTGCTGGGCGTCCTCGTCGGGTGGTGGCGGACCCGGGGGCGTCCGCTGCCGCACTGGCGGGGCGCCGCCGTCGCTGCCGCGACGTTCCTCGCGGTGACGGGCGCAGTGATCCTGGTGCTCGGTGTCGCCGCCTCCGGATCGCTCGGACCGGGACGAATGGCGACGGTCGGCGTCGACGCACCACTCCTCGCCCTCGTGCTCGCCGGTGGACTCACGGGGGGGTACGTCGCCGTCCTCGTGGTGCGGCTCCCGGCCACGCACGCCCTTCTCCGGAGCCTCGCGGCACAGCTCCGTGGTGCGGCCACCCCAGCGGCCGGCGCGACCGCGGCGGGTGATGGGACCCCGAGTCCCGCCACGCCGTCGAGTCCCGAGACCGCGGCGAGCGCGCCGAGTGCCACGACGGCGGCCACCGCCCCCACCGCCCCGACCCTGGCGACCGCCGCCACCGCCCTCACCCCGGCCGAGGGGCCCGAGCCGGTACGCTGAGCCGGTGCAGAGCTTCCGCGTCGTCGTCCTCGTCTCGGGGGGCGGGTCGAATCTCGCCGCGCTGCTGGAGGCCACCCGTGACCCGGCCTACGGGGCCACCGTGGTCGCCGTCGGGGCGGACCGACCGGGCACCGGCGGTGTCCGGCTCGCCCGGGACGCCGGGCTGCCGACCTTCGAGGTGCGGCTCGCCGACTTCGACACCCGGGAGGACTGGGACCGCGAGCTGACCGCCCAGGTGGCGGCGCACGACCCCGACCTCGTCGTGTCCGCCGGCTTCCTCAAGCTGTGCGGCCCGGTCTTCCTCGGCCGGTTCGCCGGACGGTACGTCAACACCCACAACGCCCTCCTCCCGGCCTTCCCGGGCATCCACGGCCCCCGGGACGCCCTCGCCCACGGCGTGCGCCTCGCCGGTGCCACCCTCTTCTTCGTCGACGCCGGCGTGGACACCGGCCCGATCCTCGCCCAGGTGGCGGTGCCCGTCCTCGACGACGACGACGAGGACGCCCTCACGGAACGCATCAAGGTGGCGGAGCGCGCCCAGCTCGTGGAGTACGTCGGCCGGCTCGCCCGTGAGGGGTGGCGCCTCGAGGGCCGCCGCGTCAGGTTCGGGCGGTAGACTGACCGCGGCCGTGACTGGCGCAGGTGGACCAACCACCGGGGAGCGGCCCGCCGTCGGATCGAGCATCGCCCGCCTGGGTGCTCGTGCCACCTGACAAGGGAGCCCTCCGATGATCCGCCGCGCACTCGTCTCCGTCTACGACAAGACCGGCCTCGCCGATCTGGCCACCGGCCTCCACGAGGCGGGGGTGGCCCTCGTCTCCACCGGCTCCACGGCGGCCACCATCGCCGCCGCCGGGGTGCCCGTCACGGAGGTCGCCGACCTCACCGGGTTCCCCGAGTGCCTCGACGGCCGCGTCAAGACCCTCCACCCGGCGGTCCACGCCGGCATCCTGGCCGACCGCACCGACCCCCGGCACGTGGCGGAACTCGGCGGCCTCGGGATCGAGGCGTTCGATCTCGTCGTGGTGAACCTCTACCCCTTCAGCGAGACGGTCGCCTCCGGCGCCGGCGTCGCCGAGTGCATCGAGAAGATCGACATCGGCGGGCCCACCATGGTGCGGGCCGCGGCGAAGAACCACGGCTCCGTCGCCGTCGTCGTCGACCCGGCGGACTACGGTCGCGTCGTCGAGGCCGCCCGTGCCGGCGGCTTCAGCGACGACGAGCGCCGCCGCCTCGCCATGCGCGCGTTCCGGCACACCGCGTCCTACGACGTCGCCGTGGCGACGTGGTTCGGCGAGCGCTTCGACGACGCCGCACTGCCCGCGTGGCGCGGCGAGACGTGGACCCTGGCCCACACCCTGCGGTACGGGGAGAACCCCCACCAGCAGGCGGCCCTCCTCGCCACCCCGGGCGGAGGCGGCCTCGCCCAGGCGGAGCAACTGGGCGGCAAGGAGATGAGCTACAACAACTACCAGGACACGGACGCCGCGATCCGTGCCGCCTACGACCACGCGCGCCCCGCCGTCGCCATCATCAAGCACGCCAACCCGTGCGGCATCGCGGTGGGGGACACCGTCGCCGAGGCCCACCTGCGGGCCCACGCCTGCGACCCCGTCTCGGCGTACGGCGGGGTGATCGCCACGAACGGCGAGGTGGACGCCACCATGGCCGGCCAGGTGCGGCCCATCTTCACAGAGGTCATCGCGGCGCCGTCGTACACCGCAGACGCCCTCGAGATCCTGCGGACCAAGCGGAACCTCCGCATCCTCCGGCTGCCCGCGCCCGCGCGCGCCGCCCTCGAGACCCGGCCGGTCAGCGGCGGCCTGCTCGTGCAGGAGGCCGACACGATCGCGGCGCACGGCGTGCGGGAGGACGGCACCACCTTCGGTGACGATCCGGCGGACTGGACGCTCGTCGCCGGCGCGGCCGCCGACGAGGCCACGCTGGCGGACCTGACGTTCGCCTGGCGAGCCGTCCGCGCCGTGAAGTCCAACGCGATCCTGCTGGCGACCGGCGGCGCGTCCGTCGGCGTCGGGATGGGCCAGGTCAACCGCGTGGACTCCGCGCGACTCGCGGTCGAACGGGCGAACACGCTCGGGGAGGGGGAGCGCGCACGGGGCGCCGTCGCCGCGTCCGACGCCTTCTTCCCGTTCGCGGACGGGCTGGCGATCCTGCTGGACGCCGGGGTCCGGGCCGTCGTGGCGCCCGGCGGTTCCATCCGGGACGACGAGGTGATCGCCGCGGCGGAGGCTGCGGGCGTCACCATGTACTTCACGGGTTCCCGGCACTTCTTCCACTGACGCCACTACGCTGGGAGCACGTTCCAGCGCAGGAGGTCCACGTGTCCGAGCCCATCCGAATCGGAGTCCTGACATCCGGCGGGGACGCCCCCGGCATGAACGCCGCCGTCCGGGCGGTCGTGCGCAGCGCCCTCGCCCACGGGGCAGTCCCGTACGCGGTGAAGGAGGGCTGGCAGGGCGCCGTCGACGGCGGCGAGAGGATCGTCGAGATGGGCTGGTCCGACGTGTCCTCGATCCTCGACCGTGGCGGCACCATCATCGGCACCGCCCGTTCGAAGGACTTCCGGGAGCGCCCCGGCATGCTCGCCGCCGCGCGCAACCTGCTCGAGCGCGGGATCGACCGGATCGTGGTGATCGGGGGCGACGGATCGCTCACCGGTGCCAAGGTGTTCCGCTCCGAGTGGCCCTCCCTGCTGGCCGAACTCGTGGAGAAGGGCGAGGTGGAGGAGGCGCAGGCGCAGGCGCACGCGGATCTGCGGATCATCGGGCTCGTGGGGACGATCGACAACGACCTCGTCGGCACCGACACCACCATCGGCACCGACACGGCGCTGCACCGGATCATCGACGCGATCGACCAGATCTCCTCCACCGCCGCCTCGCACCAGCGCACCTTCATCCTCGAGGTGATGGGCCGGCACTGCGGCTACCTGCCCCTCATGGCAGCAGTGGCGAGCGGGTGCGACTACGTCCTCATTCCCGAGATGCCGCCGCCCCCCGGCTGGGAGGAGGACATGCTCGAGAAGTTGCGCATCGGACGCGAGGCCGGCAGGCGCGAGTCCCTCATCCTCGTGGCGGAGGGTGCCGCCGACCAGCAGGGCAACCGCATCGACGCCCAGTCGATCGCCCAGCTGCTGCGCGAGCGCCGCGGCGAGGACGCCCGCGTCACCATCCTCGGGCACACCCAGCGCGGTGGCACACCATCGGCCTACGACCGGTGGATGTCCACCATCCTCGGCATCGCCGCGGTGCAGGAGATCCTCTCCGCCGCGCCGGACGCCGAGGACCACATCATCGGCATCCGCCACAACCGGGTGGCCCGCATCCCGCTGGTGGAGGCGGTCAAGCGCACCCACGCGGTGGCGGACGCCATCAAGGAGGGCCGGTACGACGACGCCGTCGCCGCCCGTGGCGCCGGTTTCTCCCAGACCCTCCGCATCAACGAGATCATGTCCAACCCCCCCGCCGCGGACGTGGTTCCCGAGGGCCCCACCCGTGGCAAGCGCATCGCCATCCTCCACGCCGGCGGTCTCGCCCCCGGCATGAACACCGCCGCACGCGCGGCCGTCCGGCTCGGCATCGGGCGCGGCTACACGATGCTCGGCGTCGACGGCGGATTCCCCGGTCTGGTCTCGGGCGACATCCGCGAGCTGTCCTGGGCGGAGGTGGACGCCTGGGCCTTCGAGGGCGGTGCCAAGCTCGGCACCCACCGGGCCGTCCCGACGATCGAGGAGCTCTACTCGATCGGCCGCGCGATCGAGACGAACGGGATCGACGGGCTGCTCGTGATCGGCGGCTACAACGCCTATCTCGCCGCCCATCTGCTGGCCACCGAGCGGAAGCGGTATCCCGCGTTCCGCATCCCGGTCGTGTGTGTGCCGGCGTCGATCGACAACAACCTCCCGGGCACGGAGCTGTCCATCGGGGCGGACTCCGCCGTCAACAACGCCGTGTGGGCGCTCGACCGTGTCAAGGAGTCCGCGGCGGCCTCCAGCCGCTGCTTCGTCGCCGAGACGATGGGGCGCCACTGCGGCTACCTCGCCCTGATCGCGGGCATCGCCACCGGCGCCGAGATGGTCTACCTCCATGAACGGCAGCCCGACCTGAAGCGCATCGCGGAGGACGCCGTCCGGATGACCGCGAGCTTCAGCCGCGGCCGCCACCTGTTCCTGGTGGTGCGCAACGAGGAGGCCTCCCCCGAGTACAACCTCGACTTCATGGCGCGCGCCTTCGAACAGGAGGGCGGCGGGCTGTTCGACGTGCGGCAGCAGGCCATCGGTCACCTGCAGCAGGGCGGCAAGCCGAGCCCCTTCGACCGGCTGCTCGCCACCCGGCTCGTCTACTACGCGCTCAAGGAGATGGACGAGCAGGTCGCGACCGGGGGCGACCGGGCCTCCTACATCGGGTTCTCCTCGAACTACATCGGCAGCCACGATCTCGAGCGGATGCCCGAGGAGGTGGACGAGGAGTTCCGCCGGCCCAAGGACCAGTGGTGGCTGGCCTTCGAACCCATCCACCAGACCGTCTCGCTGTACGGGACCCCCATGACCGTGCCGCTGCCGGTCATCGACGCCTGACCGCGTCCGCCAGCCGGCGGGCGGGGTCCGCGGCGGCGGCACGGTCCAGCACGGGTCGACCGCCGCCGAGGAGCCGGCGCAGCGCGGCGACGTCGCGCGGCCGGTCCACGACGAGACCCCCGACCAGGTCGTCGCCGTCCATGAACAGCGCGGCCCAACCGTTCCCCCGGCCCTCGCGCCACAGCACCTCGTGGCCGGGGGACGCGTGACCCACGAGCTCCACCCGGCGTCCGAACATGGTGGAGAACACGCTCGGGACCGGTGGGTCCGCGACGGGGTTGCCCAGCAGCGCGTCAGCGCACCGCTGCGCCGAGGCCACCGCGGCGTTCCAGTGCTGGCCTCCCGGGGCGGCGGCACAGTCGCCGATCGCCCAGATGCCGGACGCCCCCGGCACCGTCCCCGAGAGTGCCGTGCGGACGTGGCCGGCCGGTCCCAGCCACTGCCGGGGGAGCCAGTCCGTGGCCGGTCGCGCCCCGAGGGCCGCCACGACGACGTCGCCCCGCACCACCCGCCCGTTCGTGAGGTCGAGGGTGGTGGGGGAGGCGGTGGCCACCCGTCCCTCCACGAGGGTCACGGTGCCGGGCGTCACGGCGCGGAGCCAGGCGGTGACCCGCTCGGCCACGGGTTCGGGGAGGAGGCGCCCGAGGGGCCGGCCGGTGTCCTCGATCACGGTGACGGTGGCGCCCTCCGCCGCGGCACTGCTCGCGAGTTCGAGCCCGATCCACCCCGCGCCGGCGATCACGAGGTGCGCCCCCGGCGCCAGGGCTGTGCGGAGCGCCACGGCGTCGTCCCACCGCGAGAGCGTCCGCACCCCCTCCCAGCCCACCGGGACGACGGGCCGGCTGCCGAGGGCGAGGACGACGGCGCCGGCGGTCGCCGTCGTCGCACGTCCAGCGCCGTCCCGGAGGGTGACCACGCCGCCCTCGATTCCCGTGGCTCGTGCCCGGATCCAGGCCGCGGCGTCAGCTGCGAGGGAGAACTGCTCGCGCAGGTCCTCCGGTGCGGACCTGGCGAACAGTTCCTTGGTGAGTGGGGGACGGTCATACGGGTCCTCGTCACCGGCCACGGTGATCTCGCCGGCGAACCCGCCCGACCGCAGCGCGGCGACGAGGGCGGTGGCGGCCAGCCCGGCGCCGAGGACGAGCACGCTCTCCGCTCCGGGGCGTGGGGACGTGGGAGGGGGCATGAACCAACGCTAGTGTGAAGCATGCCCAGCGTGCTCCGCCCGATGCTCGCGGCCGCGACCGTGCTGCTGGTGGCCGGCGTCGCCGCCGTGGCGGTGTGGGTGGACGTCCGGGCCGCCGCGTTCGTCCTCGCGGGCGGGCTAGCCGTTGCCGCGCTCCTGCGGATGCTCCTGCCGGAGCGCCACCTGCCGGTGGGGCGGGGCCGCCCCTTCGACGTGACCGTGCTGCTCGTCCTCGCCGTCGCCACCGCCCTGTTGGCACCCTGGGGGCTCGCCACGGCACCGTGATCCCCGCGCAGGATATCTCGATGTCGAGTAATCTGGTCCCGTCCCGCCGTGAAAGGAACTTTTCGTGAGCAAGATCAAGGTTGCAGGCCCCGTCGTGGAACTCGACGGCGACGAGATGACCCGGATCATCTGGCAGTTCATCAAGGACCGCCTGATCCACCCCTACCTCGACGTCGACCTGAGGTACTACGACCTGTCGATCCAGAACCGCGACGCGACCGACGACCAGGTCACGATCGACGCGGCTCACGCCATCAAGGAGCACGGGGTGGGCGTCAAGTGCGCCACGATCACACCGGATGAGGCCCGGGTGGAGGAGTTCGGCCTCAAGCGGATGTGGGTGTCCCCGAACGGCACGATCCGCAACATCCTCGGCGGCGTGGTGTTCCGCGAGCCGATCATCATCTCGAACATCCCGCGCCTCGTGCCCGGCTGGACCAAGCCGATCGTGATCGGCCGTCACGCCCACGGCGACCAGTACAAGGCCACCAACTTCAAGGTGCCCGGTGCCGGGGAGTTGACCATCACGTTCACGCCGGAGGACGGCTCCGAGCCCATCCAGCACGTCGTGGCGAACTACGGCGCCGACGGCGGCGTCGCCATGGGCATGTACAACTTCAACGACTCGATCCGGGACTTCGCCCGCGCGTCCTTCTCCTACGGGCTGCAGCGCGGCTACCCCGTGTACCTCTCCACCAAGAACACGATCCTGAAGGCCTACGACGGGCAGTTCAAGGACCTGTTCGCCGAGGTGTTCGAGAGCGAGTTCAAGGCGGAGTTCGACGCCGCCGGCCTCACCTACGAGCACCGCCTCATCGACGACATGGTGGCCGCTGCAATGAAGTGGGAGGGCGGCTACGTCTGGGCGTGCAAGAACTACGACGGCGACGTCCAGTCCGACACGGTGGCGCAGGGCTTCGGCTCCCTCGGCCTCATGACGTCCGTCCTCATGACCCCGGACGGCCGGACCGTCGAGGCGGAGGCCGCTCACGGCACCGTCACCCGCCACTACCGCCAGCACCAGCAGGGCAAGCCCACCTCCACCAACCCGATCGCCTCGATCTACGCCTGGACCGGGGGCCTGAAGCACCGCGGCAAGCTCGACGGAACGCCCGAGGTCACCGGCTTTGCCGAGACCCTCGAGGACGTGGTCGTGAAGACCGTGGAGTCGGGGCAGATGACGAAGGACCTCGCCCTCCTCGTCGGCCCGGACCAGCCGTGGCTCACCACTGAGGAGTTCCTGGGCGCGCTCGACGAGAACCTGGCAGCCCGCCTGGGCTGAGCGGAACGCCGCGGGGGCGCCCCGGCCGCCCAGCCGGGACGCCCCCTCCGCGCGTGCTCAGGCGAAGACGACCGTCCTCGTGCCGTTCAGGAGCACCCGGTGCTCGGCGTGCCAGCGTACGGCGCGGGCCAGCACCCGGCGCTCGACGTCCTGCCCCTGGGCCACGAACTCCGCGACCGAGTCGGAGTGCGTCACCCGCGCGACGTCCTGCTCGATGATGGGCCCCTCGTCGAGATCCGGGGTGACGTAGTGCGCGGTGGCACCGATGAGCTTCACCCCGCGGGCGTGGGCCTGTGCGTACGGGCGCGCCCCCTTGAACGACGGAAGGAAGGAGTGGTGGATGTTGATCACGCGGCCCGGCAACTCCCGGCACACCTCGTCGGAGAGGATCTGCATGTACCGGGCCAGCACCACGAGCTCCACGTCGAGTTCGCGGACGAGCTGCAGCAGCCGCTCCTCCGCCGCGGCCTTCGTCTCACGGGTGACGGGTACGTGGTGGAAGGGCACACGGTGGAACTCCGCCTCCGGTGCGAGGTCCGGATGGTTCGCGACCACCCCGACCACCTCCACGGGAAGGAGCCCCTCCCGGGCGCGGAAGAGGAGGTCGGAGAGACAGTGCGCCTCCCGCGACGCCATGAGCAGCGTTCTCACCGGCCGCCCGACCACGTCGAGGGACCACGTCATGCCCAGCTGGGTGGAGAGCACGGTCAGGGAGGCGCGCAGGCCGTCCTCGTCGGTCACCTCCGCGGCCTGCACCCGCATCAGGAACTGCCCGGAGTCCACATCCCCGAACTGCTGGGACTCGGTGATGTTGCCTCCGGCCCGGGCGATCGCGCCCGTGACGGCGTGCACGATCCCGCGTTGGTCGGGGCAGGAGAGAGTGAGGACGAGTTCGGTCACTCGCACAGGCTATCCGCCACGCGGGCCGGAGCGTGGGTGGGACCAAGTGCCGAGCCGGGACGGGGTGGTGGTGGCTAAGGTTGGGGGAGACGTCAACCGACAAGGAGAAGCGATGGCCACCAGCCCCGTCACCGTCACAGTCACCGGTGCCGCCGGACAGATCGGGTACGCCCTGCTGTTCCGCACGGCAGCCGGGGACCTGCTCGGGCCCAACACCCCCGTCCGCCTGAAACTGCTGGAGATCCCGCAGGCGATGAAGGCCGCTGAGGGCAACGCGATGGAGCTCGATGACTGCGCGTTCGACCTCCTCGAGGACGTCGAGGTCTACGACGACCCCGCCCAGGCGTTCGACGGCACCAACGTCGCACTCCTGGTCGGTGCTCGTCCCCGGACCGCCGGCATGGAGCGTGCGGATCTGCTCGAGGCCAATGGTGGAATCTTCGGGCCTCAGGGCCGCGCGATCAACGACAACGCCGCGGGGGACGTCAAGGTGCTCGTGGTCGGCAATCCGGCCAACACGAACGCCCTCATCGCCTCGAACCACGCGCCGGACGTCCCGGCCGACCGCTTCACCGCGATGATGCGCCTGGACCACAACCGCGCGATCCGGCAGTTGTCCATGAAGACGGGCGTCCACGCCACCGAGATCAAGAAGCTCACCGTGTGGGGCAACCACTCCGCCTCGCAGGTGCCCGACCTCTCGTACACCGAGGTCAAGCGCCGGCCGGCCATGGAGTCCGTCGACCAGGAGTGGATCGACAACGAGTTCATCCCCACCGTCGCCAACCGTGGTGCGGAGATCATCAAGGTGCGCGGCGGCTCCTCCGTGGCCTCCGCTGCCAACGCCGCGCTCGACCACATGCACGACTGGGTCAACGGCACCCCGCTCGACGACTGGGTGTCCGTCGGCCTCATGTCCGACGGCTCGTACGGCATCCCCGAGGGCATCATCTCCGGGTTCCCCGCCCACTCCCGCTGGGGCGACTGGCAGATCGTGCAGGGCATCGAGATCAACGACGCGAACCGCTCCCGCATCGACAGGTCGGTCGAGGAACTCATCAACGAGCGTGAGATGTGCCGCACGCTCGGTCTCATCAGCTGACGTCACCGGAAGGGCCCCGCCGCGGCGGGGCCCTTCCACATGTCAGGCGCCACCCCGCCGGAGCCCGCGGCCCACTAGGGTGGTGCCCAGCCGAGACGAAGGAGTGGACATGCCCGAGGCCCGATTCGACCTCATCGGGGTGGAGCACGCCGGCGAACTGCTCACGGTGCGCCGCGCCGCGTTCGTCACCGAGGCCCAGCTCTACGGCGATCCCAACCTCCCCGCCCTGACGCAGTCCCTCGAGGAGCTCGTCGAGGACCTGGAGCGGCCCGACGTCGTCACGATCGGTGCGTGGATCGGCCCCCGGCTCGTCGGCTCGATCCGGGTGGAGCTGGAGGGTGAGAAGGCCAGCCTCGGCCGCCTCGCCGTCGTCCCCGACCTGCACCACAAGGGCATCGGCTCCCAGCTCCTCATGCAGGTGCTCCAGTACCTGCCCGACCAGACCCGGGAGGTCTGGGTGTTCACTCCCGCGGACACGCGGGCGAGCATGCCGCTGCCCGAGGGCAGCGACGGCCAGGACGCGGGTACCCTCACCGAGGCCTACCTGCAGCGGCTGCTCGGCGAGGACTCCGCCGCCCTGTCCTGACGCTCCGCCTCCGGCAATCGGACGGCCCGTCCTGCGACCTGCCGCGCTCCGGTAAACTCAGCGTGTCGTGACTGGCGCCAGAGGGTGGGTCACCACCGGGGAGCGACATCCAGCCCGCCATCGGTCGTACGCCTGGGCCGAGGGGCCACCATCACGGAGGAAGCATGAGCCAGAACGCCCTGAACCAGCCCCTCGCGGAGCTCGATCCCGACATCGCCGCCGTCCTCGCCGGGGAACTCACCCGCCAGCGCGAGACCCTGGAGATGATCGCCTCGGAGAACTTCGTTCCCCGCGCCGTCCTCGAGGCGACGGGCTCGGTGCTCACGAACAAGTACGCGGAGGGGTACCCCGGCAAGCGCTACTACGGCGGCTGCGAGCAGGTCGACATCGCGGAGAACCTCGCCATCACCCGTGCGAAGGAGCTGTTCGGCGCGGACTACGCGAACGTCCAGCCCCACTCCGGCGCCACCGCCAACGCCGCCGTGCTGCACGCCATGGCCACCCCGGGCGACCCCATCATGGGTCTCTCGCTGGCCCACGGCGGGCACCTCACCCACGGCATGAGGATCAACTTCTCCGGGAGGCTGTACGACGTCCACGCCTACGGGGTGGACGAGCACTCACACCGGATCGAGATGGACCAGGTCCGCGAGCAGGCGCTCGCCGCGCGGCCGAAGGTCATCATCGCCGGCTGGTCCGCCTACCCGCGGCACCTCGACTTCGCGGCGTTCCGCGCGATCGCCGACGAGGTGGGCGCCCACCTCTGGGTGGACATGGCACACTTCGCGGGTCTCGTCGCCGCCGGGGTCCACCCGAGCCCGGTCCCGTACGCCGACGTCGTCTCCACCACCATCCACAAGACGCTGGGTGGTCCCCGGTCCGGCATGCTCCTGTCCCGCGACGCCGAGGCGTGGGGCAAGAAGCTCAACTCCGCGGTCTTCCCCGGCCAGCAGGGCGGGCCGCTCATGCACGCGATCGCGGCGAAGGCGGTCGCCCTGAAGGTGGCGGGCACCCCCGAGTTCCGCGACCGCCAGGAGCGCACGGTCGAGGGGGCGCAACTGCTCGCCGAGCGCCTCACCGCACCCGACGTCGCCGCGGCCGGAGTCTCCGTCGTGACCGGCGGCACCGACGTCCACCTCGTCCTGGTCGACCTGCGGAACTCCCCGCTCGACGGCCGCCAGGCCGAGGACCTCCTCCACGAGGCCGGCATCACCGTGAACCGCAACGCGGTCCCCTTCGACCCCCGGCCACCGATGGTCACCTCGGGCCTCCGGATCGGCACCCCGGCGCTCGCCACCCGTGGCTTCGGGGCAGCGCAGTTCGCCGAGGTCGCGGACATCATCGCCACGGCGCTCCGTGACGGACAGTCCGCTGACCTCGCCGCGCTCCGCTCCCGCGTGGCGGTCCTCACCGAGGAGTTCCCGCTCTACCCCGGCCTGGACTGATGGCGGCGAGAATCCTCGACGGCACCGCGACCGCGGCCGCCATCAAGTCCGAGCTCGCGTCCCGGGTGGCGGCACTGCGCGAGCGTGGGGTGGTCCCCGGCCTCGGCACGCTGCTGGTCGGGGACGACTTCGGCTCGCAGAAGTACGTGGCGGGCAAGCACGGCGACTGCGCCGAGGTGGGCATCGCCTCCATTCGGGAGGACCTCCCGGGGGACGCCACCCAGGCGGACATCGAGGCGGCCGTCGACCGGCTGAACGCCAACCCCGCGTGCACCGGCTACATCGTCCAGCTGCCCCTGCCGCGTGGGATCGACGCCAACGCGATCCTCGAGCGCGTGGACCCCGCCAAGGACGCCGACGGCCTCCACCCCACCAACCTCGGGCGGCTCGTCCTGCGGGTGGCGGGCGAGGTGGACTCCCCGCTGCCGTGCACCCCGCGCGGCATCATCGAACTCGGCCGGCGGCACGGCGTCGAGTTCGACCACGCCGAGGTGTGCGTGGTGGGCCGCGGCGTCACGGTCGGGCGCTCGATCGGCCTTCTCCTCACCCGGCGGGCGGTCAACGCGACCGTCACCCTCACGCACACGGGGACCCGGGACCTCGGCGACCTCACACGTCGCGCGGACGTCGTCGTCGCGGCGGCGGGGGTGCCCGGCATCATCACGCCCGACATGGTGAAGCCCGGCGCCACCGTGTTCGACGTGGGCGTCAGTCGCGTCCCCGACGCCGAGGGACGCCTGCGCCTGCGCGGTGACGTCGCCGACGGCGTCGCCGCGGTGGCGGGGGCGATCTCCCCGAACCCGGGCGGTGTCGGCCCGATGACACGGGCCATGCTGCTCGCCAACGTCGTCGAGATGGCGGAGCGCGCCGCCGGGGCATGAGGATCTCCTCCGTCAACGTCAACGGCATCCGGGCGGCCATGCGCAAGGGCATGGCCGACTGGTTGGACTCACGCGCCCCCGACTTCCTGCTGCTGCAGGAGACCCGGGCGGACGCCGCGATCGTCTCGGACCTGCTCGGGCCGTCCTGGCACGTGGCGCCGGAGGTGTCCCGGCTCAAGGGGCGGGCGGGGGTCGCCGTCGCGAGCCGGGTGGCGCCCGTGGCCGTGCGCGCGGGCCTGCCCGGCGAGGAGGCGGACGTGGACTCGGGCCGTTGGGTGGAGGCCGACTTCGACTCCCCGGCCGGCCCTCTCACGCTCGTGTCCACCTACCTGCACTCGGGCACGGCGAACACCCCGAGCATGGAGCTGAAGTACGCCCACCTCGATCTCGTCGATGCGCGCCTGGCCGAACTGGCTGCGACCGGCCGGCACGTGCTGCTGGCCGGCGACCTCAACATCGTGCGCGGTCCGCTGGACATCCGGAACTGGCGCAGCAACCACAACCGCGTGGCCGGGGTCCTCGACCGGGAGATCGCCTACCTCGAGCGATGGTTCGGCGAGGTCGGCCTCGTGGACGTCCACCGAGCCGTGGTGGGGGAGTGCCAGGGCCCGTACACGTGGTGGTCGCAACGCGGCAAGGCCTTCGACAACGACGCGGGCTGGCGCATCGACTACCAGGTGGCGAGCGCGCCGTTCGCCGCCACGGCCCGCGGCGCCGTCGTCGATCGCGCCACGGCGTGGGACACGCGGTTCTCGGACCACGCACCCCTCACCGTGGACTACGACCTCTAGCCCGCCGCCTGCTCGGCGGCGCGCAGTGCCGCGAGCTCGCGCCGCCGCTCGGCCTGCTCCACCGGATCCGGGACGGGTAGGGAGGCGAGCAGCCGCCTGGTGTAGTCGTCCCGGGGGGCGGTGAGGACGTCCTCGCTCCGCCCGATCTCCACGAGGCGGCCGCGGTGCAGCACCGCGATCCGGTCCGCGAGGTCGTCCACCACGGCGAGGTCATGGCTGATGAACAGCGCAGCGAAGCCGAGGTCCTTCTGGAGCTCGTAGAACAGGTCGAGCACGGTGGCCTGCACCGAGACGTCGAGGGCACTCGTCGGCTCGTCCGCGATCAGGAGGCTCGGGCCCAGCGCGAGGGACCGGGCGAGCGAGGCCCGCTGGCGCTCGCCGCCCGAGAGCTCGTGCGGGAACCTGTCCCCGTACGCCCGCGGCAGGCGGACCGCCTCGAGCAGTTCGTCCACCCGCTTGCGCGCCTTCCCGGGGTCCGCGGCGATGCCGTGGACCACGAGGGGTTCGGCCACGGCGTCCGCGATGCTCAGCAGCGGGTTGAAGCTGGAGGCCGGGTCCTGGAACACGAAGCCGATGTTCTTCCGCACCGAGCGGAACTCACGCTCGCGGAAGGCGTTCATCTCGTGGCCGAGCACCTGGAGTGAGCCGCCGGTCACCTTCGTGAGGCCGGCGATCGCCCGCCCGATCGTGGTCTTTCCCGAACCGCTCTCGCCCACGAGGCCGAGCACCTCGCCCGGCGAGACCGTGAAGCTCACGCCGTCCACGGCGGTGAACCCGCCCCGGCCGAACCTCCCGGGGAAGTGGACCTCGAGGTCCCGGGCCACGACCACGGGCTCCGAGGTCGTGGGGTGGCGGCGGCCGCGCTCGGCGGCCCCCAGTCGGGGCACGGCGGCGAGGAGCCGCTGGGTGTAGGGATGACGGGGCGAGGCGAACAGCGTGCGGACCTCCGCCTGCTCCACCAGCTTGCCCTGGTACATGACGGCCACGCGGTCCGCCAGGTCCGCCACCACGCCCATGTTGTGGGTGATCAGGAGGATCGCCACCCCGAACTCGTCGCGGGCGCGGCGCAGCAGGTCGAGGATCTCGGCCTGGACGGTGACGTCGAGGGCGGTGGTGGGCTCGTCCGCGATGATGACCTCGGGTTCGAGCACGAGCGCCATCGCGATCACCACGCGCTGCTTCTGCCCGCCGGAGAACTGGTGCGGGTAGTGGTCGACCCTCTCCTCGGGGTCGGGGATGCCCACCCGGCGCAGGATGTCGATCGCCTTGGCACGGGCCTCCCTCCTGGTGTACTTCCCGTGGGCACGCAGGCCCTCGGCGATCTGCCAGCCGACCGGGTAGACCGGGTTGAGTGCGGTGGACGGCTCCTGGAAGACCATGGCCGCGTCGGTGCCGCGCACGGCGCGCAGCTGGGCGCCCGACAGCGTGGTGACGTCGGTGCCGTTCAGGAGGACCGCCCCGGAGACGGTCGCGGTCTCGGGGAGCATCCCGAGGATGGACTTGGAGGTCACGGACTTGCCGCTGCCGCTCTCGCCCACGATGGCGAGCACCTCGCCCGGGCTCACCGTCAGGCTGACACCGTCGACGGCGGTGACGTCGCCGCCGTCGGTGGCGAAGCGGATGCCCAGGTCCCTCACTTCGACGACGTTGCTCATGCGAGTCCCTCCTGTCCCGCCGGCCCGAGGCTGCCCCCGGGGACGACGACGGTCTCCGCGGTCGGGGAGGGAGCGGCGTCCGCCCGGCGCCTGGTCCGCAGGCGCGGATCGGCGAGGTCGTTGAGGGACTCGCCGATGAGGGTGATGCCCATGACCACCAGGACGATCGCGAGGCCGGGGAAGAGCCCCGTCCACCAGATCCCGCTCGTGACGTCCGAGATCGCCTTGTTGAGGTCGTAGCCCCACTCCGCGGCGGCCGTCGGGTCGATGCCGAAGCCGAGGAAGCCGAGTCCGGCGAGCGTCAGGAGCGCCTCGGAGCTGTTGAGCGTGAAGATGAGCGGCAGGGTTCGGGTGGCGTTGCGGAAGACGTGCCGGAACATGATTCGGGTGGTCGGGGTCCCGATCACCTTGGCGGACTCCACGAAGGCCTCCGCCTTGATCCGTACGGTCTCGGCACGGGTGACCCGGAAGTACTGCGGGATGAAGACGACCGTGATCGAGATGGCGGCGGCGAGGATTCCGCCCCACATGGACGAGCGCCCCCCGCTGATGACGATGGCCGCCACGATCGCCAGGAGGAGGCTGGGGAAGGCGTACACGGCGTCGGCGATGACGACGAGCACACGGTCGAGCCAGCCTCCGAGGTACCCGGAGAGCAGCCCGAGCAGCACACCGACGAAGATGGAGAGCAGCACGGCGACGACGATGACCATCAGGGCGGTGCGGGTGCCCCAGATGACACGGGAGAGCACGTCGTACCCCCCGACGGTGGTGCCGAGCAGGTGGTCGCCGCCCGGCGGCACCTGGGCGCCGAACAGGCCGTCGGCGTCGCGGAGCTGCGCGGGACCGTAGGGGGCGAGCACCGGCGCGAGGAGGGCGGTGAGGAGGAACGCGCCGGTGATGACGAGGCCGGCGATGAGCATGCCGCGCTGCAGTCCGACGCTCTGGCGGAGCTGGTGGACGACGGGCAGGCGCTTCCACCAGGGGACGGGGCTGGCCATCAGTACCTCACTCTCGGGTCGATGAGCGCCGCGGCGATGTCGACGATGAAGTTCGTGAGGGCGACGATCACGGCGAGGAGCGCCACGATCCCCTGGACGGCCACGAAGTCCCGGGCGGTGAGGTACTCGGCGAGCTGGAAGCCGAGGCCCTTCCACTCGAAGGTGGTCTCGGTCAGCACCGCCCCACCGAGGAGGAGGGCGATCTGCATGCCCATCACCGTGATGATCGGGATGAGGGCGGGTTTCAGCGCGTGCTTGCGGACCAGCCGCACCTCGCTGACGCCGCGCGATCGGGCGGCGTCGACGTAGTCCATGCTCAGCGTCCCGATCACGTTCGTGCGCACGAGCCGGAGGAAGATGCCGGCGGTGAGGAGGCCGAGGGCCGTGGCGGGGAGGACCGCGTGTTGCAGCACGTCGGAGATCAGGTCCCACCGGCCCGTCCGCAGCGCGTCGACGATGTAGATGCCGGTGGCGCCGTCGATCTTCGACAGGGTGAGTTCCGTGCGGATCGAGGCGCGTCCGGAGACGGGCAGGACGCCCAGCCACACCGAGAAGACCAGCTTGAGCATGAGGCCGGCGAAGAACACCGGGGTGGCGTAGAACAGGATTGCCGCGACCCTCAGGATCGCGTCCTGTGTCTTGTCCCGGAAGTAGCCGGCGACCATCCCGAGCGGAACCCCGACGAGGAGCGCCACGACCAGCGCGAAGAGCGTGAGTTCGAGCGTGGCCGTGCCGTAGGTGGTGAGGATCTCGGTGACGGGGCGGTTGTCGCTGAGGGTGGTGCCGAAGTCCCCCGTGAAGATGTCACCGAGGTACTCGACGTACTGCACGTACAGCGGACGGTTGTACCCGGCCGCCTCGATGCGCTCGGCGAGTTGCTCGGGCGTCAGGCGGCCACCGAGCGCGGCGGTGATGGGGTCACCGGTGGCCCGCATGAACACGAAGACCATCGAGACGAGGATCAGGATGGTCGGGAAGATCAGGAGGAACCGGGTGACGAGGTAGCGGACCAGGGGGCTGCCGCCCGACCTGCGGTTCGCGCTCGCCACCGCTGCCGGTGGAGCCGATGGAGTCATGGTCGTCCCTTGGACGGCGTCAGGGGGCGTCCCGCGCGGGCGGGCCGCCCCCTGACGTCAGGTGGAGGGGCCTCAGCCCTTGGTGAGGGTCCCGTAACGGAACTTGAAGGAGGCGTCGAGGGTGACGCCGTCGACGTCGTTGCCCGCGACGGCGACCTGGGCGCCCTGCAGGTAGGGGACCGTGGACAGGTCCTGGGCCACCTTGTCCTGGATCTCCTCGATCTTCGCCTGCCGCTCGGCGGGGTCGACCGTGACGGCCTGCTCGAGGATGAGGTCGTTGACCTCCTGGTTCTCGTAGTGGTTCGCGAGGAAGTTCTCGATCAGGAAGAACGGGGTGAGGTAGTTGTCCGCGTCCGAGTAGTCCGGGAACCAGCCGAGCTGGTAGGCGGGGTAGACGTCGGAGGAACGGTCCTTCGAGTACTGCACCCACTCGGTGGTCTGGAGGTTGACGCTGAACAGGCCGTCCGCCTCGAGCTGGCTCTTGATGAGGGCGTACTCGTCACCGGAGGACGGGCCGTAGTGGTCGTCCGAGTACTGGAGGTTGAGGGCCACCGGGGTGGTGACGCCCGCGTCCTCGAGGAGCTGCGCCGCGGCCGCGGCGTCCGGGCCGCCCGCGCCGTCGCCGTAGAGGTCCTTGAGGGACTCGGTGGCGCCGGTCAGCCCGTCCGGGACGTAGGAGTACAGCGGCGTGTAGGTGCCCTTGTACACCTGCTCGGAGAGCTCGGCCCGGTCGATCAGGGAGGCGACGGCCTGCCGCACGGCCAGCGCCTTGGCCGGGTCGGCCTCGGCGGTGGCGGCGCCGTAGGGCTGCGTGTTGAAGTTGAACACGATGTAGCGGATCTCGCCGCCGGGGCCCTCGTGCACGGTGACGTCCTCGGAGCCCTGGAGGTCCTCGATGTCCGTGGCGGACAGGCTGCGGTGGGCGACGTCGATCTGCCCCTCCTGGACCTCGAGCTTGAGGTTGGAGGCGTCGGCGTAGTAGTTCACGATCACCGTCTCGGTCTCAGCGGGACCGAGCAGGCCCTGATAGCCGTCGAAGGCGGTGTACTCGATGACGTTGTTGAAGTCGTACGCCGCGATGGTGTACTGCCCGGCGAAGGCCTGGCCGTCCACGATCTCCTGGTCAGGGGTGAGGGCGTCCGCGGCGAACACGTCCTCGTCCACGATCGGCCCGGCGGGGCTGGAGAGGATCTGCGGGAACACCTGGTCGTTCTCGCTCTTCAGGTTGAACACCACGGTCAGGTCGTCGACCACGTCCACGCTGTCGAGGTTGTAGAGCAGGCTGGCCGGCCCGTTGACGTCGTTGATCCCCACCATGCGGTCGAACGTGAACTTCACGTCGGAGGCGGTGAGCGCGTTGCCGTTCGCGAAGGTCAGGCCCTCCTTGAGCACCACCTGGTACTCGGAGGGCGAGACGAACTCGGCCGACTCGGCGATGTCCGGCTCCACGTCCGGGCTGCCGTACGGGGTGTTCAGCAGGAAGGGGTAGACCTGGTTCATCACGGCGAAGGAGCCGTTGTCGTAGGACCCGGCCGGGTCGATCGTCGTGATCTTGTCGGTGGTTCCGATGAGGATGGTGTCGCTGCCACTCGACGTGGTGGCGCCGTCCGTACCGGTCGCGTCGCCGTCGCCGGGTTCGTCGGTGCTGGCGCAGCCGGCGACGGCGAGGGTGAGTGCGGCGGCACCGGCGAGCGCGCCGGCGGTGCGGCTGCGGGTGAAGCTGGTTGCCATGTGGGGTGTCCTTCGGTCCGGTCCCGCTGGGCGGAACGCCTTGCGCCGCGGGTGGGCCCGTGACGCCGTTCCGACAGGTGTAGCACAGTGGTGTGGGGCCACTGCGCGGCGCTTCCGGCACGTGGACATCATCGGGGAGCCTCCCGGCGGGTCCTTGGCTACCCTCGAAGCATGACCTCAACCGAGCAGACCATCGCGGACGCAACGATCCGGGCCGTCGAGAGGCCTCCGTTGCGGGAGGAGCTGCACGAGCGGGAAGGGCTCGTCGATCGGGCCAAGCTGTTGTTCGAGTGGTACAAGTCCACCCGGCTCGGCCGCACCATGGCGCGCGTGGGCACCGCCAAGGGCAACCTCCTCGCGGGCGGCATCGCCTATGCCGCCCTGTTCTCCCTCTTCGCCGCCCTGGCGATCGGATGGACCATCTTCATGGCCGTCCTCGGGGACGACGAGCAGCTGCGCGGGCAACTCATCGACACCGTGAACAGGTCCCTGCCCGGCATCCTCGACGACGGCTCCGGCAACGGGATGCTGCGGCCCGAGGACCTTGTCCAGGACACCGCGCTCAACCTGACCTCGATCATCGCGTTCCTCGTGCTCCTCTGGTCCGCCATCGCCACGATGACCGCGCTGAAGGCCTCGATCCGCCGCATGTTCGGGGTGGTGTCCCTCCCCGAGAACTTCGTGCTGAAGAAGCTCCGCGATCTCCTCGGCTTCCTGGTGCTCGCCGTGGCCACGCTCGTGACCTCGGTCGCGTCCCTCGCCGCCAACAGCCTCGGCACCCTCGTCTTCGACTGGCTGGGGATCGACGGCCCCTTCACCGCGTTCCTCCTGCGTGCCGGCACGTTCCTCCTCGGCGCCGCCGTGGACTTCGCGGTGTTCGTCTTCCTGTTCCGGTGGTTCGCGGGCCTGCGGGTGCCGCGCCGCGACCTGTTGATGGGTGCGGCGCTGGGCGGGTTCGCCACCGCCGTGATCCGGGTGCTCGGCACCTCGGTCGTGGGCGCGTCGGACAACCCGCTGCTCGCCTCGGCGACCGCTCTCGTGACGATCCTCCTGTGGGTCAACCTGGTCTCACGGGTGGCGCTCATCGTGGCGGCCTTCACGGCCAACCCTCCGGCGCCGGTGGTGCCGGAGTCCGCCGAGGAGGTCCACTTCGACCAGACGCCGAACTACGTGACGGTCTCCGATCCGGACACCCTCGCGTGGGATCACCACGCCGCGACCGGTGCGGTCTCGCCCCGCCGGCCCGCACCCGAGCCGGAGCCCGGGCCGCAGCCGAAGTGGGGCGGACTGATCGGCTGGATGAAGCGCCGGAGGATCGAACGGCTGGAGCGCCGCCTCGCCTCCGCCCGCGACCGGTACTACGAGTAGGACGACATGTACGCCATCATCCCCGCCGGCGGAGCCGGGAGCCGGCTCTGGCCGCTCTCGCGCCGCGACGCCCCCAAGTTCCTCCTCGACCTCGCCGGCGACGGCCGATCGATGGTGCGCGCGACGGTCGACCGGCTCGCGCCGGTGTCCGACGGTGCGCTCGTCGTGACGGGGGAGCGCCACGCCCGCCGGGTGGCCGACCAGCTTGCCGGGACGAGCGCGGAGGTCGTGGCCGAACCGTCCCCGCGCGACTCGATGGCCGCCATCGGTCTCGCCGCCGCGATCCTTGACCAGAGGCACGGCGACGTCGTCGTCGGATCCTTCGCCGCCGACCACGTGGTGCGCGACGACGTCGCCTTCCACGCCGCCGTCCGGGCGGCCGTCGAGGTGGCGGCGGCCGGCTACATCACCACGATCGGCATCACGCCCACCGAGCCCTCGAGCGCCTTCGGGTACATCGAGCAGGGCGCTCCCCTCGCGGACCTGCCCGGCCGCGCGGTGGTCCGGTTCGAGGAGAAGCCGGCGACCGCCCGCGCGGAGGAGTACCTCGCCTCCGGTCGCCATCTGTGGAACGCGGGGATGTTCGTGATGCGCACCTCGGTCCTGCTGGGCGCCCTCGACGAGCTGCACCCCGGCCTGGCGACCGGGCTGCGGCGGATCGCCGCGGCGTGGGACGGGCCCACCCGCGAGACGGTCCTCGCCGAACTCTGGCCGACCCTGGACCGGCTCGTCATCGACCGGGCGATCGCCGAGCCACTGGCGGAGCGCGGCGGTGTCGCCGTCGTCCCGGCGGACATGGGGTGGAGCGACATCGGGGACTTCGCGGCGCTCGCGGAGCTGGGGGAGCGCCCGCCGGCCTTCGCCGTCGACGCCGACGGGGCGTGGGTGCACGCCGACAGGCCGGTGGCGGTCGTCGGCATCCCGGGGGCGGTCGTCGTGGAGACGCCCGACGCCATCCTCGTGACCACCCGGGAGCACGCCCAGGCCGTCAAGGCGGTGGTCGACCAGCTCGACGGACCGCTGGACCACCTCCGATGACCGCCCGCATCCGGGAACTCGTCCGGGAGGTCGCCCACCGGCTGGAACCGCAGCTCATCGCGGTGCGCCGGGACCTGCACGCCCACCCCGAGGTGTCCTTCGCCGAGCACCGGTCGACGGCCGTCGTCGCGGACGCGCTGCGCGACGCCGGCCTGACCGTGCGGCTCCTCGAGCCGACGGGACTGACGTGCGACATCGGGTCCGCGGGGGAGCGGGGCCGGGTGGGGCTGCGGGCCGACCTGGATGCCCTTCCGATCCCCGAGCAGACGGGGCTCGCCTTCGCCTCCCGGGTCGCGGGGGTCTCGCACGCCTGCGGTCACGACCTCCACACCGCGATCGGCCTCGGGGCGGCACTCATCCTGGCCGAGCTGGACCGGGCGGGGGAGCTGCCGATGGGGGTGCGGTACGTGTTCCAGCCGGCCGAGGAGGTCCAGCCCGGCGGTGCGCAGCACATCATGGCCCAGGGGGTGCTCGACGGGCTCGAGCAGGTGTTCGCGCTGCACTGCGACCCGAAGGTGGACGTCGGTCACGTGGGCTCCAAGCCCGGCCCCATCACCGCCTCCTCGGACACGCTCACCGTCACCGTGCGCTCGCCCGGCGGCCACACGTCACGCCCCCACGTGACCGGGGACGTGGTCTTCGCGCTCGGCCAGGTCATCACCCAGACCGGCGCGGTGCTCGACCGCCGCCTCGACGCCCGCCAGGGAGTGAACCTCACCTGGGGGATGGTCGGGGCGGGGCACGCGCCCAACGCGATCCCCTCCGAGGGCTTCGTGAAGGGGACGTTGCGCTGCCTGGACACCGCGGCGTGGGACCGGGCGGGACCGATCGCCGTGGATGCGATCCGGCACGTGCTCGCGCCGCTCGCCGTGGAGGCGGACATCGAACACGTCCGGGGGTTGCCGCCGGTGGTCAACACCCCGTGGCAGGTGGTGGCGATCGAGTCGGCGGCCCGCGCGGTGCTCGGGGACGACGGTGTGATCGCCACCGAGCAGTCGCTCGGCGGGGAGGACTTCGCCTGGTTCCTCACCCGGCTCCCCGGCGCGATGATCCGGCTCGGAACGCGTACCCCCGGGGGAGAGTCACACGACCTGCACCGGGGCGACGTCGTGTTCGACGAGCGGGCGATCGCCCTCGGCGCTCAGGTCATGGCGATGACGGCGGTCACCGCGGCCACCCTGCGGCCCGACTGACACCCGGGTGGCGGCCTGCATACCCCCCTGGGTATATTGAGGCGCAGCCCCGCGCCGTCCCCGAATCGGGGCGGTCACCCCCGTCAAGGAGCCAGCCCGTGATCTTCAACCCCTTCTCCCGCGGCAGCGCCGTGCGCGAGGTCTCCGTCCAGGATCTCGCCCGCGCGCACGCAGAGGGCGCCACCGTCGTCGACTGCCGTGAACCGTGGGAGTACGTGAACGGCCATGTGCCCGGCGCGATCCTCCTGCCCCTCGGGCAGATCGCCGAGCGCGCACGGGAGGTCCCCACCGGTGGGCCCGTCTACGTCATCTGCCAGAGCGGCAACCGGTCGCAGCTCGGCAGCCAGTTGCTCGGGCGGGCCGGGTACGAGGCCTACTCCGTCGCGGGCGGCACCGGCCGCTGGATCCTGTCCGGCCACCCGGTCGTCACCGGCACCACCCCCTCCTGAGGAGCACCGATGGCAACGATCACCACCATCGAGACCCCCACGCTCGGGGACCGCAGCTACGTCGTCCACGACGGACGGATCGCGTTCGTCGTCGATCCGCAGCGGGACATCGACCGCGTGCTCGCGGTCGCCGAGGCCTCCGGCGTCCACATCACCCACGTCTTCGAGACCCACATCCACAACGACTACGTCACCGGCGGGTACTCCCTCGCGCGCCTCACCGGCGCCGCCTACCACGTCAACGCGGACGACGACGTCTCCTTCGAGCGCGTCCCGATCCGGGACGGTGACGTGGTCACCGTCAGCGACAGCCTGCGCGTGCGGGCCGTCCACACCCCCGGCCACACCTTCACCCACCTCTCCTACGTGCTCGAGGGCGAGGATCCGGTGGTCTTCACCGGAGGGTCGCTGCTGTTCGGCTCGACCGGGCGGCCGGACCTCCTCGGCGCGGACCACGCCGAGGAACTCGCCCGGCTCCAGCACGCCTCCGCCCACCGGCTCTCGACTCTTCCCGACGCCACCCGCGTCATGCCCACGCACGGCTTCGGCAGCTTCTGCTCCGCCACCCAGACCGAGGGCGACTCCTCCACCATCGGGCGGGAGAAGGGCGTGAACCCGGCACTGACCACGTCCGTGGAGGACTTCGTCGCCCAGACCCTCGGCGGCCTCGACGCCTATCCCGCGTACTACGCCCACATGGGCCCCGCGAACTCCGCCGGACCTGACGCGCCCGACCTCTCCCTGCCCGAGCGGGCGGACAGGGCGGAGCTCCGGCGGCGCCTCGAGGCCGGGGAGTGGCTGGTGGACCTGCGCACCCGCACCGCCTTCTCGGCCGGGCACGTCCCCGGTTCCTTCAGCTTCGGCCTCGACGGGCAGTTCGCCACCTACCTCGGCTGGCTCATCCCGTGGGGCACGCCGGTCACGCTGCTCGGCGAGACCCCGGAGCAGGTCGCGGAGGCGCAGCGCGAGCTGGTCCGGATCGGGATCGATCGCCCGGCGGCCCACGCCACCGGGGGACCGGAGGACTGGACGGACGGGCCGCTCGGCACCTTCCCCAGGGCCACCTTCGCCGACCTCAGCCAGGTGCTGCACCACCGGCCCGTCCAGGTGCTCGACGTGCGGCGGGTGGGGGAGCACCGCGAGTCCCACCTCCCGGGCGCGGTCAACATCCCGCTGCACGAACTGCTCGACCGCCTCGACGAGGTGCCCGCCGGTGAGGTCTGGGTCCACTGCGCCGCCGGCTACCGTTCCTCCATCGCGACGTCCTTCCTCATCGCGAACGGGCACCGCGTGGTGTGCGTCGACGACAACTACGACGAGAGCGCGGGCAGGGCCGGCCTGGAGCTGGTCACCGCCTCGTGAACCCGCTCTGGGCGCTCCCGCTCGGCCTGGGCGTCGGAGCGACGCTCGGAGCGCTCGGGGGCGGCGGGGCCATCCTCACCGTCCCCGCGCTCGTCTACCTCCTCGGGCAGGACCCTCGCGTCGCGACGACCGGCTCGCTCGTCATCGTCGGCGCCTCAGCACTCGTCGGCATGGTGCCCCACCGGCGGGCGGGCAACGTGCGGCTCGGGGCGGGACTCGCCTTCGGCGGGCTCGGGATCGTGGGCTCCGTCGCGGGGTCGGTGCTCTCCCGTCAGGTGGACCCGGCCGTGCTCATGGTGTCCTTCGCGGCGCTCATGCTCGCCGTGGCCGCCGTGATGGTCCGCCGGCTCCGGCGGACGCGGGGCGTGGCCGAGGTGGAGCAGCCCGACGACGCTGGCGTGCGCGTCCCCCTGCTGCTCGCCACGGCGACGGGGGTCGGCCTCCTCACCGGCTTCTTCGGGGTGGGAGGCGGCTTCGCCGTCGTTCCGGCGCTCACGCTCGTGCTCGGCTTCCGCATGCGGGTGGCGGTGGGCACCTCACTGCTCGTGATCGCGCTCAACAGCGCCACCGCCCTGGCGTCCCGCGCGATTCTCGGCCTCGAGGGCCTGGACTGGCCCCTCATCGGCACCTTCGCGGTCGGCGCCATCCTCGGCAGCCTCGCCGGGGGGCGGGTGGCCGCGCGCGCGAACCCGCGCCACCTCACGATCGCCTTTGTGGTCATGCTCCTCGTGATCGCCGCCCTCATGCTCGGCCAGAACGTCCCCGACCTCGCCTGAGGACACGGCTTGGTAACGCTTTTCGCCCACACCGTGGCTCGTGATGACCGTGCCGAACCGGCCGGTTAAGCTTGGTGGACCAAGCCGCCGACCGCAGGGACCCTGCCGGAGTGCGGCGCACGTGCAAGAGCAGGAGATCAATTCCGTGAAGAACAAGATTTTCGCGAGTGCCGTGGCGGTCACCGCCACCCTCGCCCTCGCCGCCTGCGGCAGTGCCCCCGAGGACGAGGGCACCACCGCGGCCACCGGCGGGGAGACCGCCACCGAGTCGATCGACTTCAAGATCGGCATCGTCTCCGACGCCGGCGGCTTCGACGACAAGAGCTTCAACCAGCTGTCCTACGAGGGCGCGAAGCAGGCCGCTGACGAACTCGGCGCCGAGTTCGCGGAGGTCCAGTCGGACTCCGAGACCGACTTCCAGCCCAACCTCGAGTCCCTCGTCGCAGAGGGTGCCAACTCCATCGTCGCCGTCGGCTTCGCGCTGTCCGCCGCGACCGTCGAGTCCGCGCTCGCGAACCCGGAGACGCAGTACCTCCTCGTCGACGACGCCGCTGACAACGACTTCAACGGTGAGAAGGACGCGGAGAACGTCAAGCCGCTGCTGTACGACACGGCCCAGGCCGCCTTCCTCGCCGGCTACCTCGCGGCGGGCTACTCCGAGGCCGGCAAGGTCGGCACCTTCGGTGGTCAGCCGTACCCGACCGTCACCATCTTCATGGACGGCTTCAAGCAGGGCGTCGAGTACTACAACTCCGAGAAGGGCACCAACGTCGAGGTCATCGGCTTCGAGGGCGGGGACCAGGGCTCCTTCACCGGTGGCTTCGCCGCCAACGACGAGGCCAAGGGTGTCGCCGCCGGCATCATCGACCAGGGCGTGGACGTGATCCTGCCGGTCGGTGGCCCGATCTACCAGTCCGCCATGGACGCCATCGCCGACTCCGGCCGGGACATCGCACTGATCGGCGTGGACGCCGACTTCTTCGAGACCGACCCGAGCACGCAGGACATCGTGCTCACCTCGATCCTCAAGAAGATGGACGTGTCCGTCTACGACGCGCTCATGGAGTCCGGCCAGGGCAACGTCAACAACGACGCGTACATCGGCACCCTCGAGAACGGTGGCGTGGGCATCGCCCCGCTCCACAACTTCGAGGACAAGGTCGACGCGGAGCTCGTCGCCGAGGTGGAGGCCCTCCAGGAGGCCATCATCGCCGGTGAGGTCGAGGTCACCTCGTACCTGAACTGACGACCGAAACGGGAACCCCGGGTGCGCCGTGGCGCACCCGGGGTTCCCGTGTCCCACGCCACACCTCGCGGTGGCCGGTGTCATAGGATCGCATCATGAGACTGGAGTTGCGCGGGATCACGAAGCGCTTCGGCCCGCTCGTGGCCAACGACCACATCGACCTCGTCGTGCAGCCCGGGGAGATCCACTGCCTCCTCGGCGAGAACGGCGCCGGCAAGTCCACCCTGATGAACGTCCTGTACGGCCTCTACACGGCCGACGAGGGCGAGGTGCTCCTCGACGGCGAGGTCCGGCACTTCCGCGGCCCGGGTGACGCCATGGCCGCCGGCATCGGAATGGTGCACCAGCACTTCATGCTGATCCCGGTGTTCACCGTGGCCGAGAACGTCATGCTCGGCAACGAGAAGACCCACGGGGCGGGGCGCCTCGACCTCGAGGCGGCCCGGACGAAGGTCCGTGACATCGCCGCCCGCTTCGGCTTCGCCGTCGACCCGGATGCGCTCGTCGAGGACCTCCCGGTGGGCGTCCAGCAACGCGTCGAGATCATCAAGGCGCTCTCGCGAGACGCGAAGGTGCTCATCTTCGACGAACCGACCGCCGTGCTGACGCCCCAGGAGACCGACGAGCTGATGTCGATCATGCGGCAGCTCAAGGAGACCGGTGCCGCGATCGTGTTCATCACCCACAAGCTCCGCGAGGTGCGTGAGGTGGCCGACCGGATCACCGTCATCCGGCGCGGCACGGTGGTGGGTGAGGCGAGCCCCGACTCCACCGACGCCGAACTGGCCTCGCTGATGGTGGGCCGCGCCGTCGAGCTCACCGTCCACAAGGACCCGCCCCGCCACAGCGAGAACGAGCTGGTGGTCACGGGCCTCGAGGTCACCGACCCCCGCGGGACCGTGCTCGTGGACGACATCAGCTTCACGGTTCGTGGCGGCGAGATCCTCGTCGTCGCCGGCGTCCAGGGCAACGGGCAGACGGAGCTGTCGGAGGCCCTGCTCGGCCTCACGCGGCCCACGAGCGGGAGCATCACGCTGAACGGGGAGGAACTCGTGGGCCGCAGCGTCCGCAGCGTCCTCGACGAGGGCGTGGGCTTCGTGCCCGAGGACAGGAACACCGACGGACTGGTCGGGAAGTTCACCATCGCGGAGAACCTGATGCTCGACCGCACGAGCAACTCGCCGTTCGTCAAGGGGGGCGTGCTCCAGCTGTCCACGCTCGACCAGTTCGCCCGTGAGGCGGTGGAGGAGTTCGACATCCGCACCGAGGGAATCGAACAGCATGTCGCGCGCCTCTCCGGCGGCAACCAGCAGAAGGTGGTCCTCGCCCGGGAACTCTCCAAGGATCTGAACCTCCTCGTGGCGAGCCAGCCCACGCGCGGCGTGGACGTCGGCTCCATCGAGTTCATCCACAAGCGCATCGTCGAGACCCGGGACAGGGGGGTCCCGGTGGTGGTCATCTCGACCGAACTGGACGAGGCCTCCGCCCTCGGGGACCGGATCATGGTCATGTACCGGGGCAGGATCGTCGGCATCGTGCCGGCCGACACCCCGCGTGACGTGCTGGGCCTCATGATGGCGGGCATCCCGCAGGAAGGGACGGAGGCCGCATGAGCACGCCGGAGGAGGAGCGGGAGCAGCAGGACGTCGAACGCGCAGAGAGCGTGCAGACGACCGCGACCGGCCGGGATACCAAGGAGGTGGACGACGGCGCCCGGTGGCGGGAGGCCTTCACCCGCGCCGTCTCCGGTGGCTGGGTCGTCTCCCTCGGGGCCCTGATCCTGGCGGTGCTGGCCGGGTCCATCATGATCGCCGGGACGGACGAGGCCGTCCAGGAGGCCTTCGGCTACTTCTTCAGCCGGCCGGGGGACACCTTCTCGGCCGCCGGCGCGGCGGTGGGAAACGCGTACGCCGCCCTGTTCCGCGGCGCCGTGTGGGACTTCCGGGCCGACTCATTCGCCATGGCGATCCGGCCGGCGCTGAACTCCCTGAACTTCGCCACGCCGCTCCTGGCTGCGGGCCTCGGTGTCGCGCTGGCGTTCCGGGCCGGGCTGTTCAACATCGGTGGCCAGGGGCAGATGCTCATGGCCGCGGTGGGCGCGGGCTGGGTCGGTTTCGCCCTCGACATGCCGTGGCCGATCCACATGCTCGTCGCGATGGTGGTCGGAATCTCGTTCGGCGCGCTCTGGGCCGGCATCGCGGGCCTTCTCAAGGCCTACACGGGAGCGCACGAGGTCATCGTGACCATCATGCTCAACTGGATCGCCTTCTACCTGTTGTCCTTCCTGCTCGCCACTCCGGGCCTGCTGCAGGCCCCCGGGTCCGCGAACCCCAAGACCGCGGCCATGCGGGATTCGGCGATCATGCCTGACCTCCTCGGGCCGCGGTACAACATCCACCTCGGGTTCGTCTTCGCTCTCCTCGCGGTGGTGCTCGTGTGGTGGATCCTCCAGCGGTCCCGCCTCGGCTTCCACTTCCGTGCCGTCGGACTCAACCCGCACGCCGCACGGGTGGCGGGCATCGATGTCGAGCGTTCCACCGTCTACGTCATGCTCGTCGCCGGCGCCCTCGTGGGGCTCGCCGGTACCACCCAGGTGCTGGGCACCGTCACCACGGGCTTCAGCTACGACATCGATGCCGGCATCGGCTTCGACGCCATCACGGTCGCCCTGCTCGGCCGCTCGGCCCCGTTCGGGGTCCTCGGTGCCGCGATCCTGTTCGGCGCCTTCAAGGCCGGCGGTTCGGTGATGCAGGCCGCGGAGGGCGTCCCGATCGAGATCGTCCTCGTCGTCCAGTCCCTGATCGTCCTGTTCATCGCCGCCCCGCCCCTCGTGCGCGCGGTGTTCCGGCTGCCGCAACCCGGCGCCCGCAGGAAGCCGCGGCGAGAGAAGAAGGAGGCGGCGGCATGAGCGCCCCCACCAGCAGCGTGTCCCAGGACCTCCGGCACGTCACCGTGGTCAGCCGCAAGGCCGTGTGGGCCTACGGCATCGTCACTGCCCTGTACCTCCTGCTCCTCCTGCTCGCGCCGCGTGAGGGGGATGCGAACTTCCGCTTCTCCGCCGAGGGGGACTGGATCCGGATTCCCGACGTCTCCGTCCCCGGCATGACCGTGGCATGGGTCGGCGCGGTCGTGATGATCGCGGTCACCGTGGCCGCGTTCCTGTACATCCGCCGCCACCGTCCCGCCCCGCTGTGGCTCGCGGTCGTCTTCGCCGTCTTCGCCCTCGTCGGCTTCCTCGCCTGGGCGGGCGCCGGCAGTCCCCGTGACTTCTCGGTGGTCCGGCTCTTCTCGGGCGCCATCCTCCTCGCGGTCCCGCTGGTGTTCGGTGCGCTGGGCGGCGTGATCGGCGAGCGCGCCGGCGTCGTGAACATCGCGATCGAGGCCCAGTTGCTCGCCAGCGCGTTCACGGCGGCGATCGCCGCCTCCATCACCGACAGCCCGATCGTGGGCCTCATCGCCGCGATCCTCGCCGGCGCGCTGGTCGCGCTCGTCCTCGGCGTCTTCACGATCACCTACCGGGTCGAGCAGGTCATCGTCGGCGTGGTGCTGAACGTCCTCGTCATCGGCCTGACCAGCTTCTTCTACTCCCAGGTGCTCGTTCCCGAGGCACAGACGCTCAACTCCACCACGCGGTTCCGGCCGCTGGCGATCCCCGTCCTCTCGGAGATCCCCATCCTCGGCCCGGCCGTCTTCCGCCAGTCCGTGCTCGTCTACCTCATGTACCTCGTGGTACCGCTCGTCTGGTTCGCCCTGTTCCGCACCAAGTGGGGCCTGCGCGTCCGCGCGGTCGGCGAGCACCCCAAGGCGGCGGACACGGTGGGCATCCGCGTGGAACGCACCCGTTACATCGCCGTCCTCATCGCCGGCGCGGTCGTGGGACTCGGCGGTGCCTACTACACGGTGGTCTCGGTGTCATCCTTCGGTAAGGAGATGACCGCCGGCGCCGGCTTCATCGCCCTGGCCGCGGTCATCTTCGGCAAGTGGGACCCCCTGCGGGCCACGTTGGCCGCCCTCCTCTTCGGTTTCGCCTCGAACCTCGAGGGGGCACTCAGCGTCGTCGGTGCCCCGGTGCCCAGCCAGTTCATGCTGATGCTGCCGTACGTCGTCACCCTGCTCGCCGTCGCAGGCCTGGTGGGCCGCTCCCGGGCACCGGCGGCCGACGGCGTCCCCTACGTGAAGGAGTGAACGTGCCGAGCGACTGGGACGTGCTGGCCGAGGCGGCGCACGCCGCCATGGCGCGGGCCTACGCCCCCTACTCCCACTACCCGGTGGGGGCTGCCGCCCTGGTCGACGACGGCCGCGTTGTCACGGGCTGCAACGTGGAGAACGCCGCCTACGGGGTGACGCTCTGCGCGGAGTGCGGGCTCGTCTCCGACCTCGTGAACTCGGGTGGCGGGCGGCTCGTGAAGTTCGCCTGCGTGGGGGGTGACGGCCGGGCCGTCATGCCGTGCGGGCGGTGCCGCCAACTCCTGTGGGAGCACGGCGGTCCGGCCCTGCTCGTCGCCACCCCGTCCGGCGTGAAGCCCATGAGCGACGTCCTCCCGGACGCGTTCGACGTGCACGATCTCGAGGAGGCAGGCGAATGACCGAACCGTTCGACGCCGTGGACGTCATCCGCGCGAAGCGGGACAAGGAGGCGCTCGGCGACGCACAGATCGACTGGGTCATCGACGCCTACACGCGCGGCGTGGTCGCCGACGAGCAGATGTCCGCCCTCGCCATGGCGATCTTCCTGAACGGCATGACGCGCCCCGAGATCGCCCGGTGGACGAACGCCATGATCGCCTCGGGCGAGCGGATGGACTTCGCCGCCCTGGGGAAGCCGACGGCGGACAAGCACTCCACCGGCGGGGTGGGGGACAAGATCACCCTGCCGCTCGCCCCGCTCGTCGCCGTGTTCGGCGTGGCGGTGCCGCAGCTCTCCGGCCGTGGCCTCGGCCACACCGGGGGCACCCTGGACAAGCTCGAGGCCATCCCCGGCTGGCGGGCCTCCCTGTCCAACGAGGAGATCATGGACCAGCTCCGCGACGTGGGCGCGGTGATCTGCGCGGCCGGCTCGGGCCTGGCCCCGGCGGACAAGAAGCTGTACGCCCTGCGGGACACCACCTCCACCGTCGAGTGCGTGCCCCTCATCGCCTCCTCCATCATGTCGAAGAAGATCGCCGAGGGCACTGACTCCCTCGTCCTCGACGTCAAGGTGGGTTCCGGCGCGTTCATGAAGACCCCGGAGAACGCCCGCGAACTCGCCCGCACCATGGTCGACCTCGGCACGGATGCCGGCGTGCGCACCGTCGCGCTCCTCACCGACATGTCGACCCCGCTCGGCCTCACCGCGGGCAACGCGCTGGAGGTCCGCGAGTCCGTGGAGGTGCTCGCCGGGGGCGGGCCGCGCGACGTCGTCGACCTCACCGTGGCCCTCGCCCGGGAGATGCTCGCGGCCGCCGGCCGCGACGACACCGACCCCGAGGAGGCGCTGCGGGACGGCCGTGCGATGGACGTCTGGAACGCCATGATCCGCGCCCAGGGTGGCGACCCGACGGCGGCCCTCCCCGTGGCGCGGCACACCGAGACGTTCCGCGCCCCTGCTGGTGGCACGCTCACCCGGCTCGACGCCTACGACGTCGGCGTCGCCGCGTGGCGGCTCGGTGCCGGACGGTCCCGCAAGGAGGACCCGGTGCAGGCGGTCGCCGGGGTTGAGATCCACGCGAAGCCCGGTGATACGGTGCAGGAGGGCGAGCCCCTTCTGACCCTCCACACCGACACCCCGGAACGGTTCGAGCGGGCGCTCGCCGCACTGGCCGACGCGGTCACCATCGATGGCGAGGAGCGGCCGGCCGGGGACATCGTCCTCGAGCGGATCGCGACCGACTGAGAGGAGCGGGACATGAGCACACCGGACGAGTACACGCCCGAGGAGGCCCCGGAGAGCGAGGAGTACGAGACCGAGTGGCCCGAACCGTCGCTCGAGGTCCCGCTCGTGGACCGCGAGGAGCAGACGGTGGAGGTGGAGGTCGTCGAGGACTTCGCCGATGAGGACGAGCTCTAGCGCCCCAGCGCGGTCCGTGCGCTCGGTCGGGGACATCGCCGCTGCCCTCGCGCGTCCCGTCCGCACGCTCCACGCCGGACCGCGTGACGCCGTCGTCGTGACCCCCCGCAGCGCGAGGGTGGACCTCGGTGGCGCGGTGGTCCGCCAGACCGACCCCACCACCTGCGGCTCGACGGCGTTGCTGATGCTCGCCGCCACCGGCGACCCGGTCCTCGCGCGCTGGCTCGAGACGGGCAGCCTGCCCGAGGACCTCCGGGTCGATCGCCTCCCACCGGAGATCCCTCCCGCCGCGCTCGGGCGGAACCTCGGCGCCAGCGGGCGGATCGCGGCTGCCCAGCGACACATCCACGCACGCACCAGCGCCGACGCCGTCGGGCCGTTCGCCTGGCCGCGCCGGTTCGGCACGCCGCCCTGGACGGCCGCCCGGGAGGCGCGCTTCCCGGGCGTGCGGTACGTCCAACGCCCGGTGGACGACCGGGGGGAGGCCGGCAGGGCCATGGTGGCGCAGGTCCTCAACGCCCTCGCCCGTGGGTACCCGGTGCTCCTGTTCACCGGGGGGAACGTCGGTCAGGGCGTCGTGCGGGCCCTCCCGCGCCACGTCGTCCTCGCCGTCCCCACCCCCACCCGGCGCGTCACCGCCGCGGGTGCGGAGGTCATCTCCGTCTTCGAGCCCTCCGAGGGCGTGGTGCACGAGGTGGTGGCCGATGAGTTGCGGGACCGCACCACGCCCCACCGTGCGCTCGGATCCTGGACCCACGTGCAGTGGGTCGCGCTCCCCGTCCCCGACACAACCGAGAAGAGGCACCGATGAAACGCTCCGAGATCGCCAACCTGATCGACCACACGCTGCTGAAGCCCGAGTCCACGGCCGCCGACGTCGCCGCCCTGGTGGCGGAGGGGCGTCGGCTCGGTGTGAAGGCCGTCTGCGTCTCCCCGAACATGCTGCCCCTCGCCGACACCGGCGACCTCGTGATCGCCACCGTGTGCGGCTTCCCCTCCGGGGCGCACAAGAGCGAGGTCAAGGCCGTCGAGGCGGCCCGTGCCGCTGCCGACGGCGCCCAGGAGGTGGACATGGTGATCAACCTGGCGCAGGCCACCACCGGCGACAACGACGCCGTCGAGGCGGACATCCGCGCCGTGCGTGAGGCGATGCCGGCCGATGTGCTCCTCAAGGTGATCATCGAGTCCGCCGCCCTCACCGACGAGCAGATCGTCGCGGTGTGCGAGCGGGCCGAGGCCGCCGGCGCTCAGTTCGTGAAGACCTCCACGGGCTTCCACCCGGCCGGAGGCGCCTCGGCGCACGCGGTCGAGCTGATGGCACGCACCGTGGGGGGCCGCCTCGGCGTGAAGGCCTCCGGCGGCATCCGCACGCCCGAGGCCGCGCTCGCCATGGTCGAGGCAGGCGCCACCCGGCTCGGACTCTCCTCCTCCGCCGCGATCCTCGACGGTTTCGAGGACTGAGGACGAGCGCAGGGGCGGCACCCACGTGGGCGCCGCCCCTGCGCTCGCTCAGGACCGGTCGATGAGGGCGGCCATGTCCGCACGCACCGAGGCGACCCGCTCCGCCGCGGCCGACCGGGCCGCCGCGAGGTCGCCGTCCACCGGCACGATGGACTCGAGATAGCACTTCAACTTCGGTTCCGTGCCTGACGGGCGGACGATCACCCGGTCCCCGGCCGCGGTGAGGAAGTGGAGCGCGTCGGTGGGCGGCAGGCCGCGCCACCCGGAGGACAGGTCTGCGGTCTCCACGACGGGTGAGCCCGCGAGCGCGGCGGGGGGCGTGGCCCGCAACGCGGCCATGGCGGCGGTGATGCGGCCGAGATCCTCCACGCGGATGGTGAGCGGGTTCGTGGCGTGGGCCCCGTGCCGCACGGCGAGCCGGTCGAGGAGGTCGGCGAGCGTCTGCCCGTCGCTGAGGAGCTGGGAGGCGAGCAGGGCGATGCGCAGGGAGGCGGAGATGCCGTCCTTGTCCCGCACGAACTGCGGATCCACGCAGTAGCCGAGGGCCTCCTCGTACCCGAACACCAGGCCGTCCACCCGCGAGATCCACTTGAAACCCGTGAGGGTGTACTCGTGCCGCAGTCCGTGCGCGGTGGCGATCCTCTCCAGCATGCGGGAGGAGACGATCGAGCAGGCCAGCACGCCGCCCGAGTCGGCCGCCGCCGCCAGCGTCGCCGCCTGGGAGCCGAGCAACCAGCCGACCTCGTCGCCGGTGAGCTGCCGCCAGGTGCCGTCCACCGGGATGGCGACGGAGCACCGGTCGGCGTCCGGGTCGTTGGCGAGGACGATGTCGGCGTGGACGTCCCGGGCGAGGGCGAACGCGAGGTCCAGCGCCCCCGGCTCCTCGGGGTTGGGGAAGGCGACGGTCGGGAAGTCGGGGTCAGGGTCCGCCTGTTCGGGCACCACGTGGACGTCCTGGAACCCGGCGCGGTGGAAGGCCTCCAGGGCGGTGGCGTTCCCCACCCCGTGCATCGAGGTGTGCACGATCGTGAGCGCCCCGGCGGAACCGGCGGGCACCAGCGAGACCACCCGGTCCAGGTACGCCTCCCGGATCTCCTCACCGAGCTGCTTCCAACCGGACTCCGCGAGGGGCACCGCGGCCGCGCTCTCCACCGCGTCGATCCGCTCCGCGATCCGCTCGTCGTACGGGGGCACGATCTGGGTGCCCTCGCCCGCCCCGGTGACCGCGCGGCCGCCCAGGTACACCTTGTAGCCGTTGTCCCGCGGGGGGTTGTGGGACGCGGTCACCATCACGCCGGCGTCGGCATGGAGGTGGCGCACCGCGAACGCGAGGACGGGGGTGGGGAGGCGGGGTGGCAGCAGCAGGGCACGGCCGCCGGCGGCGGTGACGACGGCTGCCGTGTCCCGGGCGAACTGCTCCGAGCCGTGGCGCGCATCGCACCCGATGACGACGGAGAAGTCGTCGCCCACCTCGTCCCGCAGGAAGGCGGCGAGCCCGGCGGCCGCGCGGATCACCACGGCGCGGTTCATCCGGTTCGGCCCGGCGCCCAGCGCGCCGCGGAGTCCGGCGGTGCCGAACTGCAGGAAGCCGGAGAAGCGGTCCGCGAGCTCGGCGGCGGCGTCGGGGTCGTCGGCGGCGGCCAGGAGGACCTCCAGCTCCCTGCGCGTGGCGGGATCCGGGTCGTCGGCGATCCAGGCCTCGACGGCGGTGCGGTCGAACATGTCAGTCCTCCAGGATTCGGCGGGTGATGGCGGCGAGGAGGGTGGCGAGCCGGGGCGCGGCGTCGCGGCCGGCCTCGAGGACCTCCTCGTGGGACAGGGGCGTGGGAGAGATCCCCGCCGCGGGGTTGGTGACGAGGGAGAGCCCGAGGATCTCCAGGCCGGCGTGCCGCGCCGCGATGGCCTCGAGCGCGGTGGACATCCCCACGAGGTCCCCACCCATCCGCCTCGCCATCTGCACCTCGGCGGGCGTCTCGTAGTGCGGTCCCCGGAACTGGACGTAGACGCCCTCGTCGAGCGAGGGGTCCACCTCGCGTGCGAGCGCCCGGAGGCGGGTGGAGTACAGGTCGGTGAGGTCCACGAAGGTGGCGCCCTCGAGAGGGGACGCGCCGGTGAGGTTGATGTGGTCGGAGATGAGCACGGGGGTGCCGGGGGCCCACTCGGGACGCAGCCCGCCGCAGCCGTTGGTGAGCACCACGGTGGAGGCGCCGCAGGCGGCGGCGGTGCGGACGGCGTGGGCGACGGCCCGGACGCCCCGGTCCTCGTAGAAGTGGGTGCGTGCGCCCAGCACGAGGGCGTGGCGCTCCGTCCCCGTCACGGCGATGGAGGTGATCCGCCCCCCGTGCCCGGCGACGGCGGGCGCGGAGAAGCCCGGGATCTCCTCAGCCGGAATCTCGCTGACCGCCTCCCCGAGCTCGGCGGCCGCGCCACCCCAGCCGGAGCCGAGGACGAGGGCGATGTCATGGTGGGCGATCCCGGAGCGCTCCGCGATGACGCGGGCGGACCGGTCGGCGACCTCCAGGGGGTCGTCGGCGCGTGCGGTGTCCATGGATTCACGCTACCGGGTGGCCCGTGCCGTTGCCCGGCGTCGCGACGGGCGGCTCACGGCGGGCCGCGCCACAATGGGGGGGTGAATGACGCGCTGCCCCCGGACCGGACCCCGTCGAGGCACGAGGAGGTCGGCGCCTCCCGGGTGCGCAGCGGGTCACGCGTCGTCGTGATCGGCGGTGGGCCCGGTGGATACGAGGCGGCCCTCGTCGCCCGCCAACTGGGCGCCGGCGTCACCCTCGTGGAGCGGTCCGGCCTCGGCGGGGCCGCCGTCCTCACCGACGTGGTGCCCTCCAAGACCCTCATCGCCACGGCCGAGTGGATGACCATCACGGAGAGCGCAGCGGAACTGGGCATCAGCACGTGCGGCGACCTCACGGTGGACATGGCCGTGGTCAACGCGCGGGTCCTCGAGCTCGCCGCGCGACAGTCGGAGGACATCCGGGCCCGTCTTCTCGCCGAGGGCGTCCGGATCGTCGACGGCGAGGCCCGGGTGGGGGGCGCCCACCACGAGCGGGGGACGCGTGACGTCGTCGTGGGCGACGACGTCATCGAGGCCGAGATCGTGCTCCTGGCCACCGGGGCCTCCCCCCGCGTGATCCCCGGCGCGGAGCCGGACGGTGAGCGGATCATGACCTGGGCGCAGCTCTACCGGCTCGACCACCTCCCCGAGCACCTCGTCGTCGTGGGCTCCGGGGTGACCGGCGCCGAGTTCGCCGGCGCCTACAACGCCCTGGGTGCGCGGGTCACCCTCGTCTCCTCGCGGGACCGCGTGCTGCCCGGTGAGGACGAGGAGGCCGCCGAGCTCATCGAGACGGTCTTCCGGCGGCGCGGGATGACCGTGCTGTCCCGGTCCCGGGCGGCGGCGGTGCGCCGGACGGACGACGGCGTCGCGGTGGAGCTGTCCGACGGCCGCGTCGTCGAGGGCTCCCACTGCCTCGTGGCGGTCGGCGCGGTCCCCAACACCGCGGGCATCGGGCTGGAGGAGGCCGGGGTGCGCCTCACCCCGTCCGGGCACGTCCAGGTGGACCGCGTCTCGCGCACCACCGCGTTCCGCATCTATGCGGCCGGCGACTGCACCGGCGTGCTCCCCCTCGCGTCCGTCGCCGCCATGCAGGGCCGCATCGCCATGTGGCACGCGCTCGGCGACGCCGTCTCGCCCCTGGACACCAGGGCCGTGGCCGCCAACATCTTCACCGCCCCCGAGATCGCGACGATCGGGGTGAGCGAGGCGGAGATCCGTTCAGGGGAGGTGGACGGCGAGGTCACCCGCCTGCCGATCGCCCGTAACCCGCGCGCCAAGATGCTCGGCATCCGGGAGGGGTTCGTCAAGGTGTTCTCGGACCGGTCCTCCGGAGTGGTGATCGGCGGCGTGGTGGTGGCCCCCCGGGCGGGCGAGCTCATCTTCCCCCTCACCCTCGCCGTGTCCAACAGGCTCACCGTGGACCAGGTGGCCAACGCGTTCACCATCTACCCGTCGCTGACCGGTTCGCTGGGCGAGGCCGCACGGACCCTGCACCGGGCCGGCGACTGAGAGGCGCTAGGGTGGGCGCCATGCTGGACCTGGCGGACCCCGTCGCGCTCACCGCCGCCCTCTGCGACATCCCGTCCGTCTCGGGCGACGAACGGGCGCTCGCCGACGCCGTGGAGGCCGCGCTCCGTGCCCACGCCCACCTGGAGGTGTTCCGCGACGGCGACGCCGTGGTGGCACGCACCCACCTGGGCAGGGCCCGGCGCGTCGTCGTCGCCGGCCACCTCGACACCGTCCCCGTCCAGGGGAACCTCCCCACCCGCCTCGTCGACGGCGAGCTCTGGGGCCGGGGGACGGTCGACATGAAGGGGGGCGTCGCCGTCGCCCTCCACCTCGCGGCCACCCTCACCGCGCCCGCATGGGACGTCACCTGGGTGTTCTACGACCAGGAGGAGGTCGACGCCGATCGCAACGGGCTGGGCCGCATCGCCGGGGCCCACCCCGAGTGGCTGGCCGCCGACTTCGCGATCCTCGGGGAGCCCACCTCCGCCGCCGTCGAGGG
>ERZ1645187.398-NODE-398-length-42403-cov-66.852744_pt1 | contig 42403 bp, 36 predicted proteins | sample MGYA00575352_ERZ1645187 | MGnify/ENA primary metagenome ERZ1645187 (study PRJEB40837, sample SAMN11349314) | freshwater sediment metagenome | isolation source: river sediment | host: Sediment | place: India: Wazaribad , New Delhi | collected 2017-02-21 ... | reverse complement strand
ACATGGCGGCGGTCGAGAAGGCGGTCACCGCCGCCGGCGCCGACGAGATCGTCCATCAGACCGAGCGCTTCGGTACCGCCCATGCGGTGCTGCGCGCCCGCGCCGCGCTGGAGGCCGGCGCCGACGACGTCGTCGTTCTCTACGGCGACACGCCGCTGGTCCGTCCCGAGACCGTCGCCCGCGTCCGCGCCCGCCTCGCCGAGGGCGCCGATCTCGTCGTCCTCGGCTTTCGCGCCCTCGATCCGACCGGCTATGGCCGGCTGCTCGAGGTCGACGGCCGGCTCGTCGCCATCCGCGAGGAGAAGGACGCCACCCCGGCCGAGCGCGCCGTCACTCTGTGCAATTCCGGCATCATGGCCTTCCGCGGCACCCATGTCCTGGGGCTGCTCGACGCCATCGGCAACGTCAACGCCAAGGGCGAGTACTATCTGACCGACGCGGTCGAGATCGCCCACGGGCGCGGCCTGCGCGTCGAGGCCGTGGTCGGCGACGAGGAGGAGTTCCTCGGCGCCAACGACCGCGCCCAGCTCGCCGCCTGCGAGGCGATCTATCAGAAGCGCCGCCGCGCCGAGGCGCTCGCCTCCGGCATCACCCTGGTGGTGCCCGAGACGGTGGTCTTCGCCGCCGACACCGAGATCGCCGCCGACGTGGTGATCGAGCCCAACGTCGTCTTCGGCCCCGGCGTGCGGATCGAGACCGGCGCCCGCATCCGCGCCTTCTCTCATCTCGAGGGCGCCCGCGTCGGCGAGGGCGCCACCGTCGGCCCCTATGCCCGCCTGCGCCCCGGCGCCGATCTCGGTCGCGACGTCCACGTCGGCAACTTCGTCGAGATCAAGAACGGTCGCGTCGAAGAGGGCGCCAAGGTCAACCACCTGACCTACATCGGCGATGCCCGCATCGGCGCCAAGGCCAACATCGGCGCCGGCACCATCACCTGCAACTACGACGGCTTCGGCAAGTACCGGACCGACATCGGCGCCGGCGCCTTCATCGGCTCCAACTCGTCGCTGGTGGCGCCGGTGACGATCGGCGACGGCGCCTTCGTCGGCTCCGGCAGCGTCGTCACCCACGACGTGCCGGCCGATGCCCTCGCCGTGGCGCGCGGCCGCCAGATGGTGCGCGACGGCTGGGCGGCGGCCTTCCGCGAACGCATGCGGCGGCTGAAGGCCGAGAAGACCGGCAAGTGAAGCGCGACGTGGGGGGCGGGCGTCTCGTCCTGCCCTCACGTCACAAACCGACACAGGAAGTGATTTCGAACGGATGACCGTCATCCGCTAGAACTTCACTCGGGACAACGGCAGAGGGTGACGCTCTCATGTGTGGAATCATCGGCATCGTCGGACGTGAACCGGTCGCCGCTCATCTCGTCGATTCGCTGAAGCGGCTCGAGTATCGTGGCTACGATTCCGCCGGTGTGGCGACGCTCGAGCCGGGCGGCGCGCTCACCCGCCGCCGCGCCGAGGGCAAGCTGCGCAACCTCGAGGCCCGCCTCGCCAAGGAGCCGCTCGCCGGCATCATCGGCATCGGCCACACCCGCTGGGCGACCCACGGCGCCCCGACCGAGAGCAACGCGCATCCCCACGCCACGTCCCGCGTCGCCGTCGTCCACAACGGCATCATCGAGAACTTCCGCGAGCTGCGCGAGGAACTGATCGCGGCGGGGCAGGTCTTCGCCTCGGAGACCGACACCGAGGTCGTCGCCCAGCTCGTCGACCACAACATGGCGGCCGGCCTCGATCCGGTGGCGGCGGTGGCCAAGAGCCTGAAGCGGCTGACCGGCGCCTTCGCGCTCGCCTTCCTCTTCCCCTCCGACGACGATCTGATCATCGGCGCCCGTCGCGGCAGCCCGCTGGCGGTCGGCTGGGGCGAGGGCGAGATGTATCTCGGCTCCGATGCCATCGCGCTCGCCCCCTTCACCGATCGCATCACCTATCTCGAGGAGGGCGACTGGGTGGTGGTGCGCCGCGCCGGCGCCGAGATCCACGACGAGACCGATGCGGTGGTCTCCCGCCCGATCGTCGTCGTCTCGGCCGCCGCCTTCCAGGTCGATCGTGGCAACTACCGCCACTTCATGGCCAAGGAGATCCACGAGCAGCCCGAGGTCCTCGGCCACACGCTCGCCCATTATGTCGACCTCGCGGCCGGCAAGGTGCGCCTGCCGGTGGTGCCGCCCTTCGATTGGGCGAAGCTCGACCGGCTGACCATCGTCGCCTGCGGCACCGCCTATTACGCCGGCCTCACCGCCAAATACTGGTTCGAGCGCTTTGCCCGCCTGCCGGTCGAGATCGACGTCGCCTCCGAGTTCCGCTACCGCGAGCCGCCGCTCGCCGAGAACGGGCTGGCGCTCTTCGTCTCGCAGTCGGGCGAGACCGCCGACACGCTCGCCTCGCTGCGCTACTGCAAGACCCACGGTCTCCACACCGCCGCGGTGGTCAACGTGCCGACCTCGACCATCGCCCGCGAGGCCGAGGTGATCTTCCCGACGCTCGCCGGCCCCGAGATCGGCGTCGCTTCGACCAAGGCCTTCACCTGTCAGTTGGCGGTGCTCGCCTCGCTGGCACTGGCCGCCGGCCGGGCGCGCGGTCATCTCTCCGAGACCGACGAGGCGACGCTCGTCCGCGCCCTCGGCGATCTGCCCGGCCTCGTCTCCCGCGCCCTGCGGCTCGAGCCGCGGGTCGAGCGCCTCGCCCGCCAGATCGCCAAGGCCAAGGACGTGATCTATCTCGGCCGTGGCTCCAGCTATCCGCTGGCGCTCGAGGGCGCGCTGAAGCTCAAGGAGATTTCCTACATCCACGCCGAGGGCTATGCCGCCGGCGAGCTGAAGCACGGGCCGATTGCGCTGATCGACGAGACCATGCCGGTCATCGTCATCGCGCCGCACGACCGTATCTTCGACAAGACCGTATCCAACATGCAGGAGGTGGCGGCGCGCGGTGGTCGCATCGTGCTGATCACCGACGAGAAGGGCGCGGCGGAAGCGGCGGTGCCGACCCTCGAGAGCATCGTGCTCCCCGACATGCCGGCGACCATCACGCCGCTGGTCTATGCCGTCCCGGTGCAGATGCTCGCCTATCACACGGCGGTGTTCATGGGCACCGACGTCGACCAGCCGCGCAATCTGGCGAAGTCCGTCACCGTCGAGTGACCGCGAGGGGAGGGGTCCCCCTCCCTCGTCGCCTCGCGGGCTGATCCGGCACGACGGCAGCGGACGTGAGACGTCTCTTGTTCTCCGCTTTCGATTGCGGCTAGCATCCGTACCCTGGGCGAACACCGGGGGCGGGGCGTGTACGGGTCGGAACGGGTTCACGAGGCCATTCGGGCGATCTATGGCGCGGCGACCGCGCCCGATCTCTGGCCGCAGGCCCTCCAGTCGATCGCCGATTGCACCGGCGATGTCGGCGCGGTGCTGCTGTGGCGCCGCGACGACGGCAGCTTCGGCACCATCGTCTCGCCGTCGCTCGAGGTGTCCCACGCCGACTACCTCGCGCATTGGAGCACGCGCGACATCCGCGCCATCCGCGGGATCGATCGCGGCTACCACATCACGCGCGATGCAGCGACCGATCGCGACGTCGTCAGCGACGAAGAGATCGCCACCGACCCGTTCTATCGCGACTATCTGATCCCGCACGGGCTCGGTTGGTTCGCCGCCACCAGCGTCGGGCCCGACCCGCGGGTGGTGGTGGTGGTCAGCGTGCAGCGGCGCTTCGACCGGCCGCGCTTCGATGACGACGAACTGCGCTTCGTCGCCGAGATCGGCCGCCATGTCGAACAGGCGATGCGTCTCGGCATCCGTCTCTTCGACGGCCGGCTGCAGCGCGAAGGGCTCGCCGGAGCGCTGTCGGCGATGAACGTCGGCGTCTTCGGCCTCGATTCGCTCGGCCGGGTGACGACCTCCAACCCGGCGGCGGCGAGCTTTCTCGGCGACGGTCTGACCATCGTCAACGGTCGCCTCAGACCCGGTTGGCAGGACGGCGCCAGGACCTTCACCGAACTCCTCGACCTCACTCTGGTCGGCGGGGCGCCACCCGAGCCGCGGCCGGTGCTGCTCTCGGACGGTGGCAGCGGGGTCCGGCTGGTGATCCACGTCGTCCCGGTCGCAGTCCTCCAGGACGCCATCGAACCGATGCTGGCCGAGACCCGCGCCTTCGTCTTCGTCTCGCGCCTGGAGCCCGGCCGACCGGTCGACCCGACGGTGCTGCGCGATCTCCTCGGTTTGACCTTGGCCGAGGCGCGCGTCGCCTCGCTGGTCGGCAGCGGGCTGGCGCCGCGCGATGCCGCCACGGCGCTCGGTGTCGTCGAGGAGACGGTGCGCACCGTGCTGAAGCGCGTCTTCGCCAAGACCGGCGTGTCGCGACAGGCCGAACTCGTCGCGCTCCTGGCGCGCGTCGCGTTCTGACGGTGCCGGTGCGCGGGGGGCGGGCGGTCCGCCTCACTCCGCCGCGGCGGAGGCCTTGGCGTCTCGCTTGCGCGGACCGTTGACGTCGATCCAGCGCTTCAGCTTGGAGGCGATCAGGTTGCGGGTCAGCAGGATGCGCAGCATCGCCGAACCGTGCGGTCCGAATTCCTCCGCCACCAGCCACAGCGGTTCGGGCCGGACGCCGAAGGCGAACTTGTAGGCTTCCGAGCCGATGGTGAAGTCGAACTCCTCGCAGCCCTGCTCGATCGCCCAGGCGATCGCGTCCTCGATCGCCAGGAGCCCCGGCGACCAGTTCTTGAACGCCTCGTCGTGGCCGATGGCGAGCAGCCGGAAGGCCTTGGGCTCGATCGCCCCGAAACAGGCGGCGATCGGCCGGCCGTCGAGCGACAGCCACAGCACCCGGACCGGGTCTCCGGCTTCGACGAGACGGCGATAGAAGTCGGTGGTCGCCTCACGCTCGCCGAAGCGCTCGCCGCGCCACACCATCAGTTGCTCGAAGGCCTCGCGCGCCGCCTCGCCGGTCGCCACCTCGAAGACGAGGCGGCCCTTGCGGGCGAGCTTGCGCCGCTTGCGGGTGAGCGAGCGCACGTTGGTCTGGCAGAAGCGGGTGTCGCGCAGCGTCTCGTAGTCGGCGTCGAGCCGCAGGGGATGGCGGATGACATGCGAGCGGCGCAGCCCGTCGACGTCGATCAGTGGCTCGTGCCGGCCGCCGAGCGCCACCGGCACCTTGTCCATCAGCAGGAACGAGGCGTCGTCCGGCAGCGCCGCGACGATCCGCGTCCAGATGGTGCGCATCTCGCGCGGGGAGGGGCGGAAGTCGGGTTCGGCGAGCGAGGCGTTGTAGTCGCAGACGCCGCGATCGAGCGGCGCCCAGAAGGTGGCGGCGCCGAAGGTGTCGAGGGTCAGCGGCAGCACCATCTGCGGCCGCCCGGTCGTGGCGCATTCGACCACCACGGCGATGGTCCGCCGATCGGCATGGCCCTCGGTGGCCAGCCACGCGGCGATCCAGTTGGGATGATGGAAGGCGGTCACCCGCATCGTCTCGGGCAGCCCGGCGACCAGCGCCGCCACCTCCGCCGCTCCGTCCACCACCCGCACGCGGTGCGCCTGTGCGCTCATCGTCCCTCTCCCCGCAGCCGGCAACGACGACCGCTGGCGCGACGTCGTGAGAACTCGGCGCTCGGCCGCGGCCGAGCCCCGTCACGATGCCCGAGGGGACTGAAGATCCGGTTACGGTGCCGGCGATTCTTCCACCTTCGGCCGGTCGCCGACGAAGCCGACGGGGGCTGCCCGCGACCGTCGCACCAGCCGCGCCGCCATGCTCCGCACCCCGAGGAGCCCGAGCAGCACCCGGCCACGCAGCCCGAGCGAGGCACGAACCTCCCACAACGGCTCGCTCGCCACCCCGAAGGCGAACTTGTAGGGCTCGGAGCCGATGGTGAAGTCGAAGGTGTCGAGCCCTGTCTCGGCGGCCCAGACGATCATCGCGTCGATGGCGAGGAGCCCCGGCGACCAGTTCTTCATCGCCGCGTCGAAGGCCGACACCAAGAGCCGCAACACCCCGCCATCGACGATGCCGAAACAGCCGGCGATCGGCTCGCCGTCGAGTGTCAGCACGCCGACCCGCGCCAGATCGGTGTCGAGGAGGAGGCGGCGGTAGAAGGCGAGGGTGATCGGCCGGCTGTCGTAACGGTGGTCGCGCCAGCCCATCAGCCGTTCGATCGAGGCCACCGCCTCGCCCCCGCTCGCAACCGTGAAGGCGAGCCGGCCGCGCCGTTCGAGCTTGCGCCGTTTGCGATCGAGCGAACGCCGCCCGCTGGTGCGGCGGCGCATCGCCTCGAAGTCGCCGTCGAGCGCCAGCGGATGGCAGAGGAAACGCGACCTCGTCACCCGCGTCAGATCGAGCAGCGGATTGCGCCGGCCGCCGATCCGTTCCGGCATCTTCTCGAGGAAGATCAGGTCACCGACGGGCAACTGGTCGACGATCCGCGCCCAGATCCACCGCATCGTCTCGGCCGAAGGATCGAAGTCGGGGGCGAGCATCGGCGTGTTGTAGTCGGCGACGCCGTCGTCGAGAGCCGTCCAGCACCGGGTCCGGGCGCGCAGGTCGAGCATCAGCGGCAGGACGAGGAGCGGCGTCGCCCCTCCCTCGGCCTCGACGAGGGCCAGCGCCAGCCGCGGCGGCGCCTCGGCATGCGCCGCGAGCCAGGCCGCGATCCAGTCGCGATGCTGGAACGGTCCGCGCGACAAGTCGTCGGGAAGCGACGCCAGCCGATCGGTGATGACGCACGCATTCGTCTCGACGCGGACGCGAAGGCCCATCGTCTCCATCAACCCCTACCCCCGGGCCCCTCGATCCCCGAATGCCGCGGGACCGAGAATGCACCAAGACGGCAGCGGCGACCAGCGAAGAGTTCGACCTCGCACACGTGGAGCGGGTGGGATCCTCCCACGGAGTTAAAATCGCCGGCCCGCGTTTGTCGCACTGCCGAAACCATATAGACTCGGTCCGCACAGGGTCGGGAGGCCGGACATGATCGACAAGAACGGTGGCCCCACGCTCCAGCCCACCTGGGCGGCGCGGCTCAGGAACCACTTCGTCACCGGCCTCGTCGTCGTCGGTCCACTCGCCATCACCGTCTACATCGCCCGCGGCTTCCTCGAATGGGTCGACGCCACGGTGAAGCCGCTGATCCCGGCCGCCTGGAACCCCGACAGCTATCTGCCCTTCGCCGTCCCCGGCTTCGGCCTGCTCGTCGCCCTGATCGGCCTCACCGTCCTCGGCGCGGCGACCGCCAGCCTCGTCGGCCGCACGCTCCTCTCCTACGGCGAGGATCTCGTCGGCCATCTGCCCTTCGTCCGGCCGGTCTATCGCACCCTGAAACAGGTCTTCGAGACCTTCGTCTCGTCGCGCGACCAGTCCTTCCGCGAGGTCGGGCTGATCGAGTGGCCGCGCAAGGACATCTGGTCGATCGTGTTCGTCTCCGGCACGGTCAAGGCCGAGGTCGCCGTGCGCCTCTCCGCCGCCCGCCCCGACGTCGGCCTCGACGACTGGCTCACCGTCTTCATCCCGACGTCGCCCAACCCGACCGGCGGCTACGTCATGTTCCTGCCGCGCGCCGACGTCCGCATCCTCGACATGAGCCCCGAGGACGCGGCGAAGTTCATCATCTCCGGCGGAATCGTCACGCCCGAGTGGGTCGACCCGGCGGCGATCCCGGCGGTCGCGGCGTCGGAATCGGCGAAGGTCGCCGAACTCACCCCGCCTTGATCAGGCGGACGCCCTGGTCCTGGTCGAAGAGATGGAGGAGGACCCGCAGGGCCCGGCCTCGTTCGCCGGCGAGATCGGGGTCGCGGGCGAGGATCAGCCGGGCGTCGTCGCGCGCCGCTTCGAGCAGCTCGGCATGGAGGTCGAGCCGGGCGAGACGGAAGCCGGGCAGCCCCGACTGCTTCGTCCCCAGCACCTCGCCCCCGCCGCGCAGTTTCAGGTCCTCCTCGGCGATGACGAAGCCGTCCTCGCTCGCCCGGATGATCTCCAGCCGCGCCCGTGCCGTCTCGGTCAGCGGCGCCTTGTAGACGAGGAGGCACGACGAGGCCTCCGAGCCACGCCCGACCCGGCCGCGCAACTGGTGGAGCTGGGCGAGGCCGAAGCGCTCGGCGTGCTCGATCACCATGATGGTGGCGTCGGGCACGTCGACGCCGACCTCGATGACGGTGGTGGCGACGAGGAGGCGGGTCTCGCCCTCCTGGAAGGCGCGCATCGCCGCGTCCTTCTCCTCCGCCTTCATCCGCCCGTGGACGAGGCCGACGATCGGACCGAGGGCGCGGCCGAGGTCGTCGAAGCGCGCCTCGGCGGCGGCGAGATCGAGCATCTCGCTCTCCTCGACCAGCGGCGACACCCAATAGACCTTCTGGCCGTCGGCGATGGCGCGGCCGAGTCCCTCGACGATCTCGCCCATCCGGTCGGCGGAGGCGAGGCGGGTGGCGATCGGCTGGCGTCCCGCCGGCTTCTCGTCGAGGCGCGAGACGTCGAGATCGCCGAAGAAGCTCATCATCAGGGTGCGCGGGATCGGCGTCGCGGTCATCACCAGGAGGTCGGTGGCACTGCCCTTCGAGGTCAGCGCCAGCCGCTGGTGGACGCCGAAGCGGTGCTGTTCGTCGACCACCGCCAGTGCCAGATCGGCGAATTCCACCGGCCCTTGGAAGAGCGCATGGGTGCCGACGAGGAGGCGGATCCGCCTCGACGCCAGCCCCTCGAGGATGCGTTCGCGAGCCGCCCCCTTCTCGCGGCCGGTGAGCACGGCCCATTCGATGCCGGCGGCCTCGGCGAGGGGGGCGAGCGAGCGGGCATGCTGGCGGGCGAGGAGATCGGTCGGCGCCATGATCGCCGCCTGTCCGCCTGCCTCGATCGCCATCGCGGCGGCGAGCACGGCGACCAGCGTCTTGCCGGCCCCGACGTCGCCCTGCAAGAGCCGCAGCATCCGCTCCGGCGCGGCGAGATCGCGGCGGATGTCCTCGACCGCCCGCTCCTGCGCCCCGGTGAGCCGATAGGGCAGGGCATCGACGATCGCCTCGGTGAGCGCTCCCGTCGCGATCCGTGGCGGCTTGGCGGTGCGCTTGGCCGAGGCACGGACCAGGGCGAGCGTCAGCTGCTGGGCGAGGAACTCGTCATAGGCGAGACGGGCGAGCGCCGCCGCGTCCGCCCCCTCGCCGGGTGTGTCTTCCGGATGGTGGACGGCGGTGAGCGCCGCGGCGAAATCGGGGAAACGCCGCCGCGCCAGCCACTCCGGGTCCTGCCATTCGGGAAGCCGCGGCAGCCGCTCGAGCGCCGCCTTGACCGCCCGGGCGATCGCCCGCGAGGCGAGCCCCTCGGTCTGCGGATAGACCGGTTCGACCAGCGGCAGGGTGGCGAACTCCGCCTGGCTCACCACGTGGTCGGGATGGACCATCTGCGGCGCGCCGTTGAACCACTCGACCCGTCCCGAGACCCAACGCACCTCGCCCTCGGGCAGGAGCTTCGCCAGCCAGTCGGCCCGCGCCGAGAAGAACACCAGCGCGATCTCGCCGGTCTCGTCCCATCCGTAGACCCGGTAGGGCGCCCGGGAGCCGCGCGGCGGTGGTCGGTGCCGGTCGATGGTGAGGCGGAGTGTGACGATCGCCCCTTCCGGCGCCCGTGCCACCCCCGGCTTCAGCCGCCGGTCGATGATGCCGGAGGGCAGGTGGAAGAGGAGATCGACCAGCCGCGCCCCTTGGCCGGCCTCGACCCCGGCCCCGTCGAGCAGCCGATCGTAGAGCACCGCCGTCTTCGGCCCGACGCCGGGAAGGCTGCCGAGCGAGGCGAAGAGGGGCGTGAGGATGTCGGGTCGCATGGGGCGGCGGTCCGGCGCTGAGGCTTCGCCGTCCGTTCTAGCAGGCGCCGTCTCCGACGGGGAGGGGAGGCCGGTGGCGGGGCGGCGGCGGCCTCGGCTCACGCCGTCGGGGCGCCCGGAGCGGCCTCCGCTTCGCGGCGCAACTGCTCGCGCAACTCCTCCAGGCGCTTTCGATAGCCGTCGGCGTCGCCGTATTCGAGGAACTGGACGGTGTGGCGATGCGGATCGGCGCTGCGCAGCGCGTGTTTGATCGGGCACCAGTACTGCTCCGTGCGCCCGGCGACCTCGCGCACCAGCGCGATGACGCCGTTGGCATAGGAACAGTAGAGACAGTTCGCCGCCTCGATCCAGTTGAGATAGCCGAGCCGGGCGCGATCGAAGACGATGTGGTCGGAGCGCTTCACCCGCGGGATGCCATAGGCGCGGAAGCAGATGTGCTGATAGAGCGTCACCCACAGGTCGAGCAGCGCGAAGGGCACGATCAGCGAATAGATCACCGGCGCGGTGAAGATCGAGCCGATCGATGACTGCGCCAGGAACCGCAGCGCCCCGGTGCGCAGCCGCCGGTACTCCGTCGCGACCCCCTCCTCGAACTCGACGCGCCGCTCGGCGAGCCGCCACCCCAGCCCCTCGCGCCGTCGCTCGATCTCGCCCTCGAGTTCGCGCTGCAGCCGCAGGATCTCGTCGATCAGGTCGTTCATCCGTCCGTTCATCGCCCACCTTCCCGCCGCGGCCGAACCCCGAGTCGGCCGCGATGCTATCACCCTCGCGACACCCGAAGGCTCCAGCGGAGTGTCGATCGAAGTCTGCGAATGCAAGTCGATAGCAAATACTCGGTGCCGTCGATGATTCCGCGCGACGACTGCGTGTCGCTTGTGCAGTTGCGAGATGTCGTGCCGAGAAAAGCAGCGTGACATTTCTGCGGGCAGGGCTCAGCATCGGCAATACCCCGGACAGATCTTCCGGCATGAAAATTGCCGGAGAGAGGGAGATCTGGAAGGAGAATCCGATGGGTATTCCGACCGCCGCCGTATTCGGCGCGGACGCGGGCAGCCGCGTGCGCGAGACGTCCCCACCTTCGACGAACCAGGAAGGTCGCCCCAAGGCCAATGCCGAGATGGCGCTCTTCGGGATCTACGAGATCTCCAAGATCCTCGCGACCCCGGCCCGGCTCGAGGTCGCGCTCTCCAACGTCGTCAACGTCCTGACGTCGTTTCTTCAGATGCGCCGCGGCATGATCGTCGTTCTCGACGATCCCGGCGAGATCGAGATCGTCGCCGCCGCCGGCTGGACCCGCCAGGGCGACACCCGCGCCATCGACAGCCTGCCGCGCGCCGTCATCGACCGCATCGTCGCCACCTCGACGCCCCTCGTCGTTCAAGACGTGGCACGTGAACCGCTCTTCGCTTCGGCCAAGGGTCTGGTGGCCGGCGAGACCGATGCCCGCGTCTCCTTCATCGGCGTGCCGATCAAGGCCGACGCCAAGGTGGTCGGCACCCTGTCGATCGATCGCGTCTGGGACGGCAAGACCCAGTTCCGCATCGACGACGACCTGCGCTTCCTTTCGATGGTCGCCAATCTCGCCGGCCAAGCTGTGCGGCTCCATCGCATCCTCGCCGCCGACCGCCAACGTCTCCTCGACGAGCGCAGTTCGCTCGAGAAGGCGCTCGACAACGAACTCGCCGAGAACGCGAGGCGCCCGGCGCCGCGCGTCGAGGGCATCGTCGGCGAGAGCGAGCCGGTGAAGCGCGTCCTCGCCACCATCGCGGTGGTGGCCAAGTCCAATTCGACCGTGCTGCTGCGCGGCGAGAGCGGCACCGGCAAGGAACTCTTCGCCCGGGCGATCCACGATCTCTCCCCGCGCAAGCACAAGCCCTTCGTCAAGCTCAACTGCGCCGCGCTGCCCGAGAGCGTGCTGGAGAGCGAGCTCTTCGGCCACGAGAAGGGCTCCTTCACCGGCGCCGTGGCCACCCGCGCCGGCCGCTTCGAGATGGCCCACGGCGGCACTCTGCTGCTCGACGAGATCGGCGAGATCTCGCCCGCCTTCCAGGCCAAGCTGCTGCGCGTCCTCCAGGAGGGCGAGTTCGAGCGGGTCGGCGGCAACAAGACGCTGAAGGTCGACGTCCGCCTCGTCTGCGCCACCAACAAGAACCTCGAGGAGGCGGTCGCCAAGGGCGAGTTCCGCGCCGATCTCTACTACCGCATCAACGTCGTGCCGGTGTTCCTGCCGCCGCTGCGCGATCGCCCCGGCGACATCCCCCATCTCGCCCGCGCCTTCGTCGAGCGCTTCAACGTCGAGAACGGCCGTCACCTGACGCTCGCCGCCTCGGGGATGGACATGCTGAAGCGCTGCTACTTCCCCGGCAACGTCCGCGAGCTCGAGAACTGCGTCCGGCGTACCGCCACCCTCGCCCACGGCGAGAGCATCGTCGCCGCCGACTTCGCCTGCCACTCCGGCAACTGCCTCTCGGCGCTTCTGTGGAAGAGCGCGCCGAAGCAACCCACCGCGCCGAACCCGATCGACCAGCTCGCCTCGGGTGTCGTCACCGTGGCGCCGACGCCCTCCTGGGGCGCACCGCCGGCGGTCGTCCCGGTCGCCCCGTCCGAGACGGCCGCCGTCGCGGCATCGGAAATCCCCCCGGGCCTGTGTGAACATGCCGCCGATCCCGCCTGTCCCGCTCTCGGCGGCCGCCAGTCGGAACGCGATCGTCTGGTCGATGCGATGGAGCGCTCGGGCTGGGTCCAGGCCAAGGCCGCACGACTGCTCGGACTGACCCCCCGTCAGATCGGCTACGCCCTGAAGAAGCACGACATCGAATTGAAGCGGTTCTGAAGCGTCGTTCCTCCTGCCGACGCAACTTGCGGCCCGGAGCGATCCGGGCCGCTTCTTTTCGAGGCGCCGAGGATCATGCGCTCGATCCGACCGCCGTCCGCCGCTCCATGAAGACGCTCAGCGGATCGTCGCGATAGTCGGCGAAGGGCGGACACCGGACGAAGCCGAAGCGCTCGTAGAGGGCGAGGGCGGAATGGCTCGCCACCCCGGTCTCCAGGCGAACCACTCCAGCTCCGGCCTTCGCGGCCAGCGCCAGGAGGCGCTCCAGGATCAGGCCGGCGACGCCGAGCCCGCGCACCGCCTCGACGACCCACATCGACTTGATCTCGGCCCAGTCGCCATGGAGTGCCACCGCCCCGATACCCACCGCACGATCGGCCGCATCGCGGGCGACGAGGAAGCGGACGCCGTCTCGACGCAGCTCCTCGAGCGGCAGGTGGTGGTTGCTCTCGGCCGGATAGAGCCGCGCCGAATGCGCCTCGGCGTCGCGGATCAACGTCGCGATCTCGGCGGTGGCGGGGTCTTCCGGTGCGATCCGGAACGCGGGGGCAGAGGTCGTCATGGCGCCATCATGGCCGCCTCGGGAGCCCTCGTCGAGCCGCCACGGCCGTCCGTGTGGCGTGTCGGACAATCGACACGAATGTCGACAAGGCCGCTGTCGGTATCCGACAACCGATCCGAAAAGCATAGGAGAATCAAGTCTATGTCCGTCTGGCACAGGGCTTGCGATCTCCTCCTCGAACCATACCGAGGGGAGTGGTCGCATGAACCAGCCGATGATCTCGCTCGAAAGCCTGCTTCAGCCGGTCGACGTGCAGGCGCTCGAGAAGACCGCCGCGTCGGGCGGCTGCTCGTCGTCCTCCTGCGGCTCGTCGGCCAAGCCCGACGACATGGACGCCGCCACCTGGGAGAAGATCAAGGATCATCCCTGCTACTCCGAAGAGGCGCATCACTATTTCGCCCGCATGCACGTCGCCGTGGCGCCGGCCTGCAACATCCAGTGCAACTACTGCAACCGCAAGTACGATTGCGCCAACGAGAGCCGCCCGGGCGTCGTCTCGGAGAAGCTCACGCCGGATCAGGCGATGCGCAAGGTGATCACCGTCGCCAACGAAGTGCCGCAGCTGTCGGTCCTCGGCATCGCCGGCCCGGGTGACGCCTGCTACGACTGGAAGAAGACCAAGGCGACCTTCGAGGCGATCTCCAAGGAGATCCCCGACATCAAGCTCTGCATCTCGACCAACGGTCTGGCGCTGCCCGACCACGTCGACGAACTCGCCGAGATGAACGTCGATCACGTCACGATCACCATCAACATGGTCGATCCCGAGATCGGCGCGAAGATCTATCCCTGGATCTACTACAACAAGCGCCGCTACGAAGGCATCGAGGCCGCCCGCATCCTCCACGAGCGCCAGATGCTCGGCTTGGAGATGCTCACCGCCCGCGGCATCCTCACCAAGATCAACTCGGTGCTGATCCCCGGCGTCAACGACGAGCACCTGCTCGAGGTGAACAAGTGGGTGAAGGAGCGCGGTGCGTTCCTCCACAATGTCATGCCGCTGATCTCCGATCCGGCGCACGGCACCCATTACGGCCTCACCGGCCAGCGTGGGCCGACCGCGATGGAGCTGAAGAAGCTCCAGGACGAGCTCGAGGGCGGCGCCAAGCTGATGCGCCATTGCCGCCAGTGCCGCGCCGACGCCGTCGGCCTCCTCGGCGAGGATCGCGGTCAGGAGTTCACCCTCGACCAGCTCCCCGAGACCGTCACCTACGACGCCTCGAAGCGCGAGGCCTATCGCGAGGTCGTCGCCAAGGAGCGCGGCGATCACGTCGAGGCCAAGCACGCGGCGGTGGCGGCGGTCAAGGACGTCGCCGCCGAGGCCAAGCTCCTCGTCGCGGTCGCGACCAAGGGCGGCGGCCGCATCAACGAGCACTTCGGCCACGCCAAGGAGTTCCAGGTCTATGAGGCCGGCCCCAAGGGCATCGGCTTCGTCGGTCACCGCAAGGTCGAGACCCAGTACTGCGAGGGCGGCTGGGGCGAGGACGCCTCGCTCGACGCGGTGATCGCGGCGCTCGAGGGCGTCGAGGTGGTGCTCTGCGCCAAGATCGGCGACTGCCCGAAGGACATGCTGACGGCGGCCGGCATCCGCGCCACCGACGACTACGGCTTCGAATACATCGAGACGGCGATCGGCGCCCTCTACGCCGCCGAGTACGGCGTCGAGGTGACGGCCGCGGTCGCCTGACCGCTCCGCTTCCGGGGGCGGGTCGATGCTCCGCCCCCCCGAACTTCGTGGGTGTCGACGGAAGTTGGGCCGTCGTTCGCTCGCGTCAGGTCCGGTGGGAGACCGCCGGACGGCCCCACCCGGCGAAGATCCGCCGACACGACGTGACGACCTCAGGAGAAGACTTCCATGGCCTTCAAGATCATCGCTTCCCAATGCACCAGCTGCGGCGCCTGCGAGTTCGAGTGCCCCTCCGCCGCGATCCGGATGAAGGGCGAGACCTACATCATCGATCCGGCCAAGTGCACCGAATGCGACGGCATGGACACCCAGCAGTGCTCCGCCGTCTGCCCGGTGCCCAAGACCTGCGTCAAGGCCTGATCGGTCGGGCTCCGGCGGGAGGGGACGCCGCATGGCCACCGATCGCGAACGCGCCGAAGTCGCCGTCCAGCCGGTCGTCGAGGACGAGACGGTCGACTGGCTGGGCAACCCGGTCTCCTGCCGGGATTGCGCCCACGAGGACAACCGCCGGGCGGGGATGTGCGACCTCGGCCGGGTCTGCGTCAACGACCGACGCGGCAAGCGGATCGACCGCTTCTTCGCGGCCAATCCGCTGCAGGCCGAGCGCTACCTCGGCCATCCCTATTTCGAGGTGAGGACGCTGGCGGCCAAATACGCCAGCCTCTTCCGCCTCGCGCCGCTGGTGCAGGACCCCGAGCCGGACGTCCGCGCCATGGTGGCGCTCAGGCTGCCGAAGACGCGGGTGCGCGGCTTCGTCGCCGATCCGGATCGGCGGGTGCGGATGACCGTCGCCCGCCGGCTCGACGGCGACGATCTGGTGCCGCTGCTCCACGATCCGGACTACGGCGTGCGGCTGGCGGCGGCGCGCAAGGCCCCGCCGGCGCTGCTCGTCCGCGTCATCCACGACGAGGACGCCGACATCCGCCGCGAGGCGGCGCGGCGCATCGACGAACATCTCCTCACCGCGCTCGCCGCGGACGAGGACCCGACGGTCCGTCTGATCGTCGCCGAACGCATGCGGCCCGAGCATCTGAAGCTGCTCGCCGCCGACGAGGATCTGAGGGTGCGCTTCACCGTGGTGGAGCGTTCACCGGTCGAGGAGCTCGCCCGCTTCCTCGACGACCCCGAGGACGTCGTGCGCGAGACGGCGCGCCAGCGCCTCGACGAAGCCGGAGGTGTGTGATGGGTCTGGGACGCGAGGAAGAGGTCGAGATCCGCAAGCCCCCGATCTTCAAGCCGGGCGAGCGAGTGCGCGCCAAGCGGCTGGTCAAGAACGACGGAACCTATCCGCGCAAGGAGATCGGCGAGCCGCTCGTCATGAAGGGCGACACCGGCTACGTCCGCGACATCGGGACCTTCCTGCAGATGTTCTACATCTACGCGGTCGAGTGGACCGAGCGCGGCACCATCGTCGGCATGCGCGGCAAGGAACTGATCAGCATCGACCGTGAGCTCGAGGAGGCGCGCGTCGCCGCCGAGCGCGGCGCGGTGCCGCCGGCCGCGGACAACGGCGAGACACCGATCGCGGCCGAATGAGCCGATGCGATTTCCGGCCCGCGGGCCGGCGGAAGCGGCCGGGCCCACGCCGGTCGCGGGAACCAGGGATACCGACGTCATGAAGGTGATGATCCGCAACACCCCGAAGGGCCTCTCGGCCTACCTCCCCAAGAAGGATCTCGAGGAGCCGATCGTCGAGATGGAGAAGCCGGAGATGTGGGGCGGCTCGGTGAAGATGAAGAACGGCTGGGTGCTGATCCTGCCGGATATGCCGGCGGACACGAAGCTGCCGGTCACCGTCAACGCCCGCAAGGTCGGCGACGACGACTGATCGTCTCGGATCGGGTGACGGGGGTCGAGGTCCGCCCTGGGCGTGCCGCGAGGCGCTGCCGCGGGCACCCTCCCATCTCCCGCGAGGGGAGAAGGGGGTGGGCGGGCGCCGGCGACGGATCCTCCCGTCTCCGAGGAGAGGCGGCGGGCCGGAGAACATGACGATCGGGGGTGAGCCGGGAGGCTCGCCCGTTCGACGAGACCAACGCCGCGCCAGCCGCGCGGGCGACGAGGAGAGTGTGATGACCATGACGGCCACCCGAACCGACCCGATCGTGCTCACCGGCGCGGCCGCCGAGGCGAAGCTCGCCGAGGTGCGTGCGAGCCTCCTCGCCGATCGCCTGGTGCCCTTCCTCGGCCCCGACCTCCTGACCGCCGACGGCGCCGCCCCGCCGGTGCCCTCGACCCCCGAGGCGATCGCCGCGGCGCTCAACGCCAAGGCGCCGGCCCCCTCGCGCATCCGCAACTCGATGTGGTCGGTCGCCCAGTTCATCGAGCAGCGCCGCCACCGCAAGACGCTGATCGGCTGGATGGCCGAGATCTTCTCTGCCCCTGTCGCGCCGCCGAAACTGATGACCTTCCTCGCCGGCCTGCCGTTGTCGCTGGTGGTGGACACCTGGTACGACGGCGCCTTCCGTGCCGCGTTGAAGGCTGCCGGACGCGAGGACTGGATCGAGATCCAGGGCGTGACCCGCTCTGGCGAGAGCCGTGACATCTGGTTCAAGGCCTACGACCCGGCGGGTATGGAAGTGCTGCCGGAAGTCGCGGAGACGGCGAAGACCGTCCTCTACAAGCCGCACGGCGCCATCACCCCGGCGAAGAACTTCCTCGTCGCCGACAGCGACTACGTCGAGGTGCTGACCGAGATCGACATCCAGTCGCCGATCCCGGCGATCGTCAAGGATCTGCGCACCGAGCGGGGGTTCTTCTTCCTCGGCTGCCGCTTCCACGACCAGATGCTGCGCATCTACGCCAAGCAGATCGCCAAACGCTCGGCCGGCGGCCACGTCGCGGTGGTCGACGTCGCTCGCCTGACCAAGAACGAATTGCGCTTCTTCGCCGACCTCGGAGCGACCGTCGTCGACCTGCCGCTGGTGGAAGCGAGCGAGATCCTGGTGGGGTGATCGGAGGCCCGCGCCGATCGTCACCGCCGGGCTCGACCCCGCGTCCCCGCTCGGCGGGCGACCGCGTGAAGACCCCTGGTCCTTCTCCCCTCGCGACCCCTGTGCTCTGCACGATCGGATGGATCGGCCGCTTCGCCGCCTTCCTCACGATCCTCGAACCCCGCTCCGACCGAGCGCCTCGACCTCGGCGAGCCACGCCGCCCGTTTCTCCGGCGTCGACTTGCGCACCACGCCGAAGGTGGTGAACCGTACCGGCGCAAAGCCGCAGAAGCCGAAGACCTGGATCTTCAGGCGGCGAAGGATCGGCCGCCCCCACAGCCAGCGCAGCACGAAGGGCGGGGTGTCCATGGTCAGGATCGCCCGCGCCGAGCGGCCCTTCATCAGACGGTCCCAGCCGATGCCTTCGCGGTGATAGCGGAAGGCGAATCCCGGAAGCAGCACCCGATCGAACACCGCCTCGAGCCCGGCCGGCAGCCCGCCCCACCACATCGGCGCGACGATCACCCAGTGCTCACACCATGTGAGGTCGGCCTGCAGATCGGTCACCCAGGCGGGCAGCACGCCGCCGTCCCCGTGATAGTCGGGCGCCACCAGATCCGGCCCGATCTCCGAGAGAGCCCGCAGCCGCACCTCGTGCCCCGCCGCCCGCGCCCCGTCGACGTAGCGCTCCGCCAGCGCCGCGCAGAAGCTCTCGGCCCGCGGATGGCCGGTGAGAACCAGAATTCTGGCCATCGATTCACTCCATGTTACCACTGGTCACACGATAATCCGTCTTGTGACCAGTGGCAACATCGGCAATGCTGCGGAGGTCGCCGTCGATCCGGGCGGATCAGAACGCGCTCGGGCACCGGCAGCCGCCGGCGATCCCGAGCACGCGATCGAACGAACCGGGTGCCGGGGTATGGTGGCCGACGTCCGAGGCGGCCGTCGGCGGCGAGGCCGAGACGGCGCAGGCACGATCTCGGCGACTGCGGCAGGCGACCCGCTGCCGGCGAGAGGACGGGAGACGAAATGACGACGGCGGCCGGCAAGCGCGGCTTTCATCACGGCGATCTGGCGACGGCGCTCGTCGCGGCGGCCTCGGCGTTGATCGCGGCGCGCGGCGGGCCGGACTTCTCGCTGCGCGAGGTCGCCGAGAGTGTCGGCGTCAGCCACACCGCCGCCTATCGCCACTTCGCCGCCAAGGCCGATCTCATGGCCGAGATCGCCACCCGCGGCTTCGTCCGCCTGGACAGGGCGATCCGCGCCGCGATCGTCCGCCACGGCGCCGAGATCGACGCCGATGCGTCCCTCCGAACGGCCGGTCTCGCATATCTCGACTTCGCCGAGCGCCACCCCGGCGCCTATCGGGTGATGTTCATGGCCGAACTCTGCGATCCCGCCCGCCACCCCGGTCTCACCGAGGCCGCCTCGGCGGCGCTCGCCTCGCTCGTCGACATCGTCCGCGCCGGCCAGAAGGCGGGGACGGTCCGCGCCGATCGGCCGGCCGACGTCGCCGCCGCCGCCGTCTGGGCCGCCACCCACGGCCACGCCATGCTGCTCCTCGACGGCCAGATCCGCGACGGGTCGAGCGGTGCGATCGGCGGCCCTCCCGCCGATCGCGATCTTCTGATCGAGATGGTCTGCGCCGGAATCGCGGCCCGCTGACCGCCCGGCCTCAGGCCCCGACGACGATCGCCCCGCCGGTCGTCGCCCATTCGCTCCACGAGCCGTCGTAGAGGGCGAGTCGTTCGGCGGGGATGCCGATCGCCTCCAGCGCCAACCATAGGGCCGCGGCGGTGACGCCCGACCCGCAGCTGCAGACGATAGGCCGTTCGAGGTCGACACCGGCGAGCACCGCCCGGATCGCCTCGTCGGAGGCGAGCGTGAGGCCGGCGACGAAACGCGCGGCCGGGATGCCGAGTGCGCCCGGCATGTGCCCCGAGGGGATGCCCTCGCGCGGCTCCGGCGCCTCACCGCGGAAGCGATCGGCCGGCCGGGTGTCGACAACCGTCGCCGAACCGTCGGCCAATCGTCGCGCCACCGTCGCCCGATCGGCGAGGCGCGAGGGATCGAGCCGGGCGCGGAACGTCGCCGGCGTCGGCGGCCGCGGATCGTCGCGATCCATCGGCCGGCGCTCGCGCATCCAGCGTTCGAAGCCGCCGTCGAGGATCCGGACCTTGCGCGCCCCGAAGCTCTTCAGCGTCCACCACACCCTGGGGGCCGAGGCGAGGCCGGCGCCGTCGTAGACGACGATCTCGTCGCTCTCCGAGAGCCCGAGCGCCCCGACCATCCGCCCGAACGTCTCGGCATCGGGCAGCATGTGGGGGAGGGGAGTGGTCAAATCGGCGATGGCGTCGATGTCGAAATGGACGGCCCCGGGGATGCGCCGGATCTCGTATTCGACCAGGGCGTCGCGCGGCACCGTCGGCAGATACCATGAACCGTCGACCACCTTCAGCTTCGGCTCCCCCAACCGCGCCACGAGCTCCTCGGTCGAGATGAACAGCGACGAGCGATCGGTCATGGGTTTCCTCGGGTCGAGCGTGGCGGGCGATCTCCGGTTCTAATCGATGAGATATGAGAAATCTCGCAAGAATCGACCTCTGCCGCCGGCCGTTCCCGGCGACCCGGCGTCGCAGGGGAGGGAGCGCAGGTGTCGTTCGCTTCGCTCGATGCACCTGTGGCTCACGGTCCCGCCGACCTCACGCCCCGGTCACCACCGCAGTCGCCGACGACGATCCCCATTCGCTCCACGAGCCGTCGTAGAGCGCCAGTCGGCCGCGCGGCACGCCGATCGCCTCCAGCGCCAACCACAGGATCGCCGCCGAGACGCCGGAACCGCAGGAGGTGACGATCGGACGATCGAGGTCGACCGCCGCGAAGGCGGCGCGGATCGCCGCCGCTTCGGCCAACCGGCCGTCGGCGACGACCGAGGCGAAGGGCACGCTCTTCGCACCCGGCATGTGCCCTGCACGCATTCCGGGGCGCGGTTCGGGAGCCTCGCCGCGGAAGCGTTCCACCGGCCGGGCGTCGACCACGGTGGCCGATCCGTCGCCGAGGACGCCGACCACGGCGTCGAGATCCGCGATCCGGCCGGTGTCGATCCGGACCGTGAAGGTCGCGGGCGCCGGGATCCGTGGGGCGCCGGTCTCCATCGGCCGGCCCTCGCCCTTCCACTTCGGCAGGCCGCCGTCGAGGATGCGCACCGACTTCGCCCCGTAGACCGCGAGGTGCCACCAGACGCGCGGCGCCGAGAAGAGGCCCATCCGATCGTAGACGACGATGTCGGCGTTCTCGGCGATCCCCAGCGCCCCGACCGCCGCGGCGAACCCGGCGGCGGTGGGCAGCATGTGCGGAAGGGGCGAGGTCTTGTCGCAGATCTCGTCGATGCCGAAGTGGACCGCGCCGGGGATGCGCTCGGCGGCGAATTCGGCCGCCGCGTCGCGGCCCATGGCGGCGAGATACCAGGAGGCGTCGACGATCACGAGCCTCGGATCGCCCAGCTCCAGCCGGGCGGCGAGCTCGTCGGTGGAAATCAGCAGGGCGGAGCGATCGGTCATGGAGGGGTTCCGAATTGAGGCGCGGACCATCGGGAAGGCGCGCGGGGGGCGCCGAGCGCAGCGAGCTGCACCGGCCGGGGCATGCGGATAGGTCGCGGACGGTCACGATCACCGCCGGTGCACCGCACTCACGCCCGGCGCACCCTACCTTCTCGTCACACGAACCGCACCCGGACGCGGCGATTGATCTTGCCCTTCTTCTCGACCTTGGCGATCTCGAAGCGGCCGATCTCGCCGGTCGAGCGCACATGGGTGCCGCCGCAGGGCTGGAGATCGATCGAGGCGGCGGCGGCGCCGATCCTGACCAGCCGCACCCGCCCCGAACCGCGCGGCGGCGCGACCGACATGGTCTTCACCAGCTCCGGCTGGGCATCGAGCTCGGCGTCGGTGATCCACTCGAAGGACACCGGATGATCGGCGGCGACCAGGTCGGCGAGCCGCGCGTTGAGGCCGTCGCGATCGAGGTCCGCCTCGGGGATGTCGAAGTCGAGCCGCCCCTCGTCCTCGCCGACCGAGCCGCCGGTGACGGCGTAGGGCAGCACCACCGAGAGGAGATGCAGCGCCGTGTGCATGCGCATCAGCCGATGCCGGCGCTGCCAGTCGAGCCGCAGCGTCACCTTGGCGCCGACCTCGGGCATCGGCATGTCCTCGACCGCCACATGGGCGATGACGGACTTCGCGGGATCTTCCCAAACGGTGGTGGCGATCGCCGTCTCCGCGCCGTCGGGGCCGACGAGCACGCCGACGTCCCCTGGCTGACCGCCACCGGTCGGGTAGAAGATGGTCCGGTCGAGGAGGATGCCGCCCTTCTCGCCGCGGCCGATCACCGTCGCCTCCAGCGAGGCGAGATAGGGATCGTCGCGAAACAGGACTTCGGTCGCTGCGAACGTCATGAGAGCCTTCCGGAATGCTTCGGAAGGCCCATCCGATCACGACACCGGCTCGAAGGGAACCGTGATTTCGGAGCGGCGCTCCAGCCATGCGGGAACCGGCAGGCTCCTCTCGCGCAGGAAGGCCGGGTTCCACAACTTCGACTGATAGCGGCTGCCGTGGTCGCAGAGCACGGTGACGATGGTGTGCCCCGGCCCGAGGTCCTTCGCCAGCCGGATCGCACCGGCGACGTTGACGCCGGTCGAACCGCCCATCACCAGCCCCTCGTGCTCGGCGAGATCCTGGATGATGCCGACCGCCTCTTCGTCGGAGACGCGATAGGCCCGATCGATCGGCGCGCCCTCGAGATTGGCGGTGATCCGCCCCTGACCGATGCCCTCGGTGATCGACGAGCCCTCGGCCTTCAGGACGCCGGTGGTCACCCAGTCGTAGAGCGCTGCGCCGTGCGGATCGGCGAGGGCGATGGTGACGGCGGGATTCTTCGCCTTGAGGCCGAGCCCCACGCCGGCGAGCGTGCCGCCCGAGCCGACCGCCGCGACGAAACCGTCGATCCTTCCGCCGGTCTGCGCCCAGATCTCCGGCGCGGTCGACTCGATGTGCGCCTGCCGGTTGGCGACGTTGTCGAACTGGTTTGCCCAGATCGCCCCGGCCGGCTCGGTCATCGCCAGTTCGGCGGCGAGGCGGCCGGAGAGGCGGACATAGTTGTTGGGGTTCTTGTAGGGGACCGCCGGCACCTCGACCAGTTCGGCGCCGGCGAGGCGCAGCGCCGCCTTCTTCTCCTCCGACTGGGTCTCGGGGATGACGATCACGGTGCGGAAGCCCATCGCCGAGGCGACCATGGCGAGGCCGATGCCGGTGTTGCCGGCGGTGCCCTCGACGATAGTGCCGCCGGGGCGCAGCTCGCCGCGCGCGATGGCGTCGCGGACGATCCACAGCGCCGCGCGGTCCTTCACCGATTGGCCCGGGTTCATGAACTCCGCCTTGCCGAGGATCTCGCAGCCGGTCGCGGCCGAGGCGCGGTTCAGGCGGATCAGCGGCGTGTCGCCGATCGCCGCGATCACGTCGGCGGCCACGGTCGGTCGTCCGTTCGTCGTCGAGGTCATGTGTTCGTCTCCCTCGGTCGGGCGATGGTCCGACCGTGATCTCTGGTAGAGGACGGCCCCCGCTTGCGAAAAGAGAAGCGCTTTCCCAAGAGATCAATCTGGTGAAAATTCAATCCGCTCGCAATCCGCTCGTCCAGAAGATCGCGCGATGGGGCTGCCCGTGAGGCTGGCGACCCTGATGCTCGGCGGGACATCGAAGGCACCGGCGTCCGATCCGGAAGGCTGCCGCTGCACCTTCGTCGCGGTGCTGCAGGGCTCCCTGCCGGCACACTCGCTCGGCCGGCTGCGGGGTGCGGCTCTTCGGCCGACGCGAAGCAGGCGGGCGGGGCGGAAGGCGTGTCGCCTCCCGCCACCGGGTCATCCGGTCGCCGTGGCGCCACCGTTCGCGGGATCCTTCGAGCCGTTGCGACCGTTGCCGTTCGCCATCTGCGCCTCGATCTGGGCACGCAGGCGGGCCTGTTCGGCCGGTCCGACGGGGAAGTTCCACACCAGCATGACGGCGATCAGCTTGAGCACCACCGGCACCCAGGCATAGAGGATCGCCAGCGTCCACATGGCGAGCGGCGTCTGCTTGATCGGCTTGGCGGCCTGACCGTTGGCCTTCTTCTTGTGCTTCTTGCCGGTCTCGGCGGTGGCCTTGCCCGGCTCGACCGGCACCACCGCATGGGCGCCCTCCGGCCCGATGGTCTGGATCTGCTCGACGACCGCGGCGGGCTCGGTGACGTCGCCCTTGTCGAAGCCGACGAGGCCGAGGATGACGAAGCCGAGGCCGAGGGCGATCGACAGCGCCACCTTGGTCGCCAGCGCCCAGATGGCGAAGTAGAAGCCGGTGTGCTGCTCGCCGGTGCGGGCGGTGTCGAGGTCGACCACGTCGGACTGCATCGACGGCGGCAGCATCAGGTCGGCACCGACCGCCATGCCGGCGATCATCATGATGGCGCCGAAGGCCCACACCGCATGCGGTCCGAGGGCATCGAAGCCGACGAAGGGCGTCCAGACGAAGGCGCAGCAGGCGATGATCATCGCCGTCGACCAGGCGCGGTGCTTGGAGGTCTTCTTCGACAGCCACAGCCACAGCGGCGTCGAGAGCACGCCGAAGAGGAAGTAGAGCAGCAGGAACAGCCGCTGCGTCTCCTCGTTGCCGTGGATGTAGTCGCGCACGAAGTAGAGCAGGATCGCCGCCGGTAGGCCGTTGCCCATGTTGGACAGCGCGAAGGCGAGCAGCAGCCGGCGGAACGGCGCATTGGCCGCCATGCCGCGCAGGCCCTCGAGGAACGGCGTCGGAGCGTGGCGGGTGTGCAGCGGTTCGGGGACGGCGAAGACGGTGAGCGAGGCCAGCACCGGCAGCGCGATGCCGACCAGCAGCGACAGGCCGATCAACACCGGCTGATCGCCCGGCATGCCGAGCTTGGTCAGGACGAACGGCAGACCGGTGGCGACCAGCGTACCGAGCACCACCGCGATCTCGCGGCCGGCGAAGATGCGGTTGCGGCCGTAGTAGGTGGTCGAGATTTCCGCCGCCCAGGACTGGTGCGACAGCGACAGCGCCGTGTAGCCGAGCGACATCATCACCGACCACACGAAGAACCACCCGCCCCAGAACAGGTAGTTGGCCGGGTCGACGTCCGGGAAGGGATTGAAGACCATCAGCGCCCCGAGCGTCGTCGGGATGGCGGCGACGCCGAACCAGGTCTTGCGGCGCCCCCAACGCGGACGGCTGTGGTCGCAGAAGTAGCCGATGAAGGGATCGAGCATCGCGTCGAGCAGGCGCACCACCATGATGATGGCGCCGACCGCGAAGAGACTGAGACCGACGTTGTCGGCGTAGTACTTCGGAACGATGATGACGAAGGGAAGCTGGAAGGCCGCGACCGGCAGTGCCGGCATGGCGAAGGCGAAGAGCCGGGGCAGGCTCAACTCCTTGGCCGCCGCGGAGGAACCCTCGACGGGCGTGGTATTCGTCATCGGCTGGAAGCTCTCGATCCTGGATCCGTCGGAAGGGTCACGTTCGACCTCGTCGGCTGCGACGCATCTGCCGACGAGGGCGCGCCTGATCTGCACGAGTTTCTTCGTCAAAGTCAATCGATCGCCGTCGACCTCGTCGCCCGGCCACGCCGGGTCACGGCGCCGCCCCGCCGCCGGTCGCGGCGAAGGCGGCGAGCGCCCGCTCGCGGGCGCGTCCGTGATCGACGATCGGCACCGGGTAGGTCCGTCCGATGTCGACACCCGCGGCCGAGAGCACGGCCTTCGGCGCCGTCCACGGGGCATGCAGGTATTTGGCCGGCAGCCCGGCCAGCTCCGGCACCCAGCGGCGCAGGTAGACGCCCTCGGGATCGAACTTCTCGCTCTGCGCCACCGGATTGAAGATGCGGAAATAGGGTGCGGCATCCGCTCCCGAACCCGCCACCCATTGCCAGCTCGCCGGATTGACCGCCGGACAGGCGTCGACCAGCGTGTCGCGGAACCAGCGCTCGCCCTCGCGCCAATCGACGAGCCCGTGCTTGGTGAGGAAGGAGGCGACCACCATCCGCACCCGGTTGTGCATCCCCCCCGTCGCCCACAGCTCGCGCATCCCTGCGTCGACCAGCGGATAGCCGGTCCGTCCACGCTGCCACGCGGTGAGCAGGGCTTCGTCGCGGACCCAGGGGAAGGCGTCGAAGCGCGGTTGGAAGTTGCGGGTCGAGAGATCCCCGAAGTGGAAGGAGAGATGGTGGGCGAACTCGCGCCAACCGACCTCGGCGAGGAACTTGTCGGCACTCGCCGTCAGCCGCGCGTCCGCCGCCACCCGCTCGGCCACCGCCGCCACCACCCGGAACGGCGAGATCTCGCCGTGACCGAGATGCGGCGACAGTCGCGAGCAGACGTCGAGATCCGGCCGATCCCGCTCCGCCGCATAGGTCGCCAGCCCCTCGTCGAGGAAGCGGACCAACCGCGCCTCGGCGCCGGCCTCTCCCGGCCGCCAGGTCGCGTCGAGCCCCGCCGCCCAATAGGGCCGCCGCGGCAGCAGGTCGAAGGCGTCGAGCGGCAGCGAGGCGATCGCCCGGTCCCACGGCCGCAACGCCGTCGGACGGGGCAGGGGAGGGCGCAGGGTCCCCGCCGAGAGGCAGGCGCGCCAGAACGGGGTGAACACCCGGAACGGGCCGCCGCCGCCGGTGCGCACCGCGTGCGGCTCGTGCAGGAGCGAGCCCTGGAAGCTGCGCACCTCGCGGCCCTGCGCCCGCAACCGCGCCTTGATCTCGGTATCGATCTCGACCATCGCCGGCAGATACCGTCGGTTCCACACCACCGAGGCGGCGTCGATCTCGGCGGCGACCGCCGTCACGACCTCGCTCGCCGGGCCGCGGCGCAACACCGGATCGATGCCCACCGCCCGCAGATCCGCCGACAGGGCATCGAGCGAGCGGTGCAGCCACCAGCGCGCCGCCCCACCGATCACGCCGAGCCCCGGCGACGCCTCGTCGAGAACCCACAGCACCACGATCGGCCGGCCGCTCTCCGATGCATGATGAAGCGCCGGATTGTCGGCGAGACGCAGATCGTCGCGCAACCAGACGAGGACGGGACGGTCGGTGGCGAGCGGTCGATGCTGTGACAAGGCGCGCGGCTCCTTCGACGAGCGGACGACGGACTTACGTGCTGCGCTGCGATGTGGATCACCGGCGGATCGAACGCCCCGCGCTCGCCCCCGTCACCCCTTCGCCAGTATTGCCGTCGCGATCGTCGTTCGATTGCTGGAGAGTGACGCAACGTCACTTTCCGATGGACCTTCTTTCGTCACCATCGAGCACCGACATTGGGCGAATGTCGATGGTTCGAAGCATTCTCTTAACAGCTTGGTAAGGCAGCGAGAGGCAACGTTCGACCAGACGTTCCACCGAGGACTCACGATGTTTCACTTCCGCTCCAAATCGGTTCAGAAGCCATCCGAGCCCGTCTCCGACGCCAACCCGGCGGCCGTGATCGTCGAACCGGACGCGCGGCGAGGGGGGGGCACGTCCTCCACCCGGCAGGTGGTGGAGCTGCTCGAAGCCGACCTGAAGCGTGCGTCCAAGCGCATGGACACGACCGGTCGGGACACCAAGTCCCGCGTCGTCCAGACGATCGAGATCATGTCGGCCCTCGGGAACGAGACCGACCACCTCGCCGCCCATACCGCCGTGGCGCTCGAGCAGGTCAACAAGCTCGCTCACGGATGCCAGGAACTGCATCAGTCGGCAGAAGAGGTCGGCCGTCGTGCCGAGACCTCGCGCCGCCTGATCGACGACGCCGGCGGCGTCGCACAGGCCGCCGCTCGGTCCGTCGACGAGCTGAAGCTCGCGATCGAGCAGATCCAGGCCGTCGTCGCCCTGATCTCCGACGTCGCGGGCCAGACCAATCTCCTCGCCCTCAACGCCACCATCGAGGCGGCGCGCGCCGGTGCCGCCGGCCGCGGCTTCGCCGTCGTGGCGAGCGAGGTCAAGGCCCTGTCGGTCGAGACCCAGAAGGCCACCACCGAGATCGGCTCGACCATCCAGCGTCTGCGCACGACCGCCGAGGCCAACATCGACGCCGTCGGCAAGATCCTGGCACTCGTCAACGACATCGGTCCGGTCTTCGGCGAGGTCTCGAACGCCGTTCTGATGCAGGTCGAGACCACCGGCGAGATCGGCCGTGCCGCCAACGAGACGGCACGCTTCGTCGACGAGGTCGCCGCCAAGGCCCAGTTGATGAACGGCGAGATGGCTCGCGCCCGTTCGCTCGCCGGCGCCGTCGAGAAGGCCACCGACACGATGAACGGCGCCGTCAACGACATGACGCGCCAACTCGTGACCGTGCTGCGGCAGTCGCCCGAGGCCGACCGCCGTCGTCACGACCGCTGGCCCGCGGAGATGCGCGGCGACATGCGCGTCGCCTCGTCGTCCGTTTCGATCCGCACCATCGACATCTCGCAGGGCGGTGCGCTGGTCGTGCCCGAGCGTGACGCCGGCGTCGTCATCGGCGCCCGGGCCGACCTCGAGGTCGCCGGCCTCGGCCACCTTCCCGCTACCGTCGTCGGCAAGAGCCCGCTCGGCCTCCACCTCCGCTTCGAGATCGAGACCGACGAGATCCGCGCCCGCATCGGCGCCCGCATCGACCAGTTGGAGGAGGAGTTCCGGCCCCTCGTCCATCGCGCCCAGACCGGCGCCATGCAGGTCATGAAGGCTCTCGACGAGGCGGTCGAACGTGGCGACCTCAACTTCGGCGACCTCTTCGACACCAACTACCGCCCCGTCGAGGGCTCCGACCCGATCCAGTACGAGACGCTCGCCATCGCCGCGCTCGAAGCGATCCTGCCGCCGGTCCAGGAGGCGATCCTGGCCGAGGACAAGCGCATGGCCTTCTGCGCCTGCGTCGACGTCAACGGCTGGCTGCCGGTCCACAACAAGGTCTATTCGCAGCCGCAGCGGCGCGGCGAGACGGCCTGGAACATGGCCAACAGCCGCAACAAGCGCATCTTCGACGACCGCACCGGCCTCCTGGCCGCGCGCAACACCCGGCCCTTCCTGATCCAGGCCTATCTGCGCGATCTCGGCGGCGGCAAGATCATCCCGATGAAGGAGGTCGACGTGCCGATCGTCGTAAAGGGCCGCCAATGGGGCGGCTTCCGCAGTGCCTATCAGATGTGAGTTCCGCCCCGCGCCGCCGGCTCGCGTTCACGCCGGCGGCGAAACGGGGCGCCGGCACCCTACCGGGAGTATGAAGAGAGGGCGGCGCGGTCACCGCGCCGCCCTCTCTTCATGTCTCGATCGGACCGGCGAGAGCCGGGTCCCGGTTGGTCGCATCCACGACGGCCCGGGACTTTCGCAAATCTCACGAGGCGATGCGCAGCTTCGAGATCTTCTTGGCGATGTCTTCGAAGATCGACTGGAGCTGCGCGGCGTTGGGCGAGTTGTAGTAGTAGGCCGCGCCCGACGAGCAGTCCGACAGGAGCTGCTGACCGCTGGCGTCGTCGATCATCAGGCCGATGGTGTAGACCTTGATGCCCGCCGCCTTCACCTTCGAGCACACCGTCCGGGTCTTGGCGTCGAGGCCGGTGCGCAGGTTGGCTCCCGGGTTGGATCCGAGCCGCTGGCTGTAGGGATAGCCCCAGCTCGAATAGGCGCCGCCGATGTCGGTCGGGAAGGTGTTGATCGAATTGGTGCCGTCGGTGAGGACCACCAGGATCTTGCTGTTCTCGGTGTCGGAATAGGCGCGACCGTCGGCGAACGGCGCCTTGGGCGAGACCGCCCGCCATCCCCAGGCGATACCTTCCGGCACGTTGGTCGAGCCGGCCGCCGTCAGGGCCTGGATCTGCGATTTGACCGAAGCATAGTCGTTGGTCAATCGCTGGATCGGCTTGACGTCGCAGAGAAACTGAGGCCCCTTCGGAACGTGATAATTCGAATAGAGCGTGGAATTCGAGAAATCGATGTTCTGCGGGTTGTCGTATTTCGCCTTGTTCTTCATCTTGGTGATCTTGTCCCAGGAGCTGGACTGATCACTCAAATAGTCGTTGGCGATATAGGATCCGCTGTCCGGCTCGTCCGGATGGACCGCCGGGACGAACAGCGTGTCGGGCGTCCCGGTCGTGGGAGCCGTCTCGTCCATGTCGTAGGGAGCCGGGCGCGTCTCGACACAGCCGGGCCAAGTCTTGCCGAGCTTGGTGAAGATCGCCAGACGATCGGCGTGGCTGGAGAAATAGGCGTCGTAATAGGACGACCGGTTCGATCCACCCTTGTCGATCCAGGTCGCACTGGCGTTGGAGGGACCGACGTTGACGAAGTTCGAGAAGGGCACGAGCGTGAACTTGATCGAATAGTTCGCCGATGCCTTGGCCGAGAGTGTGTTCACCATCGAGATGGCGGCCGACTTGAGATTGGTGAGCTTGTCGTTGTCGACCATCGATCCGGTGGTGTCGAGGACGAGGGCGATCTCCAGCGACGACGCCGACCAGGTCGCGGTCGTCTTCGCGCTCGCCGTCAGGTTCTGCAGCCCACCGATCTTCAGGAAATAGGTCTGGATCGTCGCATCGGCGGTCAGTGTCAGCGTGTTCCCGCTGGTGCTGGCGGTGACGGTGCCGATCGTGCCGTTCTCCGAGTCGAACGTCTTGGCGAGCAGGGTCTTCGCCTTGGCGCTGTCCGAGCTGCCGTCGCCGGCCTCGTCGTTCTTGTGTTGCGTGGCGACGATCAACGCCGTCTGGTCGACGGCGTCCTGCAGCTTCGCGCGCGTGTCGAGAAACCGCATCATGTCGGTCGTGCCGCCGGCGGCCATCACCAGTGTGAGGCCGACCAGCCCGAACGTGATCGTGTAACTCCCTCGCCTGTCGGCCCAGAGTTTCCTGATCATGGTCCATCCCTCGAATTCGATCGTCGACGGCTCCCATGCCGCTCTTGTGACGATTTCGTTCTGAACCCGATCGATTGAGAGTTGGTTTCTCGATTCGTCGAAACTCGGGGGTATCCCTGCGGTTCGGCCGAAATCGACGGAATTTCGCGGCAATCGACGTGACTTCTTGACCGTTTGGTTTCAGGATGGGAAAGAAAAACTACCGACCCGGAAGTCGGATCAAGTGGAGGAAGGTCGTCCCATGAAGATCTGGAGTTGCGCTGTTCTCGCGATCGCCGCCGTCGTGGCCACCCCCGCTCTCGCCGGAGATCCCACCGGCGTGTGGATGCGCTCCAACGGCAACTCGAAGATCCGCATCGACAACTGCGGATCGGCGGTGTGCGGCACGGTCGTGTGGGAGAAGAACCCCCGCAAGGATACCTTCAATCCCGATCCGGCCAAGCGCGACCAGCCTGTGACCGGCGTCCGCGTGCTGCTCGGCATGAAGCCCTCGGGCACGCCCGACCAGTGGAAGGGCGAGGTCTACAACGCCGAGGACGGCAAGACCTACACCGGCTACATCACCCTCCAGGACGCCAGCACCCTGAAGCTCCAGGGCTGCGTCCTCGGCGGCCTCATCTGCAAGAGCGACACCTGGAGCCGCTCGCGCTGATCGACATGCGAGGGAGCCGGCCGTGCCACGGTCGGCTTCCAAGCGCGTCACCGGGTGGCGGGCCGCCGCGGACGGCGAGCGCCGGCGCGACGGCCGAGGCGACGACGTCCTGCCTCTGCGGCGGGCGTCGGCCGGGATGCCGTTGAGAAGGCGGGCTCAACCGTCGTTGGGCTCCTCGGCGCCGAGCTGATCCGGCTCGAGACGGATCACCACCTGTTTCGGCCGATTGTAGTAGGCCGGGCTCTCTTCCTGGGCGATCGACCATTCGATTGCGCGCACCACGTGGCGGGTGGCGCGGAGGCGGCCGTAGGGCGTGACCCAGACCGCTTCGCCGACGCGCGGCATGTGATCGAACGACTTGGCGGGGGTCCGCCGCCCGTCGATCTCGATGAAGTATTCCTTCGCCATCCCGTCCATCCTCTTCGGTCCGGAGCCGTCCCGGCCGGCCGCTCTTCGGCGGTGACGTGAGGATGCGACCGCTCGCATGCCTGCACAAGAGCCCGATCCGCGCGCCTCGCGTCGGTCGCGCGGTCTGCGGGAATGCCGTTCGGGGTTGACGGCCGGATCGTTGACGGACCCCCGGCAGCCCGGCGACGCGGCGCCTCGGCGAAAAGCGAAACGGCCCTGCGTCACCGGAGGGCCGTTCGTCGATCGTGTCGACCCATCGGCGGTGTCGGACTCGGACGGCCGGTCGACGGACCGACGGTCGAGTCCGACCCGGATCTCACCTCAGTCGGCGGTGCCGCCGCCGAGGCGCTTGTTGCATTCGCTGTAGTAGCCGCCGCCCTTCTCGATCCACTTCAGGCCGCCGTTGCCGGTGCCGGCACCGGTCTTGTTGGCGTTGTACTGGTCGAGGCAGGTGTGCATGCGCTGCTTGCCCGGGCTCTCGCTGGCGTATTTCGGCGAGACCGCGGTCGGGAACACGGCGGCGGTCGCGGCCGGCGCCGCAGCGGGCTTGGCCGGAGCGGCGGGAGCCGCGGCCGGCTTGGCGGGGGCGGCCGGAGCGGCGGCGGTGGGCGCCGCCGGAGCAGCCGGGGCCGCGGCGGGCTTGGCAGCGGCCTGACGGGTGCGGCAATCGGCCAGGAAGCTGTTCCAGGTCTCGCCCGGCTTGACCTTCTTGGCCTCCTTGGCGGCCTGCCATTCCGCGCCGCAGGCCTTCATGACGTCCGCCTGCGCGAAGGCGCTGCCGGCGCCGACGACCAGGGCGAGAGCGAAGAACGCGGAACCGATTCCCAACGAACGACGGACCATTGCGGCCTCCCTGCACAGTGCCCGCGCACGCCGTGCCGGCCGAACGCGGGGCGCGCCCCGACCGATCTGGCGTCGGAGACGTACGCCGCGTCACTCTCCCCGAGATTCGGGCGAATTTCCAGTGCGTCGCAATCCGGTCGTCGAAGAAGGCAGGGGACGACCGCGACCGACCGTCGCAACCTCGCCTTCGGTCGGCACGAAAGGAGGAGCATGACATGCGGACGGCATCGCCGCCCGTCGGCCACACTTCCCCGTCCGCGTCTTCACCGGTCGCCGAGACCTCAGTCCTTCGCCGCCACCAGACCGCGCTCCAGCACGTCGAGCCCCTCGTCGAGCACCGCGTCGGAGACGGTGAGCGGCACCAGGATGCGGATGACGTTGCCGTAGACGCCGCAGGACAGCAGGATCAGGCCGTTCTCCAGCGCGAAGGCGGTGACCTTCCTGGTGGCGTCGGCGTCCGGCTCGTAGGAGCCGCGCGCCTTGACGATGTCGAAGCCGATCATCGCACCGTTGCCGCGGATGCCGGTGATCGGGGCGACGTCGTTACGCGCCGCGATCTTCTCCAGCCGCGCCTTGATGCGGGCGCCGAGCGCGTCGGCCCGATCGAGCAGCTTCTCCTCCTCGATCGCCTCGAGCACGGCGAGCGCCGCGGCGCAGGCGATCGGGCTGCCACCGTAGGTGCCGCCGAGGCCGCCCGGCTCCGGCGCGTCCATGATCGCGGCGCGCCCGAGCACACCCGACAGCGGGAAGCCGCCGGCCAGCGACTTCGCCATGGTGATCAGATCCGGCTCGACGCCGGTGTGTTCCACCGCGAAGAGCTTGCCGGTGCGCCCGAAGCCGGTCTGCACCTCGTCTGCGATCAGCACGATGCCGTGGCTGTCGCAGATCTTCCGGAGTTCACGCCACAGCTCGACCGGGGTCTCGTAGAAGCCGCCCTCGCCCTGAACCGGCTCGACGACGATCGCCGCCACCCGCTCCGGCTCGACGTCGGCGCGGAACAGGAAGCCGAGCGCGTCGAGCGCCTGCTTCACCGTCACCCCGTGCATCTCGTTGGGGAAGGGCAGGTGCCACACCTCGGCCGGCATCGGGCCGAACTTCTTCTTGTAGGGCAGCACCTTGCCGGTCATCGCCATGGTCAGCATGGTGCGGCCGTGGAAGGCGCCGGTGAAGGTGATCACGGCGGAGCGGCCGGTGTGGGCGCGGGCGATCTTCACCGCGTTCTCCAGCGCCTCGCCGCCGGTGGTGAAGAAGATGGTCTTGGCCGGGCCGGAGAAGGGGGCGCGGGCGTTGAGCTTCTCGGCGAGCTCGACATAGGGCTCGTAGGCGGTCACCTGGAAGGCGGTGTGGGTGAAGCGCGCCATCTGCGCCTCCACCGCCGCCATGATCTTCGGGTGACGATGGCCGGTGTTGAGCACCGCGATACCGCCGGCGAAGTCGACGTAGCGCTTGCCCTCGACGTCCCAAAGCTCGGCGTTCTCGGCCCGGTCGGCAAAGACCGGATAAGCGGTGGCGACACCGCGCGGCACGGCGGCGATACGACGAGCGAGGAGAGTGGCGTTGTCGGTCATGGGCGATCCATCGAACGGTTCGCGCCCCACCGGGAGGGCGAGGCTCTCGGTCCCATGCTGCACGCAGCCGGCTCCGCCCGGGAGACGCAATTTTTGTTCCTCGGTGGTGCTATGGTAGCACCACTCGAACGTGGGAGCACCACTCCCGGGCGAGACGAGATGGAGAGAGGCATGGCGCGGACGCGAAAGAGCGGAACCGACGAGACGGCGGCGGAGGAGGGCGTCTTCGACTCCGCGCCTGGTCGTGGCCGTCTACCGCCGTTGTCGATGGTCCGCGCCTTCGAGGCGGTCGGCCGGCTCGCCTCGATGCGCCGCGCCGCGACCGATCTCGGCGTCTGCCACACCGTCGTCTCCCGCCACGTCCGCAATCTCGAGGCCTGGCTCGGAGCGCGGCTGGTCGAGGCGGGTCCGCGCGGCATCGTGCTCACCGAGGAGGGCCGCGCCTATCACCGCGCCGTCGCCGGCGCCTTCGACGCACTCGCCGCCGCGACCGCCGATCTGCGCCCCGCCTCGGCGCGCGGACTTCTCCGCGTGTGGTGCGTGCCGGGACTGGCGGCGCGCTGGTTCGCCTCGCGCCTCGGCGATCTCCAGGCGGCGCTGCCCGGCACCGAGATCGTGCTGCGCGCCACCACCGAGCGCGCCGATTTCGCCCGCCGCGAGGCCGATTGCGAGATCCGCTTCGGCGATCGCCCCGAGCCGCCGGCCCGCGCCGAACTGATGGAACACAGCCGGCTCTTCCCCGTCGCCGCCCCCGATTGGATCGCGGCGAATCCACCGGTCGCCGGCCTCGGCGATCTGGAGAGCCGCCGCCTCATCCACGAGGAGAGCCGCGACCAGTGGCGCCGCTGGTTCGAACGCGCCGGCCATCATCCGCGGGGCGATCTCGCCGGCCCGCGGCTGTGGTATGCCTCCTCGGCCCTCGACGCCGCCGTGGCCGGGCAGGGGGTGGCGCTCGCCACCCGCCTCCAGGCCGCCGACGACCTCCGCGCCGGCCGCCTCGTCGAACTGCTGGCGACCGACGTGTCGCTCGGCGACTACTGGTTCGCGGCGCCGGAAACGCGTTGGAACGATCCCGTCCTCACCCGCTTCCGTGCCTGGCTCATCCGCTCCGTCGCCGAGACCCACGGCGGCGAGCCGCGTCCCGGCGAGTCCGGTTGACGGCGGCTCAGAGCCGCGCCGGATCGAACGCCAGCACCTCGCGGCTCGACATCCGCATCGCCGCGAAGCGCGCCGCGACCTGCGGCAGGTACTGCCCGGCGAAGAGCGCCGCGACGGCGATGCGCGCCTCGCGGAAGCCCTGGTCCGGCCCGGCCCCGGCCGCCGCGGCGAGCGCCGCGCGGGTCAGCATCCAACCGCCGGCGAGGAGCCCCATCAGGTGCAGGAACGGCACCGCCCCGGCGAAGGGCAGGCGGGCATCCTCGGCCGCCGTGTCGCGGGTCCAGGCGAGCGCCTCGCGCGCCACCTCGAGCGCCTCGGCCAGCGCCGCACCGCTGGCGGCGACCGCGGCGACGCCGCGCGCCCGTTCGGCCGTCGCGGCAATCTCGACGAAGAGCTCGTCCACCGCCCGGCCGCCGTCGCGCAGCACCGAACGCCCGACCAGCGCGTTCGACTGGATCGCCGTGGTGCCCTCGTAGATCGAGGTGATGCGGGCGTCGCGGAAGTGCTGCGCCGCGCCGGTCTCCTCGATGAAGCCCATGCCGCCGTGGACCTGGACGCCGTCGGAGGTGACGTCGTTGCCGGTCTCGGTCGACCAACCCTTGGCGATCGGGACGAGCAGATCGAGTTTGCGCTTCGCCGCCGCCCGGACGTTCGCGTCCGGATGGGCATGGGCGATGTCGCCGGCCGCCGCGGTCTCGTAGATCAGGCCGCGCATCGCCTCGATCCGGGCGCGCATCGAGACGAGCAGGCGCTTGACGTCCGGATGCGCGACGATCGGCGGCACGCCGGCCTCGCTCCAGCCGACCGGCTTGCCCTGGATGCGCTCGCGGGCATAGCCGACCGCCTGCTGGTAGGCCCGCTCGGCGATCGACAGGCCCTGCAGGCCGACGTTGAGGCGGGCATGGTTCATCATCGCGAACATGTACTCGAGGCCGCGCCCCGGCTCGCCGACGATCTCACCGAGCGCGCCGCCCTTCTCGCCGAAGACCAGGACGGCGGTGGGCGAGCCGTGAATGCCGAGCTTGTGCTCGATCGAGGCGCAGGCGACGTCGTTGCGTTCACCGAGCGAGCCGTCGGCGTTCACCAGATACTTCGGCACGATGAACAGCGAGATGCCCTTGACCCCGGCGGGTGCGTCGGGGAGGCGCGCCAGCACCAGATGGACGATGTTCTCGCTCATCTCGTGGTCGCCGTAGGTGATGAAGATCTTTTGGCCCGAGATGCGGAACTCGTCGCCCTCCGGCACGGCGCGCGAGCGCACCGCAGCGAGATCGGAACCGGCCTGCGGCTCGGTGAGGTTCATCGTCCCGGCCCACACACCCGGCACCATCTTCGGCAGATAGGTCGCCTTCTGCGCGTCCGATCCGTAGATCGAGATGGCGTTGACGGCGCCTTGGGTCAGCAGCGGGCAGAGCGAGAACGCCATGTTGGACGACTGCCACATCTCGACGACGGCGATGTTGAGCGTGTGCGGCAGGCCCATGCCGCCCCACTCCGCCGGGTAGGGCAGGCCGTTCCAGCCGCCCTCGACCAGCGCGGCCCAGGCCTCGTTCCAGCCCGGCGGCACGGTGACGGTGCCGGCCTCCCACTTGGCGCCGACGGTGTCGCCGACTCGGTTGAGCGGCGCCAGCACGTCGCTCGCGATCTTGCCGGCCTCCTCCAGGATCGACGCGGCGAGATCCGGCGTCGCTTCCTCGAAGCCCGGAAGTCCGGCAATCGCCGGCAGGCCGACGACGTCCTGGAGCACGAAGGTGATGTCGGAAAGCGGCGCGGTATAGCCGGTCATGGCGGTCTCCGGATCTGACGTCGTGAGGGAGAGGCCCCCCGGCCGGCGCGGCACACGAGACCGCGCCGCCTCGGGGGGGCCGACTCGTCGATCGCAGTATACGTCAATTTACAGCTCTATTCTGCCGAATTCGGCATGCCCGAGCAACCAGAACCGACCATCGTTCGACCACGACCTGGACCTCGGCTCACCGTGAACCGACGGGTCGGCGACGCGACGGATCGTCGCGCGTCGGTCGCGCACCGGCCGGAAATTCCGCTTCCATGGCGGTTTTCCGCCGTCGACGGCGAGACGGAGGTGATGCCTCGGAGTGCGTTCGACCCACTGACGATGAGAAACATCGATGGACGATCAATGTTTTCCGGCGTAAATTAGAAATGTCGGATGTTCGTGGCGACAGAGGCGGATCGGATGGCTCAGAGGAGCTGTGAGGCGATGACGACGTCAACCGATCCCCGGCACCCCCCCGTGGTCGCCGACGACCTCCGAAGCCGGTCGTACCCACTGTCGCCTCTGCGGGATCTCCCCCCGGGCGTGGAGCCTTCCGCTCCCGTCGGCTGCCCCGCCGAGGCGACTCTTTCCTCCCTCGCCGAGGAAAACCCGGTGGCGGCCGCAGGAGAGGATCGGCCGCGGATGCGCCGCCCCTCCCAGCTCAATGCACGCGCCACCAGCGGCCGCTCCCTCTACGAGCGCATCGGCCGCACCGTCGGCGTCCGTCGACTGGTGAAGCGGTTCTTCGACCTGATGGACACACTGCCGGAGGCCGCGCCCTGCCGCGCCGTCTTCCCGCCCGAACTCGAGGACAGCCGTCAGAAGCTCTTCGAGTTCATGAACGGCTGGCTCGGCGGTCCCAAGCTCTATCTCAAGCGTCGTGGGGCACCGAAGCTGCGCCGCCGCCACTTCCTGATCAACATCGGCCCGGTCCAGCGCGACGCCTGGCTCCTGTGCTTCAGGCGAGCGGCGCAGGAGACCATCGCCGATCAGGGGGCCGTCGATGCCCTCCTGCCGCAGGTCGAGAGCATCGCCTACTACCTGCAGAACCACGACTGACCCGGCTCGTCGACCGGTGCGGCCCGTCGCTCGGCGAGGGGGCGGAAATCGTTGCGGAGAATTCGTCTCGTGATTGAACCGATCGTTCGCATGGCGCGACCCATGGGACATCGGGCGCCGAGAGCGCCACAACGAGAGGTGTTTCGAGAATGAAGACGACGGAGACCACGGCCATCGCCGATGCCTTCCCGCTCGCGGTCCTGATGGCTGCGCTGGTGCTCGCCGCCGCCCCCGCCCGGGCCGCCGGCGACGACTGCGCCGCCCGCATCGCCGCGGCGTGGTCGAAGGTCGGCGATGTCCCCGCCTATCGTCAGGTCGTCGACATGCCCAAGCAGGGCCTGCGCATGGAGACCGTGGTCATCGGCAATGCCGTCCATTCCACCGTCGCCGGCACCACCCAGCGCATGGACCTGCCGCCCGGTGGCCGCAAGGCGCTGGTCGATCGCTTCGCCGGCGCCACGCCGACCCTGTCCTGTTCGGCCGTCGGCGAAGAGACGATCGACGGGCGGCCGACCGTGGTCTACGACTTCACCCGCGCGCCGCTTCCCGGCCTGGAGAAGGGGCCCGTCCAGCAGAAGGTTTGGATCGGCAAGTCCGATGGGCTGGTCCGACGTCTGGTCGGCGCCGACGCGATCGTCGACGTCGCCTACGAGAACGTCACGGCGCCCCGCTGACACCGCCGCCCCGACCGAAACCCTCGACGAGAGCCATGACCGACGCCGCCCCGACGATCCCCACCGTGCCACTCTACGACCGCATCGGCGGAGAAGAGGGCGTCCGCCGTCTCACCCGGCGCTTCTACGCCCTGATGGACAGCGAACCGGAGGCGGCCGCCTGCCGGGCGATCCATCCGCCGAGCCTCGCGGGATCGGAACAGAAGCTCTTCGAGTATCTCTCGGGCTGGCTCGGCGGTCCCCAGCTCTTCGTCGAGCGGCGCGGCCCGCCGATGCTGCGCCGACGCCACATGATCGCCGGGATCGGCCCGGAGGAGACGGCCGGTTGGCTCCTCTGCTTCCGTTGGGCGCTGGTCGAGACGGTCGAGGACGAGACCGTCCGCACCGCCATCCTGCCCCAGATCGAGGCGCTCGCCCACCACATGCAGAACCGCGGGTGACACCGCCGCACGCCTGCACCGGGCGCCGGTTCCTCGAATGAAACGGAAAGGCCGCCGCCCCTTCGGGGGACAGCGGCCTTTGATTGTCCCGACCCGATCGACCCGCCTCACGGCGCCTTGAAGAAGTCCTTGGCAACCGCGGTACGCTTGTCGGCGAGGTCGGTGATCCGGAAGAGGATCTCGCTCGACGGCTTCACCGCATTGCCCGGCGCGGAGACGCTGACCCGAACCTCCCGGGTGCGATCGCTGCCGATGTCGATCACCGGATTGCCGTCGATGGTCCGATCGATGCCGATCGCGTCGATGTGGGTCCCGGCCGGCATGCCCTCGACACTCAGCATCAGGTCACGCGCATGGCTCGCCCGATTGAGCAGCCGCACGGTGTAGCCGTTGCGCACCGAGCCGTCCGAGTTCACCACGTACTGCGGATTGCGGTCGTGCAGGACGTTGACGCCCTCGTGGGTGCGGTTGAGGAAGGTGTAGGTCATGATCGACCCGACCAGCACGATGATGCCGCCGTAGAGCAGGGTGCGCGCCCGGATCAGCTTGAAGATCGGCGCGAGGCCTTCGCGCCGCCGATCGAAGTTGAGCGGCGTGTCGTAGGCGACGAGACGCTCCTTGCGGCCGAGCTTGGCCATGATCGAGTCGCAGGCGTCGATGCACAGACCGCACTGGATGCAAGAGAGCTGCGATCCCTGGCGGATGTCGGTGCCGGTCGGGCAGACCGCGACGCACTGGAAGCAGTCGACGCAGTCGCCCACCGCGGCGCCGGCCGCCTTCATCTTCTTGCCTTCCTTGACCGAGGCGCGCGGCTCGCCGCGATCGACCCGGTAGGTGACGTTGAGGGCGTATTCGTCGGTCAGCGCCGCCTGGATGCGCGGCCACGGGCAGGCGTAGATGCAGACCTGCTCGCGCATGTACCCGGCGAAGAAGTAGGTGGTGAAGGTCAGGATGCCGATCCACAGATAGGCGATGAACGGCGCCTGTCCGGTGAACACCTGATGCAGCAGCGTCGGGGCATCGGCGAAGTAGAGGATCCAGGCGCCGCCGGTCGCGGCAGAAATGACGAGCCAGCCGAGATAGGTGGCACCGCGCTTCCAGATCTTCTCGAAATTCCACGGCCCCTCGTCGAGCTTGATGCGATGGCGCCGATCGCCCTGGATGAGACGCTCCACCCCGAGGAACAGGTCGGTCCAGATCGTCTGCCAGCACAGGTAACCGCACCAGACGCGTCCGGCCATCGCCGTCATCAGGAACAGCGTCATCGCCGCCATGATCAACAGGCCGGTGAAGTAGTAGACCTCCTGCGGCCAAATCTCGATGAAGAAGAAATAGAAGCGCCGCCCGGGCAGATCGAGAAGCACCGCCTGGTTCGGCATGCCCGGCCCGCGATCCCAACGCACCAGCGGCAGAAGATAGTAGATCGCCAACCAGATCGTCAGGATCGTCCATTTGATCTTGCGATAGGTGCCGCTCACCGCCGCAGGATAGACCTTGATGCGCTCCTGATAGAGGGCCTCTTCCATCGCATCGGTCGGATGCGCGGGCTTCTCGAAGGCCTTCACTGCCTTGGACATCGTCGATTTTCTCCCGACAGACCGCAACCGGCGCACGCCCGCACCGCTTCGCCGGCACACTGCGCAACCGGCGCGGCGAGGGCCTTGCGCCAGATCAAAAGATGGATGGAATATGCAAGTTATCTGATATCAAGTCGAGGTCGGTAGTCTCACGAATGCCGTACCAGACCACCGCAATCGGCTCGACCGTTGCGGAATCCCGCCGTTCCAGCATCGATCGCCGACGATCGACGAACCTCGTCGTCCGGCAGTTTCGCCGGCACCCGGAATCGCCCCCGCCCCCGCCCGAGCAGAAATCCACCCGACGCACGGGATCTCCCGGGGAGCGAGCGCACCGCCCGAGCGCGGGAACCAGGGCGGAGGTGGAGGGCAGGGTGGAGAGCCCCCCTTCTCGAGGATCGGCCGGCGCGATCCCCCGCCGGGTCCCCGCGTCCCAAATCGACGTCGTCTCGCCCCTCGTACCCCGGCGCCGGACGCGCCGTCGGTCGCTTCCCGTCGGTATCACGCGCCTCACGTGCGCGCGAACGGCAAGGGACACCGCAGCCACCCGAAGCGCGGCACGACCTCCGCTTCGGGTCCCTGGCCTCGTGATCCAACCCCTTGTTCTTCGAGACCGAACCGGGCTCCGAATTCCGCAGCGGAAATCGAATGCCAATTTGGCAGGGCCGAAAAGCCGCGCTTTTCCAATCCTTTGACCATTCCTGGCATGGAATTCCTGACCGCTTGGCAGAAGCGGTCGGGAAGGCCGCCCACGGACGCGTCCCGAGATTCTCCAATTCCCTGTTTTTTCAATGCGTTAGGAGATATGGATCGAACTGGCGCAGCCTTTGCGAGATGGGGGCCGACGTAACAGGGAGTTGCTCTCGTGTCCGGTCCGATGAGGAAGATCCTTCTCACTACCTTCGGGTTGATCCTGTTCGCTGCTGCGCCGGCGGACGCCGCCGACGACGTGTTCGTCGCGGGTGTCGAACCCTCGCAGCGTCCAGCCTCGGCGCCCCGCCTGATGGTCGCGATGCATTCCCAGGCTTGGTACGTGCAAGCGGTGCGCGGCGTCGTCGCGCCCTATCCGCAGTCACTGTTTTTCCTCGACAACCAGGGCGATTGGTACACCCCGTTCAATCGCCCCGGCATGCCCGCCCCGTACGATATGCGCGGCTGGCACAAGTCGAAATGAGAGAACATGGCAGTCGTCTCGACTGCCGAATGAGTTCATCGCGCGAATGCGGTGAATCGGTGTGAGGTCTCCGAATAACGAAATCGTCTCGACCTCGATAAAATACAGAGACGACACATCGATCGATGGAGGTATCCAATGCGGAACACTGCGAAGACGGCCATGCGCGCCGTCACGCTCGCGAGCGCCCTGATGGCTGGGGTTTCGCTCGCGGCCGCTCAGACCGGTATGTCCGGCATGGGTGGCATGGGCGGTATGAGCGGTATGTCCGGCATGCAGGGCATGCAGGGCATGGGTGGTATGGGCGGCATGTCCGGCATGGGCGGCATGTCCGGCATGGGCGGCATGTCCGGCATGGGCGGCATGTCCGG
>ERZ1645187.397-NODE-397-length-42433-cov-12.214592_pt1 | contig 42433 bp, 42 predicted proteins | sample MGYA00575352_ERZ1645187 | MGnify/ENA primary metagenome ERZ1645187 (study PRJEB40837, sample SAMN11349314) | freshwater sediment metagenome | isolation source: river sediment | host: Sediment | place: India: Wazaribad , New Delhi | collected 2017-02-21 ... | reverse complement strand
AGGGCAAGGACTACGTGATGCAGGACGGGGACGTGACGGAGTTCCGCTTCAACGTGTGAATCGGCACGTTTGCGCAGGTCAAAGGGGGTGTGACCCCTCCCAGTCCGCACATAGTCCGCAAGAAATCTAAGCGTGACGGGCTCGATCGGGCTGGTCCGGAGGCCCCAATGTCTCGGCTCGCACCACCAGTTGGCACGTCCGTGGCGTGACCTTTGCGGCGGTATGACGCAAGGCAGCGAAGGGCATGTGAAAGCGGCATGGGCGTGCCGTCTCGGCCGACGAGGAGCATCCCCGCTGGGCGCTTAGCACCGGTGTCGACGGCGGCGCCCGCGTCGGCGGCGACAGCCTTGCCCATCCAGTTTCATACATCCTGCTTGTGCCAGATGCACTCGGCTGATCGCTGACCTGGTGTAGCGGTGAACAGGAGCAGAGCGTATGGACCATGCCAGCACCGCAAGCGAACCCACTGCCGGTTGTCGGTGCGTCCGGTTAGCCTCGGCGTCATGACCCGTCGTGATGCCTAGCGAACCCAAGGACGAGACCCCCGAAGACCCGCTCGAAGTGATCGGGTTCAAGGATGTCACTGTGCCCATCGAGCATCCTGCTCGTGCCCGCACGGAGGTGCTTGTCACCTTCGCTCTGTCGCGCCCACCCAGCGCCCGGGAGGTCCTTCTTGCGGATCAGCGGAACTGGCGCTGGGGGATGTCTGGGGGTGTGGCGCAGCTGCGTGTTGATGGCTTCCGCATCGGGGATATCGCGCACTCGCTAGACCTGGTCAAGGAGCGGTTGGCCGAGATTAGCCAGCAGGCTCGTGAGTTCGACCTGAGAGACGCCGAGACATTGAGCACAGTCATCGAGAAGCTCCGGGCGAAACTCCCACACGTCTGAATCCCGGCCAACCGGCGGCGGCTACACGCAACCCGAACGCCACCACTCCGCGCCCGGACGACCGCCCACGCGCGGGCAACGAGGAGTCCGGCTGGACGCGTTCAAGCGCGTCCCTACAGAAACTCACCCGAGTCTTCGACTGACGCAGCGCGAAGGTCCGGTGGCACCACGAGATTCGGGGCTAACGTTTGCTGACCTGGCCTCGACTACCTCCTAGGAAGCCAAGCCGAGATCCGTGGACCTGCGGGGAGGGTGTAGATGGAACCGCAACATGAGGCGGCGTCGACGCCAGGTGTCGAGCGCGCGCGGGTTGACGTCGAAACGCTCTACCTCGCGCATAAGGACGCGATGTGGGGCAAGGCGTTGAGGATGCTCAACGGCGATCACAACCGCGCAGGCGATGCCGTCCAGGCCGCGATCGTGAAGGTGATGTCCCGCCCGCCGGCCAACCCGCGCAGTTGGGAGGCGGTCTTGGTGAAGGCGGTCGAGTGGACGATCCTCGACTGGTGGAAGTCAGCTGCGCACAGGCACGAGTGGCTTCGCATCGACGGGGATGCGCCGCTTGAGGGTGGCTGGCTCGGCGACGACAGTGCGGGCATGGACCCGGCTGACGTCGTCGAGGAGAGCCAGGAGCGATTGGCCTCGAACGCCGTCGCGCTCGAGGCGCTCGCCGAACTCAAGGCCGCCCACCCCGACGCGCACTACGCCTACATTCAGGTCAAGGGAGCGGGTCGTTCGTCGCAGGATGTGGCCGCTGAGTTGGGTGTGTCCGACTCGCGGGTACGCCAGCACGTGATGAAGGCACGCTCCGAACTGAGGAAGCTTCTGGAAGCCCAAGGAGGTGAACGATGAACGAGAACGAGTCCAAGGGATCGAAGCGGCCCAAGGCCGAGACCAACGCCAGGATCGGCCTGCGCTGGAGCCGAGGTTCTGAGGAAACCCTTGAGGTGCTGTTGGAGCAGCTGCTGGCGACATCGGCAGGGCCAGAGCGGGACCAACTCCTTAGCTCGTTGACGCCATATCAGCGCAACGCCGTGTCGAGGATGCTCGAGGTCGACGACCTGTTGTGGGAGGCCACCCACGGTGCGCCGCCCCTGCAATCGGATCCCGTCGCCGCGATGCTCGGTTTGGTGCCTGATGCGTCCTTCCGTCTCGACTCGACGGCCTTCACGCAGCAATGCTCGCGCCAGCGCGTGAAGCCGACTGCCTTGGCAGCACGACTCAAGGAGCGTGGCTGGAAGGTCGAGGCGGCCGACGTGTTCCGTTGGCAGACCAGCGTGGCTTCCGACGTGTCCCCCGCACTGATCCGCGTTATCGGTGAGGAGCTGGGAATCAGCCCCGACGACCTGATCGCACCGCCGACGACCCAGCCCGCTGTCCTCGACGCGATGGCCGAGCGGGTGACAGCGACCAAGCGGTTCACCGACCTGGTCCAGCGGTTCGCGCTGGCGCAGCGGATCTCGCCGAGCATGGCGAACACCATGCTGCGGACCCGGATGCTCGCCACGGTGCAACGGGGAGATGAGCCCGAGGTCGAGCAGATGCTGGAGTCACTGGAAGTCCTCGTGCGGACGCTCGAGTCGGACTGAACGGATCGAGGCCGTGCAGACCATCGACGACTGCGTAGCAGCCGCGCTGGGCATCATGAGTCCGCAGGCACGAACCAGGTTCGGCTTGAACCCGCTGACGACCATACGCGCGGACATGGGCCTAAAGGTGACAGCGGCCGACCACTTGGCCGAGAAGCGCGCCGACGGCGGCGCATGCGATGGACTCTCCTTCCTCAAGGACGGAGTGATCCTCTATGCCCCCACTGACAACAGTCGGCGGGAGAACTTCACCCTGGCCCACGAGCTCGGCCACTGGCTCGTGGGCCAGGTACCAGGGATCTTCGACTGGCTTTTCGAGCAGACGGCGCCCAAGCAGATGCTCGAGACGCTGTGCGACCGCATCGCCCGGCGTCTCCTCCTCGCCGACGCCACGATCACATCCGTCGTCGGTGGTGCCCCAATCAGGGCGCAACACGTCGTCGATCTCTACAACGCCACACGGGCAAGCATCCCGGCCTGCGCCATCGCGCTGACCGCACGCCTGCCGGGCCTCGGCGCGATCGTGGTCGTCGACGTCGACGTCGACCGGAGCGGGTTCGACGACCGTGCGGTGGTTCGCTACGCCAGCGTGCGTCCCGATCCAGTCAAGGGATGGCCGAAGGTCTATCCGTGGCCGGGACAGACCGTGCCACTGGGCCACCCGTTCCAGCACCTACTCTCACGTGCCGGGACATCGCTCCAGGCGTCGTCGCAGATACCCGGCCCGCCGCGGCTCGGGGCGGCGTCGAGGGCGTTGCAGCAGCGTTCGTTCTGGTCCACGCCGTTGGGCGAGCGCGCACAGTTCTATCTCGACGCCGTGGTCGTCTCACCACGACGTGCCCTGGGGGTTCTGGCCGACACCGATCTCTGGGGTGTCGAGAGATTCCATCCTGTCGAGCGCCGCGAGTACGACCAGCGTCCCGAGCAAGAGATCACCTGCTGCGGCCAGACCCGCAAGGTCCGCGGCTATTCCCACGACACGTGCGGTCAGGTTCACTGCCCGACGTGCGGAAAGTGCCGCTGCGATCGCCGCGACGACGAGCTCATCATGTGCGAGGGCGGCTGCTTCTTGAGGTACAAGGCCCACCTCCTGGCCAACGGCCTGTGCGAGGACTGCCGCTAACACTCCGGGGTGCTATCTCGACTAACCCAGTGAGAGGACACCGGCCGATCCGGGGCTCTCGGGAGGGAGGTGAGTCGGCAGTGGCGAAGAACACCGGCAAGGGCCGTCGCATCGGAGCCGTCAAGAGCCGCAGCGAGTTCAAGGTCAACAACACCTGGTTCAAGCGCGACACCAAGACCGGCCGGATCCTCAACGGGAGCCCGCACCAGCACAAGGGCGTCCGCAACGAGAAGTGACCGACCGGGTTCCCGACGAACACGTGCCCAAGACGCGCGTGTGGTTCGTCGGGCACCCCCGGCATCCTCGCAACGCCAACGACCCATCACGAACATGCCTTCAGGAGGAGACATGCACAGCACGAACGAGCCTCGCAAGAAGCTCACGATCACCATCGACGGCCAGCCCTACACCACTCGTGACGACGACCAGGAGGCGGCCTCGCTGCTGCGCCTGGCCGGAGTTGACCCCGCGCAGTACGACCTGGCCCGGATCAAGCGCAACGGTGAGACGAAGGTCTACCGCGACGAGAAGGTCATCGACCTCAAGGACGGCGACGCCTTCGTCACCGTGCGCCAGAGCGCCCAGGTGGCCTGATGACCACCGGGCCTTCCCCCTCAGACGGGGTGAGGCGGTTCATCGCCGACCTTGAGGAGGAGGGCCACCAGCCGGCCATCTGCGGGAACGTCGTCACCTATGTCGTCGTCCCCGCAGCGGGCCGGTACGCCGGGCAAGAGGTCCGCACCAGGGTCAGCGTGAGCGAGCTCCTGGGCTGGCCCATGGTGCCCCCGCACTGGATCCATCTTCCTGACGAGGTCGCCTTCACCCACACCAACACCGACACCACGGACTGCTCACCGGGATGGCGTCGACACTCCCGCGACACCGGCACGTGGGCGATGACCCGCCGGCCCATCCACATGTGGATCGCGCACGTACGGGGCATGCTGGGTCAGGCGATCTGAGATGTACGCTCACTCAGTCGCGATGAGCGCCACCGTCCACGACCAGCTCGCTGGCCATCTGCTGCGTTGCGACGGCCAGGAGGACATCTGTCTAGCCACCTACACGACCTCGACAGGATCCCAAAGGACCACCCGGATCCTCGCCAGGGTGGAGCTGCCACGCGACGGGGAGCGGCAGGTGCACGGCAACGCCACGATCACCGGCGCATACGTGCTCCGCGTCGCCGCCGAGGCAGCACGCGCCGGGCACGGGGTAACAGTGCTCCACAGCCACCCGCGCGCAGCCGGATGGCAGGGCATGAGCGGACCCGACACTGACGCCGAGTCCTCCTACGCCGGCCTGGTCCAGCAGCTGACCGGGCTCCCGCTGGTTGGCATGACTCTCGCCGGAGACCACACCTGGTCCGCCCGAGTCTGGATCGACGGCACCGCACGGTGGGCCGGCTCGGTCCGCCGCGTCGGACCCATGATGGCAACGGCCTGGAACGACGATCTCGTACCGGCCTTGGTCGACGCCCGCGAGCAGGCCCGCACCATCTCCGCGTGGGGCGAGCGTTTGCACCGCGACATCACCCGGCTGCGGGTCCTCGTAGTCGGCGTCGGCAGCGTCGGGCTCGACATCGCCCAGCGGCTGGCCGCGACCGGCTTGCTCGAGATCGGGGTCATGGACTACGACCACGTCGAGGAGCTGAACCGCGACCGCATGATCGGCGCGACCCGCCGCGACACACGGCTCCGTCGCCGCAAGATCGACGTCGCCGCCCGCCTCGCTCACCGCGCAGCGACGGCCCGGGCACTGACCGTGCACCGACACGCCGACAGCATCTGCACCCCCACCGGCCTGGCCGCCGCTCTGGACTACGACGTCATTTTCTGCTGCGTCGACCGCCCCTGGCCTCGAGCGGTGTTGAACTCGATCGCCTACGCCGACCTCATCCCGGTCATCGACGGCGGCATCGCCATCGACACCCTCCCTGCCGTCGGCGCGCAGAACCGGACGCCCCGCGGGGCGCACGCCACCATGCCTGGCGCCCCGCACGGCACCATGCGCGGCGCGACCCGACGAGCTCAGACCGTCGTCCCAGGCCGCCCGTGTCTGTCCTGCTCCGCCCAGATCAGCATGACCGAGGTCGCCTTGGAGATGAGCGGCGACCTCGACGACCCCGCGTACATTCGCCGCGCCGGCCGAGAGCCGGTCTCAGGTCGCCCCAATGTCGCCGCCCTATGCGCCGGCGTCAGCGCCAGCCAGCTCGAGCAGTTTGTCAGCCTCATCGCCCACCCCGGCGGACAGTCGGTCCCAGGCCCGCTTCGGTTCAGCCTCGCCGCGCACCACCTCGAACACCTGCCGCACTCGACCCAGCCGCACTGCCCCGCGGAGCAGGAACTGGCCGCTGGCGACGCCCGCACCAACCTGACTCGTGACGACGTCCTTTCAGTAGACCCGGAGCAAGGGACCGAGCGCCGAACCGGAAGCCGCGTCCGGGAGTTCCGCCGCCGGATCAGCGACCTGTTCGATCGCTGGCTCGAGTCGGTATCCAACACATGACGGTCGTGACTTGATGCTCACTACACGCTGCAGCGTCGACCCGCCAGAGCGTCGGCACACGCGAACCTCATCCGGCCGATCGCCGGATGAGAGAGCCAATCTGGCCCCGGGCGGCAACAGTGCGACGGTAAGCAGCCTCGCGCCCAGAGCGATTCTTTCCAGCGGATTGCGGTCACGATTCGCTGGACCGTCGGCGAATCCGCCTAGAGTGGTAAGCGTGGCGACGCATAGGAGCAGTTCTTACCACTCGGAGGACGGGTTGGAGCGCGCGGTCCTCGACCTGGTCCGTGTCGGCACCCGCGGGCACGGTGCGGGGGTCCGCCAGCTGGCCTCACGGCTGCTGAGGACCGTACCGCCCGCGGTGCCTGACCCGGAAGCCTTTCGCGTCGCGCTGCATGAGGCGATGGTCATGGCCGCTGGTGGCGCCGAGCTGCGATTCACCGGAGGCGCCATCCCTACCGAGGGCGACACGGCGATCGAGCTCGCGGATGTCGATGCCACCCCTGATGGCGACGGCCTGGTTCTCGAACCCACGGCGATGACCGAGCTCGGCGAGATCCTCGACGAGTGGGAGCGCCGCGACGACCTCTATCGAGCCGGCGTCGGGCTGAGCCGCACGCTGCTGCTCAGTGGCCCCCCGGGCGTCGGGAAGACCATGACCGCAAGGTGGCTGGCCCAGTCGCTCTCACTGCCGTTGGTGACCTTGGACCTATCCTCGGTTGTCTCGAGTTATCTCGGGTCCTCCGGGCGCAACATCAAGGCGGTGCTCGACTACGCCAAGTCTGGGCCCTGCGTGCTTCTCCTAGACGAGTTCGATGCAATCGCGAAGCGACGCGACGATGACGCCGACATCGGTGAGCTCAAACGCATCGTCAACGTCGTGCTTGTTGAACTCGACCGGTGGCCCGACACCAGCCTGCTGGTCGCGGCCACCAACCACCCTCAGCTACTCGACCCGGCCGTCGCGCGCCGCTTCGACAGATCGCTCGAGCTGGCGATGCCCGGGGCCACGGAGCGCTCCGCGATCCTGGCCTACGCCGCTGCAGGAGCCACTAACACCGCCGGCGGGGTCTCATCATCCATCCGAGCCCTTGTAGCTGACTTCACAGAGGGCTACAGCAGCTCAGACATCGTGCGGATGTGGTCGCTCGTGATCCGCCGCGCCGTGCTGCGCGACACCAACGTCGAAGACGTACTCCTAGCGGAGATCGCGCGAATCGGCGCCGCGAACAGCCAGGCACGTGACAAGGTGATCGCCGAGCTACATGCCCGACTCGGGCTCTCGAACAGAGAGATCGCAGCAAGAGTCGGCGTCAGTCACCCCACGGTCGCTGCCGCGCTGAAACGGGCAGGGAAAAACTGAAGCGAGCTGATGACGAGCTGCGCGCTCAGGAGGAGTAGACGATGTCACAGGCCGGTTCCGAGGTACAGAGCAGACCACTCTTGGTCAACGGCGAGGCACTCAAGGTCGACGTGACCGCTCCGAACACCGGTGGCGGCCCCAAGTACGAGCCGCGCACCGCTGAAGACGCCGCTACGTTCCTGCTCCCGCAGCTCACCGCGACCGTGGAAGGGGCACGCGATCTGGCCTCGGAGCTGCGCGCTGAGGACCACATCTACGTCGAGGCCAAGCTGGTCGCCAACTATCTGGCTCCCTCCTACTTTCCGAGGCTTCTGCTCGCTCAGATCGGTGCGACCCCGGTTGGCTCACGCGCAGCCGTGGGACTGTACGAGACCTCGTCCAAGAGGGAGGAAGTGCAGACCCGTCGCCTGATCTTCACGCTGCCCGACAGCGGTCTCGCAAGCTTCGAGGCACTCGTACGCACTGGTGGCCAGGGACGGACGCAGGCCCAGGCGTTCGCCGAGATCCGCAAGCTCGAGGAGATCGGGCTTCCTGATCCGTCCCGAGTGCTGCGCGCACCCGAGCGTGACCCGGGCCAGACAGCCGCCCATCTCGGAGCACGTACATGGGAGGCCGTGCTCCACCCCCGCACCAACCTTTCGGGCGACGCCGTGCCGCTGGACGAGGCGACGCTCGAGCGGTGGTTCGAGCTGATCGAGACCCACAACGGACACGTTCACCGCGACTTCGTACGACGGGTCGGCGGGCTGACGTTCACACCCGTCACCATGCCCTCGGAGGAGGATGCGGCAGCGCTCGCGTCCTTCAACCCACTGCGGACGCTGCGCCCGATGCCGGCCATCAGACCACGTCCGCGATTCGGGCTCCGCTCGGGCAGCCGACTCGGCGCTCCGGCTACCGCCCGGCCCGTCGACACCTCGGTCAAAGTCGCGATCTTCGACGGCGGTGTCGACCTTCGCAACGGCGGATCGCAGCTCTTTCCGATCAGCACCCCGGACCTGACCTCCGAGCCCGCGGATCAGGACTGCCTCGACCACGGCACCGGGGTCACGGGCGCGGTCCTGTACGGCCTCGTCGCACCCGGCCAGCAGGCCCCGCAGCCGCCCCTGCCGGTTGAGAGCTTCCGCGTCCTCCCCGCACCCACGGACGATCAGGACCTCGAGGGCTACTGGGTCCTGGACCAGATCAAGGCCACGATCGAGGGCGGCGGCCACAAACTGGTCAACCTCAGCCTCGGACCCGAGGTCGCAGTCGAGGACGACCTCGAACCCAACCGATGGACCAGCGAGCTCGACCAGCTGGCGTGGGAGAACGACGTCCTGTTCGTGATCGCGGCAGGCAACGACGGTGAGCAGGACCGCACAGCCGGACTCCACCGCGTCCAGGTGCCTGCCGACATGGCCAACGGCGTCGCCGTAGGAGCCTGTGACGCTCCCACGCCAACGAAACCCTGGGCCCGCGCCCCGTACTCCTCGATGGGCCCTGGGAGACACGGCGCTCGAGTCCAACCGCTCGGCGTCCAGTTCGGCGGCGTCGACGACCGGCTCTTCGACGTCATCCGCGCCGACGGATCGTTCCTGGAAGCGTCGGGGACCAGCTTTGCGGCCCCGGTGACAACCCATGCACTTGCCGACCTCATCACCCGACTCCCACGGGTCAACAGCAGCGTCCTTCGAGCATTCATCACCCACTTCGCAGAGACCCACCGAAGCCACAACAAGCTACGCCACGAGGTCGGATACGGTCGACACGCGCTCAGTCTCGAAGACGCGCTCGAATGCAACCCGGACGAGGCGCACGTCCTGATCGTCGACGAGATCGAGCGCGGCGACCTGCTCGGCTACCAGGTTCCGGTACCTGCAGGAACGGCCGGAAAGCTCGAGGTGCGGCTGACCTTGGCCTACGCGACACCAGTCGACCCGACCGAGCCGACTGAATACACCAACGCCGCCCTCGAGATGCTGCTCAGACCGCATCACCAGATGTACAGCTTCGGACCACCGACCGGGGCCGACGCAAAGCGACAAACACTCGACGCCCGCACCACAGAGGCCCGCCAGCTGATCATCGACGGATGGAAGCAAAGCCAAGAGCCTGCGGCCCGCACACTAGGCGCGCCGAAGGGCTCGAACGAAGCCCAGCTGCGCGACAGCGGCAAGTGGGAGACCGTCCGCTACAACAAGCTCAACTTCAAGCCCGGCGAGATTGAGCTGCCACGTCTCGAGGTTGCCTACGTGGCCCGCCGCACCGGCACGATCGACAACGCACCGAGCAAGGTCCCGTTCGCAATGCTGATCTCCGTCAAGGACAAGGACAACAGCGGCACCCTCTACGACGAGGTCCGAAACCAGCACAAGGCCCTCGTGCCTGCCCAGCGGTCGCGTGCGAGGGTCCGAACTCGAAGCTCGGACAGTCTGCACTGGTACTAGCGCATCATGGCTCGGGGTTGAGCAGGATCCGAGGCGAGCATTCTACGAATCCTCACCCCGCCGGAGCGGTGCGCGGATAGGGTCGCCGGCGTTCCCAGTACGAAGTCCTGAGGCGGTGTGAATGAACAGAGTCGACACACAGCGTCGCATCCTCCGACACCTCGCGATCATCGAGTTTCAGGTGAAGACGCTCAACAGGCACGGTCAGAACATCTCGATGTACACCGAGACCGCTGTTGCAGAAGCGATGACGGCCATCACGGGACAGAGGTGGAAGAACCTCAACGCGTCGAGCAACAACTTCCCTGGCATCGACCTCGTGTCTCCGGATGGCGTCCACGGCGTACAGGCGACTGCGGAACTTGACAAGGCCAAGTTCGACAAGACGGTCGCGGTCGTCACCAAAGAATTAGCCGATCCGAAGAAGAACCGGCTGAAGTCCGTGCAGACGGTCGAGGTAATCGGGATGACGTGCGTGATCAACCGCGACGTGACGAGGTGGAAGAAGATCTCGACCCCGAAGCAGACGATCGAGATCCGTGGGATTGCCCTTGAGAAGCGACTTGAGGTCGAGAATCTCGACGAGGCCGCTCTCGAGCATCTTGACCGAGAGTTCCAGGGCCTTGCATCCATTCACGGTCCGCACCTGCTGCGGCCGGACGAGGAAGAACTCCGGACGGTCATCATTCCGTTCCTTGAACGGCCCGCGATTCGCGACAAGCGGCCGGTCGAACTGGACTGGAACGCCATGCAGGAGGCAATGCTCAGTATTCGCCGGCTGTTGAGCCAGGGCATCAACGACGCCGGCTATCTGGTCACCCGTCCTTACGGGACCTTCCAACACGAGGCGGCCCAGTTGTTGAAGGAGATCTACAACGAGACCTCCGCCATCTCCGGCCTGCTCAGATACGAGTTAAAGACACCAGGAGCTCTGCGAGACAGCGACGGGCGGCTCATTGACGGACACAGGATCCGGATCCAGGAGTGCGTCACCGAGCTCGCCGTCGGAGCTCACCTTCCTCCGCCGGCGTGGTAATCGGCGTCCGCCAGATAAGCCTTGATTCTGGGGCGTCGCAGAGTAACCGCGACGAGCAGCAGCCCGGTCGACGCTGTCAGCGGGCCGACACGTTCGACGTCGGGGCCTCGAGATCCGGGGACGGGAGGGCCGGCGGTGGAAGCGCGTAGCGACCCGCCGGAGCGGGGTGGCGACTGCGCAGGTCAAATTGCAGGGTCTTCTTTCCTGCAGTCAAGGTCTGTGGGTTCGTGTCGACCAGCCCTACCTTGGGCGGGACCCACCCCCGTCTACTTGGGCGCTTTGACGCGCCACCCGCGCCGTACACGAAGCGACCCTGCGATGTAGACCTGCGATCTGAGGGTGCGGCTCACTCACCCGCACTTGCCGCCGCCTCGGCGAGGGCCCCAGCCGGCTCGCCGAGCGACGCTGACATGATCGTTCCGCCGCCTTCCTCGTGCGGTCCTCGGCGGTCGGCCACAGGTGGGCGTAGGTGTTGAGGGTCGTAATCGCTTTCGCGTGGCCCAGCGACCGCTGAACGGTCACCACGTCGCACCCGGCCGCGATGAGGCCTGAGGCGTAGAATTGCCGCAGGTCGTGGAGCTTGATGCCCGAGAGGCCCGCGTCGCGCAGCGTCTTGCGCCACCAGCAGCCGACGGTGTTCTGATGCGGCGGGTCGTCGCCGTCCCCGGCGAAGAGCCATCGGTCCTGGCCCGTGGTGCCGTGAGTGCTGACGTGTTCGGCGAGCACGTTGACGAGGCCTTCGGCGAGGAAGACAACGCGCTCTGACCCGTACTTCGGCGGCCGCACGTCGATCGCTCCGCCGTTGACGCGCTGCACCTGGCGGGACACCTTGAGCGAAGCCGACGTCGCCGAGCCGGACCCCGGCGGCCTCACCCAGCCTCAAGCCAGCGAAGGCACAGAGGGCGATGAACGGGTGGAACCGTTCGCCGGCCACGGCCATGAGCTGTCCCACGTCCTCCGGAGTGGGGATCGACATGGCGACGTCTGCGCGGCGGCCGCGGGGGAGGCGTACGCCGTCGGTCGGGGCGGATTCGATCACCCGGTCCGTCACGGGGGCTCGCAGTACCTATCTGATGTTGACGTACCGCGTCTTGATCGCGCCGGGGGCGAGCAGGGCGGCGTTCATCGTGAAGACCCAACGGTCTAGATGAAGGCGCAGCCGGAGGGGTCGGGAAGAGTGAGAAGATCAGGAGTCGGCGGAGGAGGCTTCGAGTGCGGAGGCGACGGCCTCGAACTCGGCGAGCGCAGCCGTCAGGTCCTCGACGATCTCGCGGGCGATGACCTCGGGTGCCGGCAGGTTGTCGGCGTCCTCGAGCGACTCGTCCCGCAGCCAGGTGATGTCGAGGTTGGCCTTGTCACGCGCAACGAGGTCGCCGTACTCGAAGGACTTCCAACGCTCGGACTCCACCCGCTCAGTGCGGTCCTTGCCGGACAGGTACGACGTCACGAAGTCATCGAGGTCTGCCCGGCGGAGCGGGTTCTGCTTGAGAGTGAAGTGCTTGTTGGTCCGGAAGTCGTAGACCCACAGCCTCTGGGTCCAGGGCTGCTCGGCCGCCGGCTTCTTGTCGAAGAAGAGCACGTTCGCCTTCACCCCGGGTGCGTACCAGATGCCGGTGGGGAGCCGGATCATCGTGTGCAGATCGAAGTCCGCGAGCAACTTGCGCCGCAGCGTCTCGCCGGCCCCGCCCTCGAACAGCACGTTGTCGGGCAGGACCACCGCAGCGCGACCGTTGATGTCGAGGATCGTCATGATGTGCTGGAGGAAGTTGAGCTGCTTGTTGGACGTCGTCACGACGAAGTCCTGGCGCTCGATGTCGCGGTCTTCGCGCACGGCCCGTCCGTCCGCGCCGACCATGGTGAGCGACGACTTGCGGCCGAAGGGCGGGTTCGTTAGCACCACGGACCAGCGTTGACCGGGGTCGGCGATCAGAGAATCACGTACGTTGATCAGGGAGTCGCCGTTCGGCGTTCCGATGCCGTGCAGCAGCAGGTTCATCGCGGCCAGCCGTGCGGTGCCGTCGACTAGCTCGTATCCGGAGACGAACTCGTCGCGGAGGTGATCTCGCTCGACCGGCGTGAGGCTAGCGGCGTCGCAGGAGGCGTGTTCGTGGGCGACCAGCAGGAAGCCGCCGGTGCCGCAGGCAGGGTCGACGACCGTGTCAGCGGGCTTGGGGTCGATTACGTCGACGATCGCCCGGATCAACTCGCGGGGCGTGAAGTACTGACCGGCGCCGGAGCCCTTGTCGGAAGCGCCCTTGGAGAGCAGTTCCTCGTAAGCGTCGCCTTTGAGGTCGGTGCCGGAAGCGGACCAGTTCTCCTGGTCGATGAGGTCGACGATGAGTCGCTTGAGCTTGGCCGGATCCTGGATCCGGTTCTGGGCCTTCCGGAAGATCGTGCCGAGCGTGCCCGGCTGTTGTGCAAGACCAACCAGAATCTGCGTGTAGGTGATCTCCAGCTCGGTGCCTTCGGCGTCGAGGAGCTTCTGCCACGAGTACTCGGGCGGCACGATCTGCTGCGGGTTCAGCCTCCGGGTGGCTCGCTCGTGCGCCATCTTGAGGAACAGCAGGTAGGTCAGCTGCTCGGTGTATTCGATGACGCCGACGCCGTCGTCGCGCAGGACGTTGCAGTACGACCACAGCTTGTCAACGAGGCGGCGTGAGTCGGACATATCAGCGGCCCATCGCCTTGAGGAACGAGTCGAACTCCGCGTCGGTCAGTCCCTCGATTCCTCCCGGCTCGACACCGGGGGCAGTCCCGAGGATCTCGTCAAGCGACACTGCCGCCGGCACGGCGCTCCCGCCCAGCGGGTCCGGAGCGGAGGCGACGACGGCGTCATGGATGTGGGTGAGACGTCCAAGTGCGTCGCGCTCGGGGACACCGGTCACCATGACGTAGTTGCCGATGAGCCGGCTCACCTCGGCGTCGTTTGACACCCTCGGCAAGGCAACCTGGTGGCCCACGTCGTCCTGCACCTGCAGGCGGTGCGTGTTGAGGCCCACCTTGCAAAGGCTGCCGGTGAAAGTGATGGGGCAGATGCCGGTCACCTCTCTGGGTGCTGGGGGATGCTGTTTGCCGTGTGACCGATCATTGTGCCGCCTACTCGATGCCCCTGCTTTCCCAGTCGACGAAGTTGCCCTCGGCTGATGTCCACTCCCGGCGTGCCGTCCACAAGGGACGACTTGATCTGCTTGCCACTCACGCGCCGATCATCTCATCGGGCGCCGACAGATCGGACTCGACGCCGGTGAGGCGGCCGGAGAACGCTGCCTTGAGGAGGGCTCTACGCAAGCTCGTGCCCTGGCGCTGAGCGCTCAGCAGTTCCTCCTTCATCCGCTCCCGAGCCTCGTCGATCCGTGTGATGCGGGAGAGCAGCATGCGTCGTGTATCCGCAGGGGGAACCGGAACTCCGATCGCCTTGACGAGCGAGAGGTTCAGGTTGGGTTGAACTCCCCCTGCGGCAAGCCTGCGGAGACCCGTGTAGTTCGCATCGAGGATCAACCGAACCCAGGCCCGCAGGTCCGGCTCGTGAAGGGTGATGGCCGCACATGCTTGATTCGTCGTGGCCTCAAGGCCGAGTTCAGCCGCTGTGCCCCGCGTCTTGCCTTCCCCGTACATGGCGACGAGAAGTGAGCCCGCGGGGACGACCTTGAGGCTGGTTTCATCGAGAGCTCTCTGAGTGACGAACTGCGTTGGCTTCGTGATCAGACCCTGGTGAAGATCGCCGCTGGTGATCCACGGAATCGTGCCGCCGTCGTAGAAGGTCCTGTTGCCCCTGAGCGGAGTCATTCCGCTGCTTACCCTTGCGAGCTCCCCGAGCGAGTGGGTCTCACTCTGGCCAATTCGCTGCGCGTCGGCGACCACCGAAAGCAGGGCCGAATCCCGTAGCGCCTTGAGCCTGACCAGCGAGTTCTCGATTGCCCGGCTCGCAGCGTCGAGGCGGGAGAGGTGGTCTTCGAGGAGGTCGACGATGCGGCGCTGCTCGTCGAGGGTTGGGGTATCGACAGGCACTGCGTCGAAGCGCCCACGGGTGATATGGACCATCCCCGATCCGTGCGTGTGCCGCATCAGCTCGTCGAGCTTGTGGTCGAGCAAGTACTTGTGGAACTTCAGGTCGATGTTCGACTCGACCTTGAAGATGTGCTGGTTCAGTACAGCCTCGGGCCCGGTCCAGATGTAGGAGCCCAACGTCGCAGCCCACGACACCAACAGGTCACCGGGCCGCACGACGTAGCGATCATCTACCTCGCCCTCGAAGAAGTTGAAGGTGTCGCTCGAACCGGTGAGGTTCTGAATACGGATGATCGGCCGCCCAGTTGATCGCCACTCCTGCTTCTTGAAGGCTCGCCCGTTCAGGTACCGACCGAGCTCGCCGAGCGTCTTGCGCTCCCAGCCCATAGGAGTCGTCATGCAGTGAGCTCCGAGTTCAGTTCGTCTATGAGGTCAGCGGCACGGTCGCCGAGGTCCCGCAGTGCGCCGTCGGTGCCGCCGCGCTCAACGAAGGGGGCGTCGTCGAGGTCTTCGGTGCGGATGCCGGCGGAGTTCGCGATCACCGTGACCATGTTGTCGAGCCACCATCGCTCTGACGCCGTGAAGCTCACGCCGGCCTGTTCCTGCTGGGCCAGCCAGGCGGCGTACCTCTCTTTGACCCGGTCGACGTAGGGGACGAGCTTGTTGTCGACCCCGACGGCAAAGCGGACCAATGAGACGAGGTCGGTCAACGTGTGGTGGTCGGACTTAACGGCGAACTGCGGGTCCAGGGCGACGTACGCGTTCCAGATGACGTCGGGCGTCCAGTTGTAGGGCGGTCGGGCGATGCGGTCGGCGAGTTCTTTGATGTCGCTGAAGGAGATTCGCCGTTCCTTTGCTTCGGTGAGGAGCTGGATGGCGGTGATCTCTGCTCGGTGCTCATCGAGGTAGGCGCGCCAGGACTCGACGACGGACGTTGCCTTGCCGGTGTCGACCACGCCGTGCGCGTCGAGCAGAACGTCGGCGGAGACCTCGTCAACCACCCGGTCGTGGGCGCGGCGGAGCTCAAGGATGCGGGCCCGCAAGTCAGGGTTCGATGCGAGTGGCTTCACGGCGTCGATGATCAACTGTTGACGGACCGCATCCGGGTCCTCGGCACCCTTGATCGCCTCGGCTTGACGGTCGGGGTCGACGGAGTCGACGAGGTGGCGGACCACCTCCCGCACCGACCCGCCGGCGACGGAGTCGAGCTCGGCCCGCTCCTCTGGAGTCAGCTGGTGCTCGAGCGCGGCGAGCCGCGATGCCAGGGTCGCAGTCTCGTCCTCGGTGATCGTCAGGTTGGCGGCCTTCTCCAGCAGGCTCTGAAGGCTCACCGACTTCTCGCGGTTGAGCGGCGGCTCGACGAAGTCGTGCTCGGTGACCCCGATCGCGTCGATGAGCACGAAGCGGGTCTTCTGCTTGGCGTCCGGGGTGACTGCCTGGAAGTCGGCTGACGGGATGGTGCGTGCGCCACGGCCCTTCATCTGCTCGAAGTACTGCGGCGAGCGCACGTCGCGCATGAAGAAGACGCACTCCAGCGGCTTGACGTCAGTTCCGGTGGCGATCATGTCCACGGTGACCGCGATCCGCAGCGCCGGGCTGGTGCGGAAGGCGGCGAGCTGCTGATCTGCGTTGCGCGCGGTATAGGTGATCTTCGCGGCGAAGTCGTTGCCCTTGCCGAACACCTCGCGCACCTGGGTGACGATCTCCTCGGCGTGGGCGTCGTCCTTGGCGAAGATCAGAGTCTTCGGCACCGTCGACCGGCCCGGGAAGATCTCGGTGAAGAGCTTGTCCCGGAAGGTCTCCAGCACGGTGCGGATCTGGTCGGTCGCGGTCACCGCGCGGTCGAGCTGGCCGCTGGTGTACTCGAGGTCCTCGTCCAGCGCTTCGTAGCGCTGGGCGCGGGTGCGTCGGTCGACCTTGGGGACGACCGTCCCGGCCTCGATCGTCGAGCCCTGCTCGCTGATCTGGGTGTTGATCCGGTAGATGTCGAAGTCGACGTTCACGTTGTCGGCCACTGACTGCGGGTAGGTGTACTCCGAGACGAGGTTCTGCTTGAAGAAGCCGAACGTCTGCTTGCCGGGGGTCGCGGTGAGGCCGACCACATGGGCGTCGAAGTACTCCAGTACGCCGCGCCACTGGCCGTAGATCGAGCGATGGGCCTCGTCGACGATGATCAGGTCGAACGTCTCCGGCGGGATGTCGGCGTTGTAGGCGACGGTCACTGGGGCTTCGGGCACCCAGCCGTCCAACTCGGGGTCATCGCTCTCGCCAACCTCCTCGTTGCGCAGCGCCTTGAAGACGCGCTGGATGGTCGAGATCGCGAGGGCCGTCGACTCCGGCATTGGGCCGCGGTTGAGCCGGTTCACGTTGTAGAGCTCGGTGAAGCGGCGGCCGTCGTCGGGGGTGCGGTAGTTCTCGAGCTCGGCAGACGCCTGCTTGGCGAGGTTGTTGCGGTCGACGAGGAACAGGATCCGGTCGAAGCCGCCGAACTTCAGCAGGCGGTAGGACAGGGTCACGGCCGCGTAGGTCTTGCCGGCGCCGGTGGCCATCTGCACCAGGCTCCGGTCGTAGCGCTGCTCGCGCAGACTCTGCTCGACGCCGTTGATCGCCTCGATCTGCGCCGGCCGTAGGGGAGTGGTGTCCAGCGGCGGCATCGCGGTGACCTTGCCTCGCCAGGTGGGATGTGGCTCGTCCTTCGCTCGCAGGGTCTTGGCGAGGGTGGCCGCCTTGGGGAAGTTGAAGACCCGCCGAGCTCGCGGGTCGGGGTCGAAACCGTTGGTGAAGTGGGTCTCGGTGCCGCTGGCCTCGAACACGAACGGCAGCCGCCCGTCCTTGGTCAGTGCCGCGAGCCTGACGTCGGCGGGGAGCCCTTCGGCGTACATCGCGGACTGCCACTCGACACCCGACAGGGGAGTGCCCTCGGGTTTGGCCTCGATCACTCCGACGACCCTCTGATCGACGTAGAGCAGGTAGTCGGCTCGACCGTGCCCCGTCGCCATTGTGGCCTCGCGGCGTGCGACGCCTTGAGCCGCGAACAGGTTGAGCGACCTGCTGTCCTGCACCGACCAGCCCGCGTCGGTGAGCTGTCGGTCGATCAACACGCGGGCACGCGCCTCCGCGGCGAGGCGGTTGGCGTCGTCCCCCGGGTTCATGGTGCCTCGTAGGTTATCGGTGCCTGCTCGCGCTCACGGGCGGATCGACGATGCGACCTCAACCGGCATCAGCGTGGCTATTCCGATTGGTCTCTACGGTAGTGGCTGGTACTTTGGTACTCGGAGAGGAGGGGGTCCATGGGTACCGCTACTGCGCCGATCAAGGTCGACGCGGCCACTGACGAGCTCGTGTCGCATGCAGCTCACTTCATGTCCCGTTCGAAGAAGGACATCGTGGACGCTGCCGTGCGTGAGTACATCGACGCGCACCGCGACGAGATCAACGCCGGGATCAAGGCTGCGCTCGATCAGCTCAACGGCACCGACGCCGCTGCTGTGTCGCTCCTGACCGGCCTCAGCGGCGAAGAGCTCGACGACCTCGGCGGCATGCCGAAGTAGCACCCAAACAACCGCCATCGTCGGGCTCTACACTCGAGCCATGACCGCCGAGCGCCACGAGTTGCACGAGCTGGTGGACGAGTTGCCTGAGGACCAGGTCGCTTCCGTCCTCGCTGACATGCGCCGTCGGCGGCCCCAGAACGAGGGCAAGACCTGGTCGCCGGAGTTCTTTGGGATCGTCGACGGTGCGGACATTCCGGCCGATCTGGCCACGAATACCGATGACTACCTCGCCGCGTCTGGGTTCGGCCGCGACTCGTTGTGATCCTGGTCGACAGCGGGCCGCTCATCGCTGCCGCGATCGTGAAGCAGCCCCACCATCGACCCTGCGTCGACCTCTTCACCGGACTCGGGCTGGCGGGACGACGACTCCTTGTCCCTCATACCGTGGTTGCCGAAACCGCATACATGCTGCACAGTTACGCGGGCGTCCGCGCAGAGAGCGCCTTCATCCGCTCACTGGCACAAGAGGATTTCCTTGGGACGGAGATCCTCGCCGTCGACTACGCGCGAGTTGCCGAGCTGATCGAGCGCTATGGCGACCTTCCCCTGGGGACGACAGATGCTTCGGTCATCGCCGTGGCCGAGCGGCTCGGCGTCCGCGAAATCGCCACGCTGGACCGCCGCCACTTCACTGCCGTCCGGCCCAGTCACGTCGAGGCCTTCACGCTCCTGCCCGAGACGCTCGGGTAACCACAGCGGTCCGCAATTGGTCCGCAAGAAGTCCGGCCGAGACCGACGATCGCCGACGACGTCCAACGGTCCTGGAACCGCGTTTCCGCAGGTCAGACGGCGTCTCTCGGTGTCAGTCGGCGATGACCAATGACCACCGGACCCCGCGTGATCGTTCCGCTTCAACGTCTGACACGTCACTGTATGCCCAGGTCAGACGGGGTTTACGGGGTCCTCAGGGACGTTCTGCCCTCACTGTGCCCTCACCAGAACCAACGACTTCGGTGAACAGGTGCGCCGCGGCGTCCCTCACGCGGTCCTCCGCGGAGGGCCACAGGTGGGCGTAGGTGGTCAGCGTCGTGGTCGACTTCGCGTGCCCCAGGGCACGCTGAACGGCCACCACGTCGCAGCCTGCGGCGATCAGGCCGGAGGCGTAGAAGTGCCGCAGGTCGTGCAGGCGGACGCCCCTGACCCCGGCCCGTTCCAAGGTGGTGCGCCACCGGTGACCGACCGTGTTCTGGTGCGGCGGGACGTCCTCGACTTCGGAGAACAACCAATCGTAGGCGAGGCCCAGGGCGACGTGCTCGGAGAGCATCGCCAGCAGCGCGTCGGGGACGTGGACGGTGCGCTCGGAGTTGTACTTCGGCAACCGAATCTCGACCGACCCGTCGAGGCGCTGCACCTGCCGACGCACGTGCACCTGACGGCGCAGGAAGTCGACGTCACCGACCTGCAGGGCGGCCGCCTCGCCCAGCCGCAAACCGGCGAAAGCGCACAGCCCCACGAAGGCCCGAAAGCGCGGCGCTGAGGCCATGAGGATCGCCCGCACGACCTCGGGGGTGGGGATCTCCATGGCCGCCTCCCGCTTGCGCAGCCGGGGCAGGCGGACCTGGGTGGTCGGGTCGCCGGCGATCATGCCGTCACGCACGGCCGCGCGGAACACGGTGCGGACGTTGACGAACCGGGTCTTGATCGTGCCCGGCGCGAGCGGGCGCGCCCGGGCAGCGGTGGGCACGGTCATCGACTTCACCCACGCCTCGACGTGGCTGGGGCGGATCAGGCGAAGGTCCATCTCGGCGAAGGTCGTCGACCTGGCGGCCAGCGACATCGCCTTGCGGGTCCCGTCTGTCCACAGCTGGTCGCGCCCCCAGGCCTCGAAGTAGGCCAAGAACGAGACCTTGCCCGCCTCCGGGTCGACCCAGCGGCCCCGGTCCAAGGCGTCGAGCTGCTGACGGCGCCACCGCACGGCGTCGACCTGCTTGTCGAAGGCCCGCTCGTGCTGGCGACCCGTCTCCGGGTTGCGGTAGCGCGCCCGCCACGAGTCGCCGCGCCGGCTGACGCCCTCAGGCATCGGGAATCCTGGGCTGCTGCTCGATGGTCGCCATGGCCTTCCTCTCCAGACCTTCCACGGTAGCCGTGCCCTCCGACGACGGCGAGATCGACGACTGGTCGTGCCCCATCGGTAGTGATCCTTTGCCGACGTTACGGAGCACGAGACCCGAAGTCCTCGACGTGATCGCTCGCGCGTGGTCTTCGCCCTTTGGTGACTAACGATCCGCAATCACCATCGCCTGAGGGAGACCCGACGCCATGCGACACAACAAGAAGAATCAGGACCAGCCCACTCTCTGGGACCAGCCGCGGGAAAGTCGCCCGCCGGTCCCATCGCCGCCTCCGCTGCCGAACAACCGTCCGACCAAGCCTATGGAGCACCAGGAGCTATGGAACGTCGAGGACGTGGCGAACTACCTTGGAGTGCCAAAGCAGACGGTCTACGCCTGGCGGACTTCCGGCTACGGCCCCCAGGGCTTCCGCGTCGGCAAACACCTCCGCTGGCGCGCCACGACCGTCATCACCTGGACCCTGGGACTGGAACAGCGAAGGTAAGGACCAATCGAGCCCATCCGGTCGGCGAATCTAGGGGCGAGGCGCCAGGCGCTGCTCCAGACGCAGGATGATGTCCGGCCGATCGTTCCCGTACGCGCATGCGCAGCGACCGTCGTCAGGCCCCGAAGATCGAAACCAACTGCCACGAAGGCGCTGGCCCCACGGCTATCCCGACCAGAATGGCGTGGCCGAGCAACTCGCTCGCGCCATCCGCGAGGACAGCTGTCATGCGAACCCCGCCTCGGACCCGGACTATCCGAGAGACTCCGCAGACAGGAGATCTTGGGGCGAACTAGGCTTCACACGCGCTGTCGTACGACGACGCCCACCGCGAGAAGGCTGGAAGGGAGCGGCTCGGATGTCTATGTCTCGGTTTGACGAGGCGCTATGGGCCGCCGCCAACTCTGGCGATATCCCGGCGCTTGGCGACCTGGTTAAAAACGTCGAGGGAAAGCCCGCTGAGGCCATCGTTGTAGAGACCGTGATCCTCAATGAGGGGAGCATCTTTGACCGCTTCGCAGGCCAACTTGTCAACGTCGGCCCACGCTCGGTGCTCCAAGTTTTCGACGACCGCGGAAATTTCACCCTCCTCGCCGAGCCAACCACTCGAGAAGGCATCTATCACCTCATCGGCAGCGTCCCATCCTCCGACGGCCGTTGGAAGCGCGTCGAGCGGACCCTGGTCACGTCCTCTCCGGACCTGACACCGTGTTTCCTCAATCACGACGACTTCGCCGACCTTGGCACCTCACTGTCCGAGTTCGGCGCAGTCGAGGTCCGCGCGATGTCGGCCCGGCACCGCCTTCACACCAAGTCGGTCACCACCACCTGGCAGAAGTTGGAGAGCCAACTGCGCCCAGACCCGCAGACCGCCATCCTGGAGGCAGAGGAAGCGGAGACCTCGGTTCGGACACTACGGCTGCACATCAGCGAAGTGCTTGACGTCCACCTTCGTCGTCTGTCCGGCGCCACCTACTACGGAGGTGACTTCGGGGTGTTCAGTTCCATCATCCTCGCCCGGCTCGCCGATGCAGCGTTCCGACGCCGGAACCTAATGCACGGCCGGGCACGGCAAGTCGCACAGCCAACGCCAGCGCCGATCCAGATCACGCTCCCGGTACCGGCCTTCAAGAGTGCCTCAGACACGGCGCGCGTCATCGAAGAACTGGCGGCCCCCCAGCGCCTTAGCCACGCGGTGCTGCATCGAAACCCGTACCTCCAGGTTTCGGTCATCGATCATTCTGACGGGTCCAATTTCGACGTCCTCGTGACTCGCCCGGACACCATCGAGGTACAGCCCGGCTTTCGCGCGTCCGCGGGTGCGCTCACCGCGCTCGTGCAACAGCTGACCGACCGGTTCGCCGCGGAGGACATCAGAGAGCGGAAGGTCGCTGCGCCTGTCTCGCTCTACTCCCTAATGTCGGGCTGACGTGGCAAGGCGACGGTCGAAAGCGATCCAGGGTGACGACCTGCTGCGCGAGTACGAGAGGTACGACCAGCACGTCGACGTGGTTTCCATCCTTCACTGGGTCTTCACAGAGAGCGTTGAACTACCCGGTACCGTCCGGCACTTCGAGCGGTTCCCCAGTATCCGCGTCGACGGGAAGACACTGACCCCCGATTTTACCGTCCTCTTCCACGACGGCACCGCCATCATCGGAGAGGTCGCCTCGCTCGCGCTCCATCAGAACAGCGTCGACAAACTCTTGAGCCAGTTGGCCAACTACTCCGCCATCACTCGTGTCCCCGCGTCCGCGACCAACAACGCGGATGTCAGCGACCCGGACGTCCTGCTGCTCGTGCCCAACAGCCGAGGCCTCACCGCCATTCGGCGGATTCATGAGTGCATCGACGACTCCGCGCACGACTACCAGCCGGTTAAGCCGCCGGTCGTCGCCCAGTACGCGAAGGGCGACTCGGAGTACACGCTCCAACGACTCCCCGATCCCAGGAACGGAATCCTCGCTGCTGGGGACCGTAGCCAGCACCTCGGCCTCTTCCTGGACAGCGACTTCACCGCCAAAGCCGAGCACTTCGCCTCGAACAAGGTCGCCTTCCGATTCATCAACGACAGTCCAGCCACGCTCTACCTCGCCACGCATCTCGTGCTTCAGACCCTCCCGACCCAGTACTTCCTCAGCGGGCAGCAGGTCGACGTGAAGCCCGCGGATCTAGCGGAACTCATCCGAAGCCAGTACGGCGGCGGCATCAGGGCCGGCGACATCAAGCAGGCGCTCGAGCTTCTCCAACACGCCGGATACGCACTCGACAACCGAGACGGGACCTGGGCCGTGAGCCTCAAACCGCTCCGAAGCCGGACTGAAAGCGACGTGCATCGGGTCATCGTCGAGAAGGCCGTGAAGAGGGCAAAGTCAGTCATCATCCCTCGCGAGCGTCCAGCCGAGCTACCTGACCAAGGCGCCCTGTTCGATCTGTAACTGAGGCCGTCGAAGCTCACGCCGTCCGCTGTCAACGTGAGCCACACCCAGAAACACTAGTCAGCAGCCGCAGAGAGAACGCCCCGCCGACCACCTGGACCGAGGCTGGCCGGACAGGATTCCTCCAGTGGCCGCCTACGGGCGCCTGACGGCCCTTGGGGGAGTGCTCGCAGGTGAGGGCGTCGGGCGTTCTGTGTCAGGCGTCAGCCCGCGCGTGATCAGGCGCAAAGCGTTGCGCACCGGCAACCATTCGGGATTGGAGAGGGCGCCGTCGGCGCGACGGCGTTCGAGGTGTGCCAGGAGACTCCCGACTGCCTCGGGGTCGTTTCGGATCACCCGCAGCGCCTGCTCGGCGGAGGGTCGCGACGTCCTTGGTGTGGCTTCCTCGGTGCCCCGGAGAGGCTCAGTTGAGGAAGCAGGCGGAGCATCGAACGCTGCCGTTTCGGGACGCAGTCGGTGTCGGGGGATCTCGATCAGCCGCACTTCGACGGCCCCTTTCCGCGCGCCGAGTCGCTTCAGGGCGGCGTCGTTACGGCATCGGGTCGAGCACCAGACTGGGCGCCTGCCGACTCCACGGTAGGTGACGTCGTCGCCGCAGTTCGGGCACGCGTGACCGCCCTGTGCCTGCTGATCGTCGTCCGCCATCGCCACTCCAACCAGCCGGGGGGACGCACTCCTGTTTCGCACAATCGAAACAGCCAGGAGCCGGGAATGCAAGAGGTGTAAAGCACTGCGACTTCGTCGCTGCACCGGGGGATGAGAATCGTTGGTGCGTTCGCTCGGCGACGTCGGCACACACTGGTGCGGGTGAGCCCGTTGAGGTGTATGGCGCGGGGCTCTCGGGAGTCGGTGGATTGTTGCTGCGAGCACGTGGGTCTGTGTCCTGGCAGAGAGCCCTCCGGGTGTCGCCGGCCGCGACGGCCGCGGCCGGTCCGGTGAGGAGGGCTCGTGATGGAAGTGTTGTTTGACCGGGTCGCCGGTCTGGATGTTGGGAAGGCGTCTGTGTCGGTGTGCGTGCGGACGCCCGGGGCGCGTCGCCGCCGGCGCAGCGAGACGCGCACGTTCAAGACCACGACCGGGTCCCTGAGGGTGATGCGGGACTGGTTGCTGGAGCAGGGGGTGACGATCGCGGCGATCGAGTCGACCTCGACGTACTGGAAGGCGCCGTTCTACTGCCTCGAGGACGTGATGGAGGTCTGGTTGCTCAACGCCGCGCACATGAAGGCGGTGCCGGGTCGCAAGACCGATGTACGGGATGCGGAGTGGATCGCGCAGCTGCTGGAGCACGGGCTGCTGCGGCCCTCGATGGTGCCGCCGCCGGCGATCCGGCAACTGCGGATGCTGACCCGGTACCGCGTTGCTATGCGTCTGACTTCGTGTCCGGTTTCGCTGGGAAATCAGTCCACACAGAAGCGGCGTGCCTGAGCGACCAGGAGGTCGGTGCAGGTGTCGAATCTGAAGGTGACGAGCAGCAGCACGGGCGGCGGTGGCCGGAAGCCGAAGCGGCATCTGCCGCCGAGCGAGAAGTACGAGTTGTGGGTCTCGGTGCTGACCGGTCAGGTGACCCAGGGCGAGGCGGCGAGCAAGTACAAGGTCGATCGGTCGACGGTGGTCACGGTGTGCCGCACGGCCAAGCAGGGAGCGTTGGACGCGCTGGCGGCGTCGGTGCCGGGTCGTCGTGGCCAGACACCCGAGCAGGCGCGGGTGAGCGAGCTGGAGGCCGAGGTCGAACGGCTACGGGCCACGATCACCGAGCAGGCGGTGGCGCTGCATCTGCACGAGGGAAAGCGCGTTGGGACTGAGCGCCGGTCCGGTCCCGACCAGAGTCGAGCCGGCGACCAAGGCCGGCCTGCTCGAGCTGGTCGACCACGCCGTCGAGCACGGCTGGGACCGGCGCCGGGCGTGTCGGTTGCTCGATCTCGACGAGCGACGCGAACTCAGATGGCGCACCCGCCAAGCTCTGGGCGGCCCCGACGCACTGGCCGACCAGGCGCCGGGCGGGACGCCGTTGCACGGTCTGCTCGACTCCGAGCGGGAGGCGATCATCGAGCTGTTCGGTGCCTGGGGCGACATCGATAGGTCCCACCGCAAGCTCGCCCACCGCGGCTCTCGGCTGTCGTTGGTCCATGTCAGCGAGTCCACCGTCCGTCGTGTTCTCGCAGATCACGGGCTTGTCCTGACCGGACCGGCACCACGGGAGCCGGCCGAGAAGCGCCCGTGGCCGGACTGGCTGGAGTGGAAACCACGACGGATCTGGGCCTACGACTTCACCCACTTCACACGGGCGAAGCGGTGCGCGGTCGCGGTGCTCGACATGGTCTCGCGCAAGTGGGTCGCCACCGTCGTCAGCGCCGAGGAGACCTCCACCCAGGTCGAGGTCTGCTTCCTCGCCGCGCTCGAAGCCGAGGGCCTGCTCGAGGTAATCGATGCCCGCGACACCGAGATCCTGCGCGACGCGCTGCTGTCTGGGCACCCCGAGCAGATCGAGGCTGCGATCGACGGCGGCCAGATACCGCTGCTGCTCGCCGTCAGTGACAACGGCCCGCAGATGCGATCGCACTCGACCCGGGAGTTCCTTGCCGGGGTGCACATCGCTCAGCACTTCGGGCGCCCGCACACCCCGACCGACCAGGCATGGATCGAGACCCTGTTCGGCCACGTCAAGGGCGAGTGGCCGCACTTGGAGAAGATCGTCGATCCCGGCGATCTCGCAGCCGAGCTCGACCACGTCCGCGAGCAGTACAACCAGGTCCGGCTGCACGCCTCGATCGGCTACGTCACCCCCGACGACGAACACGAAGGTCGCGGCGACGCGATCAGGAGGGCCCGCCGCGACGGGCTCGACAGAGCACGCCAAGACCGCCTCGACTACCACCGACGGAGTCGAGGACAATGAGAACAACAACCACGAGCACGCCACCGCTGATGATGGCTATTGATCCCGCGAAGTCCGACATTTACTCAGACACACCTCAACACCACCATGGATACTGGTGATCACGCCGCCATCGAGAGCGGCGAGTAGGGCACCGAGGACCACCTCAAAGCCCACCACCCCGCGGGGCTCTGTCTCGGGCGCAGGTCGCGGTGGCGCACTCGATACTGGTGTCGGCGTGGCACATGTTGAGCAACGACGAGCCGTATCAGGACCTCGGTGCCGACTGGTTGGCTCGTCGGATCGACGAGGCGCACGCCCGCCGGCTTGTCGCGCAACTCGAACGGCTCGGACACACCGTGCAGCTCAACGTCGCGAGCTGAGTAGCGAGTCCACTGCCATCGTGTCGGGCTTCGCCCGACGCGCTCGCGCGCCTGCGCCGGTACAGGTGATTCACGGGTCTGTGCGGCACTTTCGGCGAAGCATGATGGCTCTGCGGGTCTATCGAGGCTGCGACTGCCCTGAGTCCTGCGACGAGTTGACGGTCGGGATTGTCGCCGGAGTGCGCGAGAGGACTAGGTCGCAGCTCAGGCAGGTCGCCAGGCCCGCGTCCTGGAGGTAGGCCAGATGCCAGAACTTGGGACAGGTGCCGCACGGGGTACCGCAAACGGTTCCTGTTGCACCGAAGGTCTTGGCATGCGCGAGGCCCTTGGGGATGCGGTGCGATGCAAGTCGTCCGTACCGCCACGTGTACCACTGGGGTACTCCGCGTCTTCATCAACGCTCCACTCTGGCCGCGGTCGGACACGCGTGGTCCGGAGCGCGGCGGTCGTCGATTCTGCGGGGCGACCCGCTGCGAGGCCTGCACGGGACTGCGGCCAACCGATTGGATCGGGGGTAGGCCTAGCGCGCCGCCCGACTCTGCACTATGTTGCCAGTCAACGAGCGTCCGGCGACTGTCGACAATGGAGGACAGAGACATTCCAGTTCCTGTGATTTCGGCTTTGGTGGGAGGAGAGGCCCTCACTGACCTCGGCGCTGGCTGCCATGACTCAATCAGCCCCGTTGATGGGGAAGTTGTGGCTCGAGTTCCCTATGCGAACGACAGTGCGGTTGATTCCGCGGTCGCTGCTGCAGCGGAAGCCTTCGATTCGCCCAGGTGGCGGGATATCTCCGTCTCAGAGCGCACTACGTTGTTGAGAAGGCTTGCAGGAGTCATCGAGGCGAACGCGCAAGAGCTCGCCGACCTCGAGGCACGAGATGCTGGAAAGGCCGTCTCGTACACCCTCGCCAACGATCTGAGGGTTGGGATCGACGCTCTGGAATTCGCGTCGCATTCCTTCCGAGCGCTCAGTGGCGGACACCAAGAGGTCCTGGCGGCTGACCACATTCGCCATCAGCTTGCTCAGCCGGTAGGCGTGGTTGCTGAACTGCTCCCCTGGAACGGCAGCATTTGGACTGGCCTCCAGCGGGTGGCATCGATCCTGGCCGCAGGGTGCACTGCAGTCATCAAACCTTCCGAGCTGGCGTCCGTCACGTTCGGTCGCATCAGCGAGCTATTCGTTGAGGCCGGCCTTCCCGATGGCGTCATCAACGTGCTTTACGGAGACGGTCAGACTGGGGCGGCCTTGGTTGGTCACCCCCGGGTGGATGCAGTGTCGCTCACAGGCGGCACCACCACGGGGGGACGGATTCTCGAAACGCTGGCGCGCAGCATCAAGCCGGTGACACTGGAATTGGGCGGCAAGAACGCGCTGATCGTCTTAGACGACGCAGACGTGGAGTCTGCGGTTCAGTGGGCAGCTATCGGCGGCTTCGGCAACGCTGGCCAGGTCTGTGTCTCGTCCTCGCGCGTCATCGTGTCTGACCGGGTCCACGACGAGTTCGTATCCCGGCTGGCTGCTGCGGCACAGGATGTGGTTGTCGGAGATCCATCGGAGCCGGATACCCAGGTCGGAACCCTCATCGGACCCCCCCACGCGAACTCGGTATGGGCCGCGATCGATGGCCTGAACTCGGATGCATCAGTAGTCGCCGGGGGCGAGAGATATTCCGACCAGCGTTCCGCGGGTTGCTTTGTACCGCCGACAGTGGTGATCGATGTTCCAGGCAGTCACCCGGCCCTCACACACGAGATCTTTGGACCGGTCATCACCGTCGAACGTTGCTCTGGACCAGCAGAAGCAGTTGCACTCGCCAACAACAGTAGATATGGGCTGGCCGCTGGAGTCTTCACCAGTGATCTCGATCAGGCGTGGGCGGTCTCTGCTGCTCTGCGAGCCGGCGAGGTCTACGTGAACCGCTGGTTCAGCCCTGGCGTACTAGAAGCTCCGGTCGAAGGACAGCGTGAGTCCGGGCTGGGCCCGTCTGGCATCGAGAGCTATCTCCGCCGCACCAATGTCTTCTTCCAGCGCGCCCCCCGAACCCATTAAGCGTTCCCACTCAGAAAGAGAGTTGTGACACATGGCACGTCGATTTACCTCCGATGATGTGAATCGTTCGATTCTGCAGGGCAAGACAATTGCCGTGATCGGCTACGGCAATCAGGGCCGATCTCAGGCACTCAACCTTCGCGACTCCGGAGCATCGGTCGTGATCGGCAACCGCGACGATGAATATCGCGACGCCGTCCGTTCCGACGGCATGCCGCTGTTTGACATCGGCGAAGCAGTTGCGCAGGGCGACATCGTCATGTGCATCCTCCCTGACGAGGTACAGCCCGACGTATACCGCGACCAGATCGAGCCCAACTTGCGTGAAGGCGCAGCCTTCTGCATGGCGCACGGCTACGACATCCACTTCGGATTGATCGAACCCCGCGCCGACATCGACGTGATCCTGGTGGCGCCAAAGATGATCGGCGACGGTGTCCGCGGGCGTTACGTGAGTGGTGAAGGCTTCGTCTCCATCGTTGCGGCGCATCTCGATCGCAGCGGGCAGGCACTGGATATTGCAGTTGCACTCGCCGATGGAATCGGAGGCCTAAGCCAGGGCTGCTGGGAGACCACCTTCGAGGAGGAGACGGTCACTGATCTCTTCGGAGAACAGACCGGCGGCGCCGGCATGATCGGCTCGCTGATGAACTCCTTCGACGTGCTCGTTGAAGCCGGTTACGACCCCGAGGTGGTGGCCCTGGAGCTCTTTGCCTCTGGTGAGCTTGTCGAGGTTCAGCGTGCTGCACACTCGATTGGTGTGCTGGGGCAGTTGGCCTACCATTCCCCGGCCAGCCGCTACGGGCAGCTCTCCCGAGTTCCCCGAGTCGTTCCTGCAGAAGCCCAAGACACCCTGCGCGGCATCCTTGCGGAGATTCGCAACGGTGAGTTCGCCCGCGAGCTAGCCCAGGTCGAGGACGAGCACTACAAGCCGATCACCGACTTGTTGGCCAAGTACTCCCAACACCCCGTCTTCCAGACCGAGGCGTCTATCCGCCACGCCACCGGGCGCGACAAGGACCAGGCGTGAGTCAGTTGAGACCCGGCCTCGAGGAGCTCGCCCTCGCGGCCGGCAAGGTCCTCATCTACGGCAACGGTGGAGGTGGCGACGTCGTCCAGGGCTTACCGGTCGCCAATCACCTTGAACGTCTAGGAGTCGAGGTGATTTTGGGTGGCGTGAGTGGTGCCTGGATGACCGATGACGGCCACGTACCAACCGACCCCGCAACCATTCTGCTCGGCGCCGAAATCTTCGATGTGGCCGAACTACAGGATGCAACAGTTCTGCATCCAAACATCGCTGAGGTCTCGGCGACCACCACCCTGAGGGGCCGGGTGACCGCTGAGGCCGCCACGGTGAAGCTGTTCAATCGGCGAGCGATCGTCATTGGTCTAGGCAACGGCGTCATGGCTGCGAGACGGGATCTGGCGGCCTTCGTGCGCGATGAAGGCATCGGCCTCGTTGTGGCCGTGGACGTGGGTTCCGACACGCTCTTTTCCGGGCGAGAGGCCAATCCCGCCAAGACCGCGTTCGCGGACTTCCTGTCACTCGGCACTCTCGTCGGCCTCCCTTGCCCGCGGATCTTCGGTCTCGGCGGGTACGGATGCGACGGCGAGCTCTTGTTGGAAGACCTGGAACGCAACGTAGCCACGGTGATGCAGGCAGGCGGATACCTGGGAGCGGTCGGCGTGACTCAACAAGATGTCGTGCACATGGACCAGGTGATCGAGATCTTTGCCGATCCGGTGGGCGTCTTGGTCCCACGTGCTGCTCAAGGCGAGTTCGGCTGGGTTCAGGTCGCGACTAACGGTCCGTGGGGCACACCCGTGCGCGTGACTCCACTAGCAGCGGTCACGTTGTTCCTGGACCCCGACGTCATCGTCGAGGCCCTCTGCCCGATCGTCGCGGAACTCGCCGAAGCCACAACCCAGCGGGAAGCAGAGCAGCTCTTCGAGGACCGTCTCGGCGTTGTCCCGGAGACCAGGCTGCTCGCTGAGGCGGCACTGCGTCGGCAGTCACCGGTGGGCTGACGCATGCGTGAGGTTGACCTGGTCGTGCGCGGTGGGGCCGTGGTGACCTCGGATCCCGACTTTACGGTTCACCCGGCGGCGGACGTCGCCATCGACGGCGGCAGGTTCGTCGAGATCGGACCCGAGCTCCAGCTGATGGGTCGTCGCGAACTGGACGCCTCAGACGCAGTCGTGATCCCCGGCCTCATCAACGCACACACCCACGGTTGTCTTCTGAGGGGGCTCTATGAAGACAAACCCCTGCACGAATGGCTGCAGAACCTCTGCTTCCCCATGGAACAGCGACTGCTGCCAGCTCACACCACGGCAGCAGCACACATGAACCAGCTCGAAATGATCAGAGGAGGAACCACCACCTTCGTCGACATGTACCGACACCCGACTGCGGTTGCCGAGGTCGTGGAAAAGTCCGGGCTTCGAGCGATCCTCTGCCCCCAAGTCATGGAGCTTGGCTCTGGACGCGGTGAGACTTGGGAAGAGGCCGAGCGCTTCCTACGGGCGCGAGCTGGTGAGACCGGTCACATCTCGACGTGGATCGGGCCGCATGCTCCCTACACCGTGACAGGCGAGGGGTACCGGCGTGCCGCACGGCTGGCCGCTGAGCTCGGTCTACGGGTGAAGACCCATCTGTGCGAGACCCAGTTCGAGGTCGACCTGATCCAACAACGTGAGGGACTCGGGCCGGTGGAGTGGTTGGACTCACTGGGCGTCCTGGAGGGTCTGGTGGCAGCCCACGCTGTCGTCCTTTCGGAGTCGGACCGGAACTTGCTGGCCAGACGTGGCGCGGCAATCGTGCACAACCCGACCAGCAACATGAAGCTGGCTTCGGGAGTGGCCGAGGTCGGCGCAGCAACGGCATCGAACATTCCCCTAGGTCTTGGAACAGACTCCGTGCTCAGCAACAACAAGCTCGACATGATCCAGGAGATGCGCGCGGCTGCGCTGTTGCAGAAGTCCGCCACCGGGGACGCTGCGGCTCTACCAGCGCAGGAAGCCCTGCACATGGCGACCCTGGGTGGAGCCCGGGCGCTCGGGCTCGAAGAAGAGATTGGTTCGGTGGAAGTCGGAAAGCGTGCCGACCTGGCCGTCATCGACTTCGCTGCGCCGCATCTGTGGCCCTGGCTCAGGGGGGTCACCGGAGACAACACGGTCTCTCAGATCGTTTATGCGTCCAACGCCTCCGACGTCATCCACACCGTCGTCGACGGCCGTGTGCTGATGAAAGACCGAGAGGTCCTGACCCTGGATGCAGGACAAGCCAGGGAGCAAGTTCAGCAGGCAGCAACCGAACTTCTCGGGTTCATTGGAAACCACCACATCAGGAGCAAAGAATGAAGAGACTTCTTGGGCGCCTCGCGGTGCCGCTAATCGCGCTGAGCCTGCTGACCATGCAGGCCTGCAGCAGTTCGAGTGACGAATCAGCCGGTGACGGCGCCGCCCCAGGCAGCGACGGTCCGACGCTCAAGGTCGGTTTCGTGGCAGACGTAGCGGGGCTGAATGACGACTCTTTCAACTACCTCGGCGATCTCGGAATGAAGCGCGCGGAAAGCGAACTCGGCGTCGAGACCAGGGTGCTGACATCGAAGTCCAACGCGGACTACATCCCCAACATGGCCACGCTGGCCCGCCAAGGCTACGACCTCATCATCGCCTCCGGCTTCAACGAGATCGAGGCGGTGGCCACGGTGTCCAAGCAGTTCCCCGACACGAAGTTCGCGATCCTCGACGTCTCAGTCGACTTCGTCGAGGGGGCGGGCGACAACGTCACAGGACTGCCCTTCCAACAGGACCAGGCGAGCTTCATGGCCGGCTACCTGGGAGCCTTGTTCGCCGTCGACAAGTTCGGCGACGACGTGGCATTGGGCGCGATCGGCGGCGAACCGATCCCACCAGTAGAGAACTGGCTCGACGGCTTCTCCGCCGGGGTGAAAGCCGCGGACCCGAACCTTCGCGTCATCCAAGGCTATTCACAGAGCTTTGGCGACCCTGCGCCCTGCAAACTCCTTGCGGAAAACCAGATCGGTCAGGGTGCCTCAGTTCTCTTCCAGGTCGCAGGAGGCTGCGGCATCGGCGTCATCAACGCGGCCAAGGACGCCGGCGTCTACGTGATCGGCAGTGACGCCGACCAGAGTTCCTTTGGTGACCACGTTCTCACCAGCGCAATGAAGAAGTCGGATGTCGCAGTCTTCGACACGATCAAGGACCTCCAAGACGGCACCTTCAGGGGAGGCGAGGACCGTCTCTTCAACATCGAAGACGGCGCCGTTGGTCTAGGAACCATCAGCCCGGAAGTCTCCGATGAGATCAAGCAGAAGGTCGAAGCGATGGAAGAGAAGCTGAAGTCAGGTGAAGTCGAGGTAGGCAGCGGAGGATGACCTCAACCGCCGCTAACGCTCCGGGTGGTGAACCAATCGCGCTCGCCGCCCGGGGCGTCACCAAGAGCTACGGGACGCTCGTGGCCAACGACAACATCGACTTCACCCTACGCACGAGCGAGGTGCACGCCCTCCTGGGCGAAAACGGTGCCGGGAAGACCACGTTGATGCGGCTGGCCTTCGGACTTGAGACACCCGATGTCGGACACTTCGAGGTTTTCGGAGAACAGTGCCTGTTCCACGAGCCGGCACAGGCCATCGACAGCGGAATCGGCATGGTGCATCAGCATTTCATGCTCGTTCCCACGATGACGGTGGCTGAGAACATCGTGCTGGGCCAGGAGCCAAAGTCTGCGGTACGACATCTCGACCGCCGGCGCATCGCACGAGTGGCCCGCGAGCTCGGTGAGGAATACGGCCTCCCAGTCAACCCCGGCGCGAAGGCCGGATCCCTCGCGGTAGGAGAGCAGCAGCGGGTAGAGATCCTCAAGGCGCTGTACCGCGGCGCGAAGATCTTGATTCTCGATGAGCCGACCGCAGTGCTCACCAAGCAGGAGACCGATCAATTGTTCGAGGTCATCCGGCGGTTGACGTCGATGGGCACCTCTGTCGTGATCATCACCCACAAGATGCGCGAAGTCATGGAGATCGCAGACCGAGTCAGCGTGCTCCGCCACGGCAAGTTGGTCGGCACCCTCAACCGAGGCGCTGCGGTGGAGTCCGAACTGGTGGCCATGATGGTGGGGCGACGGGTGGACCTGAACAGGATCAAGGAACCTGTTGAGGTCACGGGCCCCGTCAGGCTCCAGGTGCGCGACCTGGAGGTCGACGATGCCCAAGGACTCAGGGCTGTTCACGGTGTCTCGTTCGAGGTTCGCGGTGGCGAGATCCTCGGGGTCGCCGGTGTCGACGGAAATGGCCAAGCCGAGCTCGTCGCCGCCATTGCGGGAATGTCTCGACCGAGATCAGGCCAAGTGTTGGTCGACGATTCGGTACTCATCGGCGGGGTTACCGACGCAGTTGCCCACGGGGTTGGCTACATCCCCGAAGATCGGCATCGCCGTGGCTTGGTCCTTCCCTTCAATCTGGCCGAGAACCTGGCCTTACGCCGATATCGTCAGAGCCCGATTACACGTCGGGGGTGGCTTGCACCCAGACGTATGCAGGAGTTCGCCGCTCCGCTGCTACGAAAGTTCGACGTTCGAGGTGCACGCGAATCGATGGCAGCCTCCATGCTGTCAGGCGGCAACCAGCAGAAGGTCGTCATCGCCCGTGAGCTGGAAGCCGACCCTGGCGTCCTGATTGCTGCCCAACCAACTCGTGGCTTGGACGTGGGAGCAATCGAGTTCGTGCATGACGCCCTCCTTGAGCAGCAACGTGAAGGGAAGGCGATCTTGCTCCTCTCCATGGAGCTCGACGAACTCCGTGCGCTCTCCGATCGGGTCGTGGTCATGTACGAGGGCCGCATCACAGCCGAACTTCCGCCCCATGCTCCCGAGGAAGAGTTCGGACTCGCCATGGCCGGAGCAACAGGGGTGTTACCGACGTGACTGCAACACCTTCGGCACGTATCGATGCCATCCGACGCCGGATCTTCGGTCTGCGCGCCGCGCTGCCGACGATCGCGATCACCGCAGTTGCCTTCGTGATCGGTGGCCTATTCATCGCGGCAACAGGGCGGGATCCGCTGGCGACCTATCAGGCCATCTGGGTGGGGTCGGGCCTCGACTGGCTCCGGCCCGGCGCCTCGGCAGCGGAACGAACCACCTCAGCTTTCGCACTCCAGCAGACTCTCCTCCTTCTGCTACCCCTGGCGCTGCTAGGTCTGGCCGTCGCGATTCCGTTCCGAGCTCGACTGTTCAATATTGGCGGACAGGGCCAGTACCTGAGCGGTTCGTTTGCCGCGGTGTGGGTTGCGTCAACGATGCCGAGCCTGCCCGGACCACTCCATATTGTTCTGGCCATCTTGGCCGGCGCCCTGGTCGGCGCGATCTGGGCGGCGATCAGCGGGTGGCTTCGTGCTGTCGCAGGGACCAGCGAGGTGATCACCACCATCATGCTCAACTACGTCGCCATCTGGGTGGGTGCAGCACTGTTCGGCATCGGCGGACCACTGCAAAACTCCGCAGAGCCGACGCAACCGGTTTCCGACAACGTCCTGCCGTCGGCTCGCCTCCCCGTGATCTGGGGTGATGCAGCGTTGCAGGGCCTACATGCAGGAGTGCTCCTGTTGCCCGTCTTCCTGGTGGGCGCATGGCTCCTGCTTCACCGCACGCCCTTCGGTTTCGAGGTGCGCGCCGTTGGAGCCAACGACGAGGCCGCCTCCTACGCGGGCATCAATGTGCGGCGCAGGTACGTCGCTGTCATGGCATTGGCCGGTGGCATCGCGGGGGCCGCTGGATCGCTCGACATGCTCGGTTGGCAATACCGAGTGGCAACCGCTGACTTGCAGGCATTCCAGCTTGGCTTCCTCGGGATCGCCGTCGCACTGCTCGCCCGCAATAACCCGATAGGCGTGGCCTTGGCGGCGTTCCTGTTCGCTGCACTCATCAACGGTAGTTCGGTTCGCAATTTGGACCCTACGGTCTTTCCACCTGAGCTCGCAGGAAACCTCACCCTCCTCATCCAAGCAGTGATCGTGCTCCTCATCAGCCTAGATCTCGCGCTCTTCCGCTTTCCAAAGCTCCGCCGCTCCCGCAGGACACGTCGAAACCAGGAGGTAATGGCATGATCCCGCGATCGGAGGGCGGCGTGCTCTCGACGCACAGTCGCGAATCTGCCGCATCGTCGGGACGCTCTGGTCATGTGGGCCGATGGCTTCCCCTAGCTGCCGCGGGAGCCATCGTTGTCGCTGTCTGGCTGATGCTGCCTCCCCTCGCCTTCGGCTCCTACCTGCCCTCTGGTTTCTGCATCGCGACGGCAATCCTCATCGGGGTCGTGCTGCTCCGCTCTGGACGGCGAAGTGAAGGTGTGACGATCTTTGTCACATCAGCCGTCGCAGCCATGTTCCTCTGGTGGCTAACCTCCGTCGACCCCGCGCTCCTCAAGGAGGTCGTCGTTTGGCAGCCGCTCGCCGCGGCGACCATTGCACTGGCCACCCCGATCGCCTTTGCCGCACTGGGAGGCGTGGTCTGTGAGCGTAGTGGCGTGATGAACATCGGCCTGGAAGGCATGATGTTGATGGGCGCATTCTTTGCTGTGGTTGGCGCCGACCTGACGAGAAGCTGGGTCGCGGGGCTCGCCTCTGGAGTCCTCGCCGGCGGGATGCTGGGGCTGCTCTTCGCGGCTTTCGTGGTCCTGTTGGGCGGGAACCAGATCGTTGCCGGTGTGGCGGTCAACTTCCTGGCGTTGGGTCTGACCGGCTATCTCTACCTGAGCTGGTATGCCGATGGGATCTCCGCGGATCTACCAGCGATTCCCCGTGTCGCTCTCCCGACCGAGGGTCTCGGCCCCCTTGGGGAACTTCTCAGCGGACTCAACCTGATGGTGTGGCTTTGCCTGGCACTCGTGCTCGGACTGCATTGGTTCCTGTTCTCCTCAGCTCCCGGCCTGAGATTACGAGCGATCGGCGAACTGCCCGCAGCTGCGGACACGGCCGGAATCCGGGTACAGACCACACGACTGATCGCAACTATGGTCTCGGGCATGATTGCCGCGATGGGAGGCGTATTCTTATCTCTGGGCTACGTCAACGGATTCAACGAGAACATGACGGCGGGCCGTGGATACATCGCTCTCGCGGCGATGATCTTTGGCGGATGGCGACCATTCAATGCCCTGGGCGCCGCACTCCTGTTCGGTGTTGCCAGTGCCATCGCGTTGAGAATTCCGGATATGTCGCCATCGACGTCAGCGTTGTTCCACGCAGCTCCATACCTCGTCACCATCATCGCAGTAGCCGGGATCGTCGGCCGGGTGTCTGCGCCCGCCGCGATCGGCGTCGCATATCAAAGGCGGAAGAGATGACTTCGACCCTCGGAGGACCAGTACGGCGGATGACCCTGCGCCGCGAGATCTACGACCGCGTTCGCGCGGCGCTGCTAGCCGGTGAGATCGGGCAAGACGAACGTTTGACCGAGACAGCCCTGGCTGAACAGTTGGGAACCAGCCGGGCTCCGGTGCGCGAGGCGCTACGCGAGTTGGAACAAGAAGGCCTGATCGTCTCGTTGGGATACCGTGGCTATAGCCCGCCTCCGGCAACGACCGAAGACGTCCGCGAACTGTCCCGGCTTCGGGTAGCCCTCGAGCGACTCGCAATCGGCCTCGCGGTCGAGCGGGCAACACCAGAAGACTTTGACAGCCTCCGCGCCATCTTGTCTGACATGGCAGCTGCGGTCGCTGCTGGCGACACCGAGCGCGCCAGCGAGGTCGATGCGGCCTTCCACGAAAAGATCTGTGAAGTTGCCAAGCATGCCCTGCTAGTTCGCATGTGGAGCAGCATGCGAGCGCAATTGGCAATTGCCATGAGAGTGGTGAACCTTTCTCATCCACGGCTCTCTGGACTTGTTGAACGTCACGCGCTCCTCCTAGAGGTCCTCGAGTCCGGAGACGTCGCCGCCGCCGAGCTGGCGATGGAAGAGCACATCCATGCAGGGTTGGGGATCTTGAACGGATCGTCGACCGATGATGTTCGCAAGGGTTCGTGAGCCCGGCGGGGCTGCAGACAGGTGTACTGGCACGGGTCGCGGCGCTGGGGTGCCTCTGGGGGACGGCCTTCTTGTTCGTCCACATCGCGCTACGAGACCTGTCGGCTCTACAAGTCTCCTTCGGACGGCTAGCTGGAGCCGGTGCGATCCTCACCATCATGGTGGCAGCCACCCGATCCAGAGAGGCAAGAAGGCTGCCGTCGGGTCATGCCAGGCTCACGGTTCTTGGATTGGCGTTCACCAATGGCGTTGTTCCGTACACCTCGATCGCCTACGCCCAGACTCAGGTGGCATCATCCGTTGCTGCCATCTTCAACGCTGCGACTCCACTGATCACCCTCGCCCTCGCGGTCATCATCAGGGCCGAGCCTCCCTTATCGCCCCGCCGCGTACTCGGTGTCGCCGTCGGCTTCTGCGGAGTCGCATGGATGTTCGGCTTTGCCGTTGCCGATGGTCCAATCGGAGCCCGGCTAGCTCTTATGGTTGCGGCGACGTCCTACGCCATCTCCTTCATCATCGCCGGTCGGGCTCAAATCTCCGGTGTCGACTCCGGCCTGGTGGCGGCCCGCGCCCTCTCCTGGGGCGCGGTCCTCATCTTCCCGGTCGTCGTAGCGGTCGACGGCCTGCCCGCACATCCGAGCTATTCGGCGCTGTTGGCGCTGCTCGGCCTCGCAGTGCTGGCAACAGCTCTGCCATACCTGATCTACCTCAACCTGGTACGCGACGCCGGCCCCAGCGCCGCTTCCCTGGCGACCTATGTCGTGCCCGTAGTCGGCGTGCTGCTCGGGTGGGCCTTTCTCAACGAGAGCATCTCAGGGCGAGAAATCTTGGGCGCGAGTTTGGTCCTGATCGGTGTCTGGCTCGCCCAAAGGCGAGTAATTGAGCAATAGGAGGAACGATGCTTCACTTGTCGAACGACTTGTCCGCCGGGCTGCCACACGCTCGAATCGTCGACCTGACCCTGCTGGTGGCAGAAGATCTACCGTGCACCTGGCCAGGCCATCAGCGCTATCAACAAAAGATCTTCAATTGGTTCGCAACCGAGGAGTCGGGCGGTGCCCTTCTCCGAGACGACCTCGGTCCCTATCAAACCCGATGGATGCTGATGGACGAGCACACCGGCACCCACGTGGACGCTCCCAGCCACGGCGTTCCTCCGTTGAACAGCGACCTGCCAGGTGCGGGACCAGAGGGGGAGATCTCGGCAGCCGAGATCAACCTCGACCAGGTCGTCGGACCCGCTGTGGTCATCGATGTAAGCCCGGGATCCCTCCTCGCCGATCGTCAGGCGAGCCACGATCCGGATATCGGTCCGGATGTTCTGTCCGCGCATGAGTCCGCCCACGGAGAAATTAAGACCGGAGAGATCGTCCTGCTCCGAACCGGGTGGGACCGCTACTACGTCAAAGGGGAGGCGGGCCGAGCTTATGTCGAACAGCCACTGAGGGGCGTGGGGCCGGGTTGGCCGGCCTGGACTGCTGAGGGGGTGCAAGCACTTGCCGATCGCGGCGTGACGTGCCTCGGCACCGACGCGCCCAGCATCGGAGGAGCAGGCGTCGGCGGCCCCGCGCACGACGTGGGATTTCGTGCGGGCATGGTCTTTGTTGAAGGACTGACCGGGCTGACGAAGCTACCGACGAGAGGGGCACTTTTCCTGGCTCTGCCCTGGCGGCTCGCGTATGCGTCGGGCTCACCCGTCCGCGCCGTGGCCCTGGTGAATGGTGACAGCGAGCAGGATGGAAGTGACCGTGAACAGGTTTGAAGACAAAGTCGTCGTCATCACTGGAGCGGCCAAGGGTATCGGTCGCGCAACTGCTCAGTTGTTCGCTGAAGAAGGAGCTCGGCTAGTCCTCGGAGACCTGGATTCCGAAGCCTTGGACGACCTGTGTGACGCGTTGCGGAGCGAGGGCTGCGAGGTCGTCGGGGTCGCTGGAGATGTCGCCGAGGAATCTTGCGTAGCCGAGACCTTCCGCCGCGGTCTCGCGGAGTTTGGGCGTATCGATGTCCTCGTCGCAAACGCGGGCGTGATTGTGCCGGGTGGAATTCTCGACCTCGAAGTAGCCGATTGGGACAGGATCATGAACATCGATGCTCGCGGGATGTTCTTGTCTTGCCAGTACGCCGTGCGCGCGATGTCAGCCGGAGCAGGTGGATCGATCGTCTGCTTGTCATCAATCTCCGGGGTCGCGGGCCAGTCACGCCAAGCTGCCTACGGTCCAGCCAAGTTCGTGGCATCCGGACTCACCAAGCACCTGGCGGTTGAGTGGGCTAACCACGGAATCCGAGTGAACGCCGTTGCTCCGGGCACAATTGCGACCGAAGCCGTCCTGGCACTTCCCGACAACTACGTGGAGCCACTTCGCCAAGCGCATCCGGTCCAGAGACTGGGTGAGCCACGCGAGGTGGCTGAGGCGATCGCCTTCCTCGCCTCGGACCAAGCGTCCTTCATCACCGGAGTTGTGTTGCCGGTCGACGGTGGATACCTCGCCCAATGAAAAAAGTTCTGGTCGCCCCTGACTCATTCAAGGGAACCTTCACCGCAGCCGAAGTTGCCGACCACGTGGCGGCCGGGTTGCGGAGCGTTGATGTAGAGCCAATCCTGTGCCCCGTCGCGGACGGGGGCGAAGGAACCTTGGACGCGTTCCTACTGGCATTGCCAGGCGAAGTGTTGCACATAGAGGTGGAGGGTCCGCTCGGCGAAGCAGTTCGAGCCCGAATCGGCCTGTTCAACAACCGACAACTGGCTGTAGTCGAGATGGCTGAAGCATCGGGTCTAGGGCTGCTGGGGCCCGGGCTCGATTCGCAGGACCGGGAAGCAGCAGCGATTCGTGCAACGTCGTACGGAACCGGTCAACTCATCGCCCACGCGATCCAGGCCGGCGCGAAGGAAATCTTGGTCGGTGTGGGAGGAAGCGCGACCACCGACGGTGGGAAAGGGGCTATCGACGCCGTCGAGTCGTTGGTCGGCATCTTCCCACCCCAGCTGCGGTTGCGTGTGCTCGCGGATGTCGACGTTCCTTTCGAGCGCGCTGCTCAGGTATTCGCCCCCCAGAAGGGAGCCGGGCCAGCAGCGGTGCAGTTACTTAGGGCGCGACTCGACGAGTTCGCCGAAGACTTTGAACGACGATACGGCCGCAACCCTGCGGGCGTCCCCTTCAGCGGAGCGGCCGGCGGCCTCGCCGGCGGTCTCTGGTCGGCCTTCGATGCCAGTCTCACGTCTGGCGCGCAGGCGGTAGTCGATCTGCTGCGCCTTCCAGACTTGCTGCCAGACTCAGCTGCAGTAGTAGTTGGCGAGGGCCGGTTGGACTCGCAAACCGGCAGCGGGAAGATCGTCTCCGTTGTTGCTTCTCAGGCCGGCTGTTTGCCGGTCTTCGCAGTCGTGGGACAGAACACGCTCAGTGCGGAGGAATGTCGACACCTCGGAATTCACCAGGTATTCGAGGCAACTGACGCCGAAGCCCTGCGCGCTGCCGGCCGAATGATCGGTGAACTGGTCGTGCAGACGAAGGGAGCGGACGGCCCTTAGCCTCGATCCACCGATGAGGCGGTCGGGTGAGCGCGTCGTGAAGTGAGAATGCCCTTACGTGCTGGTGAAATCTGTCTTCTCTAGGGACCGATTTCGACCATCACGAAGGGCATCTCGTAGATGCAACTTTGCCACACGCCCCGCGCGACCTCAGCGGTGTTCGATGATCCCAATCTCGTGTCGTCAGCCGGGCTGGTCCCGGTCCTCGCGCTGGCACCACACGGCAGGGCTCCAGGAACTGGCCCAGAAGCATCTGACGGTGCCGACCGACAAGGGCGCGAATGCCGGGCTGAAGGTCGCCTCTCTGGTCGCCGGGATGGTCGCCGGCGCGGACAGCATCGATGACATGGCGCTGCTTCGGCACGGTGGGATGAGCCGGGTCTTCGCCAACGCCTACGCGCCCTCGACGCTGGGTTCGTTCCTGCGCTCGTTCACCTTCGGTCACGTCCGCCAACTCGACGCGGTCGCCTCCCGGTTCCTGACCGGCCTGACCGGCCTGACCGCCCAGGCTCCGCTGATCGCGACAACACGTGCCACCGACGATCGGGTGATGCTCGACATCGACGACACGATCATCGAGGTCCACGGCTATGCCAAGCAGGGCTCTGGCTACGGCTACTCCGGGATCCGTGGACTCAACGCGCTCCTCGCCACGGCGACCACAGCCCAGTCCGCACCGGTGGTCGTGGCCCAACGACTCCGGAAGGGATCGTGTGGTTCACCGCGGGGCGCGGCCCGACTGGTCGCCGACGCGTTGAAGACCGTCACCAACATCACCGTCGACACCAGCATGCGTCCACTGGTGCGCGCCGACTCCGCCTTCTACGGGTCGGCCACCGTCCGGGCCGCGATCAAGGGCGGCGCAGACGTCTCGGTCACCGTCCGCCTGGACCCGAAGGTCAAGGCCGCGATCGCCGCCATCGGTGAGGATGCGTGGACCCCGATCGAGTACACCGACGCCGTCTACGACGCGCAGGACGATCGGTGGGTCTCTCGTGCCGAGGTCGCCGAGATCCCCTTCACCGCGTTCACCTCGAAGAAGAAGTCCGAGCAGGT
>ERZ1645187.396-NODE-396-length-42451-cov-12.706411_pt1 | contig 42451 bp, 35 predicted proteins | sample MGYA00575352_ERZ1645187 | MGnify/ENA primary metagenome ERZ1645187 (study PRJEB40837, sample SAMN11349314) | freshwater sediment metagenome | isolation source: river sediment | host: Sediment | place: India: Wazaribad , New Delhi | collected 2017-02-21 ... | reverse complement strand
ATTGAAATACTATTATTTTTGTACATGAAATTAAGCACGTGAATACTTAATTAAAGAATAATGACAGGAAAACTTATAAAATCATTGGTTCCGCCACCGAAATGGAGGGTTGTGGTTGTGGTGCTTGCAGGTATAATCACCGGACTTTCGTTCTATGCAATCTATGCCGGTAAAGCCTGGTCATATTTATCGGATGCGCCTGAAACCTGCGTCAACTGCCATATAATGGCTCCGCAATATGCCACCTGGCAGCATAGCTCGCATCGTGAAGTGGCGCATTGCAACGACTGTCATGTTCCGCATGACAATATTTTCAGGACATACTTATTTAAGGCAAAAGACGGAATGCGGCATGCCTCGATGTTTACCCTTCGGCTGGAGCCGCAAAACATTTTCATCAAAGAAGAGGGGACAGAGGTGGTGCAGGAAAACTGTATCCGATGTCATTCGGGATTAATTACCGATAATAAATTGCTTGCACAAACAAGCGTATTTCATCAAAAGTTTGAAGATCGTTTGTGCTGGGACTGCCATCGCGAGGTGCCGCATGGCCGGGTTAAAAGCCTATCAAGCACTCCGTATGCACGCGTACCTATGCTTAAGTCTCCTGTGCCTGAATGGATAAAATCAAACAAGAAATAATTACCAAAAAAATGAAGTATATGAATTCTGAATCAAAAAAAAGATCCCCATGGGTAAACCTGTCGCTTTTTTCGCTGACAGTAATAGCTGTTTTTATTTTAGGATGGTTTGTCTCGACCATCAGTGAACGTCGGGCCGAAGCACTTTTTGCCTACAAACCAAAGGTTCAGCTGGCTGATTTTGAGCCGCGAAATGAAGTTTGGGGAAAAAATTATCCCTGGCAATACGAATCGTATCGAAAAACGCAGGAAACAGATTTTCATACTCCTCATGGTGGAAATGCCATGAAAGATGTGCTTTCTGAAAATCCTGAAATGGTTGTTCTATGGGCAGGTTATGGTTTTTCGAAAGACTACAACCAGGGAAGAGGACACAGCTATGCGATTGATGATATTCACAATACACTTCGAACAGCCGGACCAAAAGCTCCTGATGATGGCCCTATGCCAAGCACATGCTGGACTTGCAAAGGCCCTGATGTTCCAAGAATGATGAACCAATTGGGCAGCCCTGCTGCATTTTATGCAGGCAAATGGGCAAAACATGGTGAGGAAGTTGTAAATGCTATTGGATGTGCTGATTGTCACGACGCCACCACAATGGATCTTACAATCACACGTCCTGCATTGGTTGAAGCTTTTGAGGCCATGGGAAAAGATATTTCCAAAGCAACGCATCAGGAAATGAGGTCGCTCGTTTGTGCCCAATGTCATGTTGAGTATTATTTCAACAACCAAAACAAAGAAGAGCGTCCAAACTACCTTACTTTCCCTTGGGTTAATGGCTACGGACCCGAAGAAATGCTCAAATATTATGATGATATCAAGTTCTCCGACTGGACACACTCCATAAGCAAGGCTCCCATGCTTAAAGCACAACACCCGGATTATGAAGTATATACAACCGGTATTCACGCTGAGCGAGGAGTTTCTTGCGCTGATTGCCACATGCCGTATGTGAGTGAAGGAGGATTAAAGTATTCGAACCACCACGTCACCTCTCCGCTCAAATACGTGTCGCAGGCATGTCAAACATGCCACAGGGAAAGCGAAGCTACGTTGCTAAAGAATGTATATGACCGACAGAATAAAGTTGCAGAACTACGCAACAAAGCCGAGGAATTGTTGACACGCGCCCATGTCGAAGCAAAAGTGGCCTGGGATAACAACGCCAGCGAAGCCGAAATGAAGGATATTCTCTATGAAATCCGTGCCGGCCAATGGTTTTGGGACTATGTGGCAGCTTCTCACGGTGGCTCGTTCCATTCACCGGTCGAAAGTTCCCGTGTGCTTGGAAAAGCCATTGATCATGCACAAAATGCACGTATCCAACTGGCACGACTGCTCGCAACAAAAGGTTTGACGAAAGAAATACCTTATCCTGACCTCAGCACAAAGGAGAAAGCGCAGGAATATATCGGCTTGCCAATGGAGAAGCTAAAACAGGAAAAGGATGTATTTCTGAAAGAAATTGTTCCGGTCTGGAAAAAGAAAGCAGCGGAGCGTGAAGCAAAAATGGATCTGGTGCTCAACTAAATATCAGCGCAAAAAAAACCTTCCCTAAGCCGGAAGGTTTTTTTTTATAATTGGTATCTGTCTATAGTGTCTGGTTCTTAAGCTTAATTTTGAGGGCAAGGTATGTACGGAATGATTGTCAGGTATTACCAATGTAAATGACTTACATGAATGATGAAATAAAGAAGCCATCGAACTTAAAAGACAAGCAATTACACTCCGGCTCAGTAGCCCGATACCTGCCCGTCGAACCTTGATTCGGCTGCGCCATAATAAACACCGTTTATCGTATCGCGCATGATGCCAAGAAAGCCGCCATAAGCATCCACATCAAACTTGATGCGATGACCTTTTTTCATTAGTTCGCGGATTATTTCGTAGTTGAAACCTTTTTCAAGAATTAGCCAGCCGCTTTCGTTGGTGTATTGCGGGCCGCTGAGGACAGAAGATTCATGGTAAAATCTGCCGGCATCAGCTGTTTTTTGCAGTTTCAATTCGAAATCCACCATATCAATAAGCACCTGTGCATGGCCCTGAATCTGCATTTTCCCATCTGTAATACCAAAGCATAGCCATGGTTTTCCAGCTTTTGACACAAAACCGGGTATTGCTGTAAATACAGGTTTTTTAGCGGCGTTGTAGCTATTGGGGCGGTTTTGATCTTTAAGAAATGCAACAGCGCGGTTCTGAAAAACAAAACCTAAGGTCGGCACGACTACTCCTGAACCCATGCCCATATAATTGTTTTGAACCAATGATACCATGTTTCCAAATCGGTCAGCGACTGTGATATAAACCGTATTGTCGTTCTCAGCAAGCCCCTTGGGGTCGCTCTTACCGGCTTTGTCGGTTTTTATTGCCATGAATTTTTCTTTTGCCGATTGCTCACTCAGAATGCTTGCCGGAGCAACGCGCATTGCATCTTTATCGCCAAGAAGTTTGTCTCTGTCTTCATAAACAAGCTTTTTCGATTCGACAAACAAGTGCAGAAGTTCACTGCTGTTTGCGCCCATGGATCGTATGTCTTTTTCCTTCATAATATTCATCATTCCGAGCAATATTATGCCCTGATTTGATGGAGGCAGGGCCCAGATATCAAAGCCTCTGTAATTGGTTGAAACAGGCGAAACCCATTGACTGTGATAGAGTTCCAGATCATTTGATGTAAGAAAACCGTTGTTCGATTTGAAATGTGACACAATATCACCCGCAATGTCACCTTCATAGAAATCACGTAATCCGGCTTCGGAAAGACGTTTAAAAGTGTTTGCTAAGGAAGGGTTTCTGAACAATTCACCTTTGGCCGGTAGTTGTCCGCCGGGGATAAAAACCTCGGCAAACGACGGTATATCCTTTAGGCGCTGTGCCTCCAGCTGCCAGAATTCTGCAACAGCTCCCGTCACCGGAAAGCCGTCGTTGGCATAAGAAATTGCCGGTGCTAAGATTTCTTCGATCGAAAGTTTCCCGAATTTTTTATGCATTTCCTGCCAGCCATCAACACAACCTGGCACCGTAACTGAAATCATACCAGCTGGTAGTATCTCTTTAATCTTGCTTTTTCGCAAAAATTCGGGAGTAAGCGCGGCGGGTGATTTTCCAACAGCGCTCAGGCCGTAGAGTTCAGCAGTAGCAGCATCCCATATGAGGGCTTCAAGATCGCCTCCGAGTCCGGCGGCAACAGGCTCAACCAGGGCAAGGATGGCATTGGCGGCGATGGCTGCATCCACTGCATTTCCGCCCAGTTTTAAAATGTCAATCGCAACCTGTGTCGCAAGTGGATGACTTGTGGCAACAATTCCTTTACGCCCAATGACTTCGGATCGCGCATTTGCTTTTTTTTGATATACATGCATCTGAGCCAGCGTGGCTTCAGCGGTGAAAACCAGCAAAAGCAATAAGCTTCCTGTTATATGCCTGATCATAAACCCTTGATTAATCTAAAAGAATTAACAATCTTTTCGATGGAAAGTTCTGTTTCCTCATCTGTAATTGTCAGTGGCGGTGCAATTCTGAATGCATGTTCATGAAAAAGGAACTGGTCAACAACCAGATAATTTTTCTTAAATGCCTTCATAACATCTTGTATATCAATCTCATTTTTCAGTTCAACACCAAGCATCAATCCAAGGCGCCGAACAGATTTCACAAAAGGATGAGAAACAAGTGCTTCCTCAAATCTTTTCCCTTGTTTTTCTGCATTGCTTAACAGATCCATTGATAGAATCAACTGCAGGGTTGCCAGCGAAGCAGCACAGGAAACAGGATGACCGCCAAAAGTGGTTATGTGACCAAGCTCGGGATGATGTGTCAATGCAAGCATCTTTTCTTTTGATGCAATAAAAGCGCCAATGGGCATTCCGCCTCCCATGCCTTTTGCCAGACAAAGTATATCCGGAACTACATTGTAATGCTCAAATGCAAATAGTTTTCCACTGCGACCGAAACCCATTTGAATCTCGTCGAAAATCAATAACGAACCGGTTTCGTTGCACCGATCGCGCAGAGCCTTTAAAAAGCCGGCTTCAGGCAAAATGATACCGGCTTCGGCCTGCACAGGTTCAACAAGGACTGCAGCTGTATTTTCGGAAATTTGTTTTAACTGACCGAAATCGTTGAACCGCAACATACGCGTCGAGGGAACGAGCGGACGAAAAGCATTTTTCATTGTTTCGCTTCCCAGCATACTCAAAGCACCGGCAGTTCCGCCATGGTAAGCATTTGCAAAATGAACGAGTTCGGGTCGGTTCGTAAGTCGTTTTGCAAGTTTGAGGGCAGCTTCGATGGCTTCGCTTCCTGAGTTTACATAGTACACAGCATCGAGTGAATCAGGAAGGTTTTTTGCCAATAGTCCGGCCAGCTGCACTTGCGGCGAATGGATAAATTTCCCGTAAACCATCACATGCATATATGCATCGAGCTGATTGTGAATTGCTTCAACAACTTTTGGATGCCGGTGACCGACATTACTTACCGAAACGCCTGAAACCAAGTCAATGTATTTGTTTCCTTCATCATCAATCAGAAAAATACCTTCGGCACGCACTATCTCAACAGGATCTGTCACAACCCCCGGCAATCCCATGTGCAATTGAAACAATTGTCTGTTCGTCAACATCTCTCCTTTTTTTTTGCAAAATTACCACAATAGCAGCAAGCTGTCTTTTGTCTCAAAAAAAAAAACAACAGCTTATGAATAATGTACCGAGTACTTCGGTATGTTTCGGCACACTAACCATTCATTTTTTATTTTTGCCAAAAAGAAATCATGCAATCATTATTGAATAAAGTTGTGGTTATCACTGGGGCATCCTCAGGCATAGGTCGTTCAACAGCTGTTGAGGCTGCCGGAAGGGGTGCTAAACTTGTGCTTGCTGCCAGAAATTATAGTGCACTTGAAGAAACTGCTGCTTTGTGTGGACCTACAGCGCAGGGAATAAGCCTTTTCAAAGCCGACATTAGCCTCGAATTAGATTGCAAAGCGCTGATTCAGCATGCAATTGATGAGTTTGGGCAGATAGACATTTTGGTTAACAACGCAGGTATTTCAATGCGTGCTCTGTTTTTGGAGACCGATCTGATTGTGATTAAAAAAGTGATGGATATAAACTTTTGGGGCACTGTATATTGCACAAAGTATGCCTTGCCACATCTGTTAAAAAGCCATGGAAGCGTGGTTGGAGTATCTTCGATTGCCGGCCGGAAAGGATTACCCGGCCGCACGGGCTATTCAGCTTCGAAATTTGCAATGCAAGGCTTTCTCGAGGCGCTTAGAATTGAGCATCTGCACGATGGCTTGCATGTTTTGATGGCATTTCCGGGTTTCACGGCAAGCAATATACGCCAGACAGCCTTGTCGTCCGACGGTAGCCAGCAAGGTGAATCGCCGCGCGAAGAAGGGAAGATGATGCAAAGCAGCGCTGTGGCTGTTTATCTGCTCAATGCCGTTGAAAAGCGCAAACGCACCCTGACACTTACAGCGCAGGGAAAACTTACGGTTTGGCTCAACACCTTTTTACCTGCAATGGTTGATCGTATGGTTTTTAATCACATGGCAAACGAGCCGGATGCTCCGATCAAAAAACGGTGATTAATCTTCTTTCTTGTGGTTGGGATTGGTTTCATACGCCATCCTTTCAAGCTTTGAAACAATATCAAAGTTTTCGATGTTCAGCGTTTTTGAGGATTGTAGCTGAACCGGACTAAAGTTTAAGATCCCTGTTATGCCGGCGGTCATGAGGATAGTGGTCAGCTCTCTGGCAAAGTCAGGTGCAACCGCTAAGGCACATATTTTGATATTTTTTGATCGTATCACCTGTTGAATTTCTGTAAGTGAATAGGAGGGAGGTTCGGCTGAATAATCCGCTGTTTCATCCAGTGAAAAACGGGCAATAACTTTCAAACGCGAATGATAAGAATTTAAGTATTCCATAATCGTACTGCCAAGGTGACCCATGCCAACAAAACAAATATTTGTAACATCATCAGGATCAATCGCTTCGGCGATCTTGTTTAGCACTTCGCTCACTTTGTATCCCCGATGCTGATCACCCGTTATATCAATAAGCATGAGATCGCGACGCACCGTTGCTGCTTTGATTTTTACGTGTCGTGCCAGATGGTGGGAAAAAATGTAGGCCTCGTCAAGATACTGATAGCTGTTGAGCACACGCCGGTAATTGCTCAGCCGTTCCACCGTTAGGGAGGGCAAACCTTGAATCATTATTCTTGTCTATTGAATTGATAACTCAGCCCCATTCTCAGTGTATAGCTTGAGAAATTCAGCATTGGCATCTGTGGATTTTCAAAAACACCGGTAAATCCTAATTGAAGCCTGCCGTTAAGTGTCAGAGCAAAGTTACTTGTGAGCTGATATCCGCCTGTCAATCCTAAAAGAAGGCCTGTATCATACGTATTTATTACATTCGCTGTGGCTCCGCTATATACAACACGCGAATAACCGGGTTCGAATCCAAAGCTGACAAAAGAATCAGCCCCAACTGGATCAAGGTATAGCTCTTCTGTTCCTTTCTGATTGTTTACAAGCAAAAGGGCTAAATATACACCAGCTTCGGCACCAAAAGAAAAAGAACCTCTTTGTCTTGTGTAATTGAACACTAAAGGCAGCTGAAGATAATCCGAAATGTAACTTACATCATAGGCATAATAACATTCCCAGCATATATGTTCTGAGGTGTCGCTGAGCATAAAACCGTTGATGAACCGCTGTAGAGCAAATGCTCTTCGTTCGAAAAGAAGCTCAAGCTGTATCCTTACGTCCTCAGATAATCCATAACCGGCTATCAATCCGGCCTGAAAGGTTTTCTTATCTTTGATAGAATAATTTTGCCCTGCCATATTAATATTTCCAAACATGGCGCCCCCTGAAATCCCGATAACCCAACTGTCTTTTTTGTTGGGAAATAGAAGGAGGGCTTTGCGGCTTGTTACGCCTTTTGAAACAATGCTTGTATCCACGCGTGGCACCGGTCGCTGACCAAACAGCTGATTACCCGCAACCAAGAATAGCAAGAGTGGTATTGCAAATAATAACGTCAGGGAGTGTCTCATGTCAGATTGATGTGGTTATCCAGAAAATACCAACCAACAAAGAGGCAGTGGCACCGGCAAAACGTATTGTTTTGAACACAAACGGTTTTTTGGATTCATCCGATTTCCACGAAACAAAACCTAACAAAAACGAAAAGGCAACCATCGCAAATATTGTCCCAAAGCCAAAACCTGTAAGGTACATTGCTGAGTCTTGCGTTGTTGTGAATGCCAAAGTAGGCAGCATACTCATTAAATGTGAAACACCTGCAAGTCCGTGTAACGTTCCAATTAGCAATGCTGAAACAAAAGACTGCTTTACCGGCAAAATATGCTGATGAACATGTGCATTCACAGCCGGGTGATCGTGCTCGTGAATATGTGTGATCACCTCGCCACTGTCGGTGTGGTGGCTGTGAGGGTGTTGATGCCGGTGATCGTCACCTTGCCTGAAAATTCTCCAAAAAGCCCATAAGCCAATGCCAACGAGAATAAAACCCACCAAAATCTCACTATAACCCGAAATGGCCTCAACCGGAATCATATTCTTGAACAGAAGAAATAATAAACCAATAAGCAACATCCCGGATGTGTGACCTAAACCCCAGCCCAGTCCCACAATCCACGCCTTGAGCTTGTTGTCAATGGCAAGCGGCGTGACAGCTGCAAGATGATCCGGACCGCTAACCACATGCAAAACGCTTGCTACCAAGCCGATAATCAGTGGTGCACCTGCAGCAACATGGTGATGATCAGCATGAAGCAAAATAAAATCAAGGAGTAGGTTCATAACAGCTTTTTCGCAAAAATACTGAAATTAGTATGATTGTAGCTGCTCCGGTATTGTTCTTTTTATTTATGAAAAAACAACTGCAATACGAATAAAGAAGCTGAAGTTAAGTTTTGATAGAACCCGAACTGCAAATATTTTTGAAGTGTATCTTTTGTTTAGCCTGTTTTCGCCTGATTCATTGCAGATTATGGCAATAAATGCTGAAACACACTTTGATATTTTCCCATTTCAATTGATTTACCGACTTTTGCAAAAAAATGATGATGCGCTTTTTCATCCAGTTGAGTTATAATGGGAAGGAATACAATGGCTGGCAATCGCAAATAAATGCACCAGGTATTCAGGATGTGGTAGAGAGATGTTTGACTTTCAAGTTAAAACACAAGGTATCAATCACCGGATGTGGACGTACAGACACAGGCGTTCATGCAAAAAAGTTTTTCGCCCATTTTGATTCAAGCCAGGATCAAAACACGATTACTTCAGCAAGTTTTCTACATCATTTAAACAATTGTTTGCCTGATGATATCGCTGTGTCACGCATATTCCCTGTTCAGGATGAAGCACACGCCCGCTTCGACGCCATATCCCGAACCTATCACTATTATTTTCACATTGAGAAAAATCCTTTTCTAACACAAAACAGCCTGTTTGTCTTTGGTAATCCCGATCTGAAAGCCATGCAAAATTGCGCGAATCTGCTGCTTGAATATGATGATTTTACAAGTTTTTCGAAACTTCATTCGCAAACCAAAACCAATTTGTGCAAGCTGAGTCATGCAGAAATAATTCCCACAAAAGATGGCTACTATTTCAGTATTACTGCCAACCGCTTTTTACGCAATATGGTAAGGGCAATCATGGGAACACTTCTTGAAGCAGGACACGGAAAAATCTCAGAGTCTTCATTTAGGATGATTATTGAAGGCAAGAACCGGAGTCTTGCAGGATTTTCAGCTCCGGCCCATGCCCTTTACCTCGTTGATATTGCCTATCCGACAGGAGTAATACCCGAAGAACAGTCTTAAACTTGATACTTAGGTATTAGTTTCGTATAGCGAAGTGCTACTTCACTTAACTTTTCAGTTGTCAGACCCTCTTTGTAAATCCTGATTAAACGGGTGGTTCTGCCATCTTCAAGGAAATAAGCCTGAGCAGCATCGAAATACAATAAGTTGACGTCATACTTAACCTCTTCTGTCAGCTTTTTAAACTGCTCCCATGCCAATGAGGCGTTGACAGTAAAATACATATGATGGTCCTGCTGCCTGTCAAGATAAAAACCGTTTCCCAATTCCTGCAGATAGAAGAACTTCTCCAAACGTATAAGACCAGGAATCTGTACAAGCTTTCTGTTTCTTTTTCTGAAAACAAGTCCTTGGTTTTTAAGCAATAGCTGCAGCTCGGCTATGAGATGGTAGTGCGGCAGGTCTCTTACCCTGACTGTGTAACAATGTGTCTGGTCGGTGAAACTAATTTCGCCAAAAACAGCATCAAAGTCAAAAGGTGCTGTTTTTTTAACTTGTTGAATGGCTTCCATCACCGGCCAAAAAGTTGCATTTCCTTCGAGCATCAGGTAGAGATAAAGCGGTTTTGATGCGTTAGGCTGGGTATAATACCCCGCAAAGGGCGACACCGACTCCAGCACACAACTCTCAGGCAGCAACAATTCATCCTCAATACAACTTAACGGCTCTTCTTTTTGAAGGCCGCCAAATCTTTCAATAATATCCTTTTTCATTTTGAAGTTTTATTTGGTTACCCCGAAATTACAACAATTCAAAAGTTTTGGCAACAAAAAATAGTATTGCATTTACATAGAAATATTTGCATATTTGCATGAATTAAACGTATATCATTTCACTTAAAACAAAACGATCATGGTAGGTTTTTCTCTTGACGAACGTCAGATGGCTATCAAAGCCAAATACAACGAATTTGTGAAACAATATGTCACACCAAATGCATTGAAATATGATCAGTTAGCCGAATTTCCATGGGAAGTTGTCAAGGCTGCTTATGCAGAAGGTATCATGAACGGCCCTATGCCGGCTAAATTTGGTGGAAACGACTATTCCATTTTTGATGGTGCCATCGCATCAGAAGAGCTGGGAGCCGGATGCATTGGGATTGGTATTTCTATTGACGCCAATACATTGGCACTGACACCTTTATACCTTGCTGCAAACGAGGAACAACAGAAAAAATTCTTTGGGCACATCAATGAAATTAAAGGTGTGGCTGCATACGCACTCACCGAACCAAATGCCGGTTCGGACGTGGCTGGAATAAAATCAACGGCCATCAAACATGGTGATAAATATATCCTCAACGGACATAAAAGATTTATCACCAATGCCGAAGCCGCAACTTTTATTACGGTTTTTGCATTGACAAACCCTGAAAAAGGTGCTCGTAGTCTGACTGCTTTCGTTGTTCCAGCTGACAGCCCGGGCGTTGAAATCAAACCACGATTGCAGAAAATGGGTCAAAAGGCCTCTGTTCAAAATGAAATTCTTTTCCATGATGTGGAGATTCCTGAGGCAAACAGGCTTGGTGATGAAGGCACCGGCTTTCTCATTGCAATGAAAACTTTTGACCGTACGCGTACAGGCGTTGCTGCTCTCAGTGTTGGTAATGCGCGCGCTGCATATGAAAGAGCACTTCACTGGGCCAAAAACAGAATACAGTTCGGTGCGCCTATAACTGCCAATCAAGGTGTAAGCTTTATGCTCGCCGATATGGCAACAGAAGTTGAAGCAGCCCGTTTAATGACCTGGTACGCAGCATGGGCCTACGACACTGGTAGCAAAAGCGCCGGAAAACTCTCGGCTATGGCTAAACTTTTGGCTTCTGATCTGGGAATGAAAATAACAACCGATGCTGTTCAGGTGATGGGCGGCGATGGTTATAGCTTTGACTTCGGGGTCGAAAAAATGATGCGCGATGCCAAGCTTTGCCAAATCTACGAAGGTACAAACCAAGTGCAAAGAGTGGTTATCTCTAAAAGTATTTTGAAATAGCGCCGAAAAGCGATTGATAAATTCTGAAAGCAATGCAAAAAAAAAGAAGCTGATTTTTTATCAGCTTCTTTTTTTTGGGTAATCAAATATTTAGAAACAATATCTGTTTGCTTCAATCAAGGTATCTGCAATTCTGCGACGGGCTTCCTTAACATTGGTTGTCTGAATACGGCAAAGTTTTCTCACAGCCAGAATATTGTCGAACTGTTTGCTTTCTTCAACAAACGAAACCACTGCATCTGTGCCTGCTTTCATCACAATAGCGGCTGCCTCGTGTGTTAATACATCCAAAATATCCCTATAGATCAGATTTGCTTCTGTGCCTTCGGTTTGTTCTTTCTTTTGAACACGCAATACCGTGGCTTCAAGTGCATAAACCTGCATCAGCATATCCGAGAGGTTCATCATCACTTCTTCCTCTTCTGCCAGTTTACGACCAAATGCCTCAGAGATTCCGGGTATCAACATCAAAACTGCTTTCTTCAGATTGCGCACAATAGCAAGTTTTCCATCAAAATAGGGGAGACCTTCAACAGTTTCGGCTTCGCTGTTGTCACTTGCAGCACGTGCCACCTCGAAAAGGTTGAACTCGCTCTTCATCCCACGCTTTAGCAAGGTATCAATGGCAAGCAGTCTGTTAATTTCATTTGTTCCCTCAAAAATACGGTTGATACGCGAATCCCTGTATGCTCTGTCAACAGGGGTCTCGCTTGAGAAACCCATTCCGCCATAAATCTGTACAGCTTCATCCACAACAAAATCAAGCGCTTCAGAGCCATAAACCTTGAGCAGCGCACATTCTATGGCATAATCCGCAACTCCTTCAATGTTCGCCCTTCCATGCTCAACGCCTTGCGATTTCATCAGGTAAATATTGTCCTGAATATCTTTGCTGGCTCTGTAAACTGCTGATTCAGTTGAGAATGTCCTAACTACTTGCTGTGCCAGTTTATGCTTTATTGCTCCAAACTCAGCGATGGCTTTTCCGAATTGTTTACGTTCATTGGCGTAGTTGACCGAATGAAGCACGGCACGTTTTGCACCTCCAATAACGGTTGCGCCGAGTTTGATCCTTCCGAGATGCAAGATATTCAGTGCGATACGGAAACCTTCGCCTCTTTTACCAAGCATATTCTCAACAGGCACTTTCACGTCGTTATAAAAAATCTGTCGTGTTGAGGAGCCTTTGATTCCCATTTTTTTCTCTTCAGGATTCATTGTTACGCCTTCCCAGGCACGCTCAACAATAAATGCACTGAGAACACGGTCGTTATCAATCTTTGCAAAAACTGTTTGAACATCAGCAAATCCTCCGTTGGTGATCCACATCTTTTGGCCGTTTAAAATGTAGTGCATACCGTCTTCAGAAAGCACAGCCCTTGTTCGGCCAGAATTTGCATCGCTGCCTGCACCGGGCTCTGTGAGGCAATAAGCTGCCATCAGCTCACCCGAAGCGAGCTTGGGTATGTATTTTGCTTTCTGATCTTCGTTACCATAATATAAGATAGGGAGCGTGCCAATTCCTGTATGTGCCATGATAGCTACAGAATACGAATAGCCTGAACCCAAAGCCTCGTTTGCACGCATAATTGCTAAGAATGATTGTTCAAAACCACCATATTCTTCAGGTACTGACAACCCTAGCAAACCAAGCTCACCGGCACTTTTTAGCAATGAGGCCATCAAGCCGTCTTCCTGTTTGTCTATCCTCTCAAGATTTGGAAACACCTCATTGTCAAGAAAATCTTTGCAACTTTCAGTAATCATTTTGGTTTCTTCATCAAACTCCTCCGGAATAAACACATCCGCAAAACTTACCTCTTTGATGAGAAATTCACCTCCTTTTAAAACTGCTTTTTCACTCATATTTATCTGTGTTAGTGCGGCAAACTTAATAATTTCCCTCAAACGGCTTCAAACCAGACCTGACAACTGCTTTATTTAGAAAGATTACAAAAAAAGCCTGTGTCGTAAAACACAGGCTTTTAATTACTTATATGACAGGGTCATTATTCTGAAGCTGTTTCAGCCTTCTCAACCTGAATTGTAATTTCTGCCTTTTCCTCATCAAAATCAAGCATCAGCTTGTCGCCATGATGAAGTTTGGTGCGAATGATTTCTTCTGCCAGGGCATCCTCAACATACTTCTGAATGGCACGTTTCAACGGACGTGCTCCAAATTGCTCATCCCAACCTTTTTCAACAAGGAAGTCTTTTGCACCCACACTTAAAGTGATTGAATAACCCATTTCTTCGATGCGCTTGTACAAGTGATTTAGCTCAATATCAATGATCTTGTGAATATCCTCTCTGATAAGTGAATCAAAGATCACAACATCGTCAATACGGTTAAGGAACTCCGGTGCGAAAGCCTTTCTCAGGGCACCCTCAATGACTCCTTGCGAAAAAGCTGATTTTGCAGCTTGTTTGGCACCGGTGCTAAATCCAACTCCCTGACCAAAATCTTTTAACTGCCGCGAACCAATGTTAGAGGTCATTATAATGATAGTGTTCTTAAAATCAACGCGCCTGCCAAGACTGTCAGTCAAAACACCATCATCAAGCACCTGCAGCATCAAATGAAATACGTCAGGATGCGCCTTTTCAATCTCATCGAGCAAAACGATTGAATAAGGTTTGCGCCGCACTTTTTCTGTGAGTTGTCCGCCTTCTTCATAACCGACATATCCGGGAGGGGCACCGACAAGTCGCGAAACTGCAAATTTTTCCATGTATTCGCTCATATCTATTCTAACCAGCGCCTCCTCTGTATCAAACATATACTTTGCCAATACTTTTGCAAGATAGGTTTTACCAACTCCTGTCGGACCAAGGAAAATAAAGGTTCCGATAGGCTTGTTGGGATCTTTGAGGCCTGCACGGTTGCGACGGATTGATTTTACAACTTTCTTAATGGCTTCATTCTGACCAATGACAGCACCCTCCAGATCGTTTTCCATGTGCAGCAGGCGGTCGCTTTCGTTCTGAGCAATTCTCTGTACTGGAATCCCTGTCATCATTGCCACTACTTCTGCCACATTTTCTTCGCTCACCTCCTCACGGTGTATCTTTGAATCTTCTTCCCACTGTCTTTTTGCTTTCTCCAGCGCATCGGCCAATTTACGCTCATTGTCGCGAAACATGGCGGCTTCCTCAAACTTTTGAATTTGAATGGCTTTGTTCTTTTTGCTGCGTGTTTCTTCGATCTGGGATTCCAGGTTAATGATTTCGATTGGCACATGGATATTATTAATGTGCACCCTTGCTCCGGCTTCATCCAATGCATCAATGGCCTTGTCCGGCAAATAACGATCTGACATATACCTGTTTGTAAGTTTTACACAGGCTTCTATCGCATCATTACTATATTTCACGAGGTGATGATCCTCATATTTTTCTTTGATGTTGTTGAGAATCTCGATCGTTTCGGAAGGGGAGGTGGGGTCAACCAATATCTTTTGAAACCTTCGTTCCAAAGCACCGTCTTTTTCGATGTATTGCCTGTATTCGTCGAGCGTCGTTGCACCAATACACTGGAGTTCGCCCCGGGCGAGTGCAGGCTTAAACATATTCGAAGCATCGAGCGATCCGCTCGCGTTTCCGGCACCGACTATCGTGTGAATCTCATCAATAAAGAGAATAACGTCAGGGTTTTTTTCGATCTCGTTCAACACTGCCTTCATGCGCTCTTCAAACTGACCGCGGTATTTTGTGCCCGCAACCAATGATGCGATGTCAAGCATGATAAGGCGTTTGTTAAACAATGCTCTTGACACTTTTCGCTGCACGATACGCAGAGCCAGACCCTCTGCAATTGCAGATTTCCCAACTCCCGGCTCACCGATCAATATCGGGTTGTTTTTCTTTCGTCTGCTAAGTATCTGTGCCACACGCTCAAGCTCTTTCTCGCGCCCAACAATCGGATCAAGCCGGTTTTCCTCTGCAGCCCTTGTTAAATCTCTGCCAAAATTGTCAAGTACAGGGGTTTTGGATTTAGGATCAACAACCTTTTTCGAAAATGCTGCTCCTTGCTTCTGATCATCATCTTCGTCAGAAGGTTCGTTAGGAAACTCTGCTTTTGGCGGGTTTTGACCAACCTCTTCGCCGGAGTTCATAAACAACAATTCATTCTTGTAGGATGTAAGATCAATCCCTTGCAATTCAAGTTTTTGTGTAACAAGATTGTTCTTATCCCTGAGTATCGAGAGCATTAAATGCTCGGTGTGAATCGTGTCAGAATGCAACTCTTTTGCAGCTATATAGGTAAACTTCAGTGCTCTCTCAGTTTGCTTCATCAAGGGTATATTGGCAGGTGCTGTCCCCACCGGCTCCGGATTTCGGATAGCAGCTTCGATTTTTCGCTTGAATTCTTCTATGTTTACACCAAGATATTTCAATAGCTGTAAAGCCTTTCCCTCACCATCCCTGACCATTCCCAGAAACAAATGTTCAAGGCCTATATAATTGTTTCCCAGCCGTATAGCTTCTTCATGGCTGTAGCTTAAAATGTCTCTCACCTGTGGTGAAAATTTTGCGTCCATAGGCATTTATGCTTTCAAATAGTGATTTTGCTTAAGTAAAGTCAAAGGTATTAACAAAAACCGCTCCAAAATGTTTGTATGACAAAAAGTATCAACAGCCGACTGTTGATGAATGAATCGCCGGGAATACGTTTTATCCATTCAAATGATTCTTTGAAATTCAGTTATAAATTGATTGAAGTTGGTTAATCCAAGGTGATTTTTAACTACTTTTGCAGACTTATAATTTAGAAGAGGTAAACACTAAAATTGAATGGAAGAAGTATTTGAAGGTGAGAAGATTATAAAGGTCAATATAGAGAACCAGATGAAATCTGCCTATATTGATTATTCGATGTCGGTTATTGTTTCGCGTGCGTTGCCTGATGTCAGGGATGGCCTGAAGCCCGTTCACCGGCGCGTTTTATACGGAATGCTTGATTTGGGTGTACTTTCAAACCGCGCTTACAAGAAATCTGCCAGAATAGTTGGAGAAGTGCTGGGTAAATATCACCCACACGGAGATTCCTCGGTGTATGATGCAATGGTTCGTATGGCCCAGGAATGGTCGCTAAGGTACCCATTGGTTGATGGCCAGGGAAACTTTGGTTCTATTGATGGAGACAGCCCGGCTGCTATGCGTTATACCGAAGCCCGACTGCGCAAGATTGCCGAAGAAATGCTCGCTGATATTGATAAAGATACTGTTGATTTTCAGCTAAACTTTGATGATTCGCTTACCGAACCAACCGTATTACCATCGCTTATTCCCAATCTTTTGGTGAATGGAGCAAGCGGAATTGCTGTTGGTATGGCCACTAATATGCCGCCACACAACCTGACCGAAGTTATTGATGGCATCATTGCATACATTGATAACCGTGAGATTACGATAAGCGAACTGATGCAGTTTGTAAAAGCTCCTGATTTCCCGACCGGTGGTATAATTTACGGTTATGAAGGCGTGAGGGAAGCTTTTGAAACCGGTAGGGGCCGCATTATTATGAGAGGTGAAGCTATTATAGAAGAGCACGGCGGAAAAGACTGGATTATTGTCAGCTCAATTCCTTATCAGGTGAATAAAGCTGACATGATTAAGAAAACAGCCGACCTGGTAAATGATAAAAAGTTAGACGGCATATCCGACATACGTGATGAATCGGACCGTAATGGTATGCGTATCGTTTATGAACTTAAAAGAGATGCTGTCCCTAATATCGTGCTGAATAAGCTGTATCAAATGACCGCATTGCAAACTTCGTTCAGTGTGAACAATGTTGCACTCGTGAATGGTCGTCCGCGCACGCTTAATCTCAAAGAACTCATTCACTACTTTGTCGAACACCGCCACGAAGTTGTCATCCGCCGCACAAAATACGAACTGAACGAAGCACAAAAAAGAGCGCATATTCTTCAAGGTCTGATCATTGCCCTTGATAACCTCGACGCTGTTATTGAACTAATCAGGAAATCGAAAAATCCTGATGAGGCCCGCACCGGCTTGATGGATACCTTTAGTCTTTCAGAAATTCAGGCCAAAGCAATTCTTGAAATGCGCCTCCAACGTTTGACTGGCCTCGAAATTCAAAAAATCAAGGAAGAATACGATGAAATAATTAAAATGATCGCCCATTTTGAAGAAATTCTTGGTAACGAGGCACTGAGATTCGAGATTATAAAGGGCGAAATGTTAGGCGTAAAAGCAAAATATGGCGATGCAAAACGCTCAACAATAGTTTACTCTGCCGATGACTTCAAAATGGAAGACGTCATAGCGGATGAGGCTGTGGTTGTTACTATTTCTCATCTAGGATATATCAAAAGAACTGCCTTAAGCGAGTACCGAAAACAATCAAGAGGAGGATTTGGTGCCAAAGGCTCAGAAGCACGCGATGAAGATTTTATTGAACATCTTTTCATTGCTACCAACCATAATTATATGCTTTTCTTTACCGAAAAAGGTAAGTGTTTCTGGATGAGGGTTTTCGAAATTCCGGAAGGAACCAAAACCAGCAAAGGCAGAGCTATCCAGAATATGATCAATATTGATGCGGAAGACAAAGTAAAGGCCTATATTAATGTATTGAACCTCAAAGACGAGGAGTATATTGACAACAACTATATTATATTGTGTTCCAAAAAAGGAATTATCAAAAAGACCAGCCTCGAAGCATATTCACGTCCGCGCCAAAATGGCATTAACGCAATCACCATCCGCGAAGGCGACGAACTCCTAGAAGCCCGTCTGACAAATGGTAGCAACGAGGTGATTATGGCACTTCGTTCAGGCCGTGCAATCAGGTTTAATGAAAGCACTGTCAGACCAATGGGAAGAAATGCCTCCGGTGTAAGGGGAATCAGCCTTGCCAGCGACAGTGATGAAGTGGTTGGTATGATCTGCGTCGTAAATGCCGATCCAAACATTTTGGTCGTTTCTGAAAAAGGGTATGGTAAAAGATCCGATCTCAACGATTACCGTGTTACAAACAGGGGAGGAAAGGGTGTTAAAACACTTAATATCACTGATAAAACAGGTGATTTGATAGCTATAAAGGAAGTTACTGACAATGACGACCTTATGATCATCAATAAATCTGGAATTATCATCAGAATAGGGGTCGAAAGCCTACGTGTGATGGGTCGCGCAACACAGGGAGTGAGGCTGATCAACCTAAGAGCTAATGACGAAATTGCTGCTGTGGCAAAAGTTACCATCGAAGAAGAGGACGAGGTTGTAAGCGAAGAAATGATGGAAAACATCATCGTAGAAAATCCTGATGATGAAGTATCAACTGAATCTGAAACAAGCCCTGCTGAATAATTCGGCACAGTTTATGTAAAACCATTTCTATCATATAAAAATGTTAAATATGAAAAAACTTGTTTTAATTTTAGTAATGTTCATCGCTGCAAACAGCCTGATGAGCCAAACCAAGGAAAGAACCAACGCATTTATGTTCAATAAGAATGGCCAGTATGATAAAGCCAAAGAGGCTATTGACAAGGCAGTTCTTAACGAGAAGACAATGATTGATTCTAAAACCTGGATGTACAGAGGTATAATTTACCTTAATATTGTTTTCTCTGAACAATATTCCTCAATTGATCCTCAAGCACTTGATAAAAGTCTTGAATCGTTTAAAAAAGCAATTGAACTTGATCCAACTGACAAAATGAAGCAGGCCGAAGAAATCAAACCCAGGATTGATGCCATCGGACAACAATTTTTTGCCAAAGGGGTTGAAGCATTCAATGCCCAGGATTATAAACTTGCTACGTCAGATTTCGTTAAAGCTTTTGACGTTGCCAAACTGAACAGCAAAGTTGACACTTTAGCGCTGCTTAATGCAGGTCTTGCTTCTTTGAAAGGCGAAAATTATACCGAAGCGATTGGCTATTATACCCAATTAATGGAGATTGGTTTCAACGAACCTGATGTTTACCGCAGTTTGGCAGCATCATACCGCGGCCTTCAAAACAATGATAAAATGCTCGAAGCCCTCAACAAAGGGAGAGAGCTTTATCCTTCTGATGCAGGGTTAATGCTCGAAGAAATTAATGCGTATCTTGCACTAGGTCAAGGTGCTAAAGTAGTAGGGGATCTTGTAAAGCTTACCGAAACCGATCCCACGAACTATTCGATATTCTTTGTTTTAGGTACAATCTACGGTGATGATCAAAACAAAGAAATGTATGATATGAACAAAGCCATTGGTTATTACGAACAAGCAATAGCACTTAATCCTGAATATTATGATGCTATCTACAATCTGGGTGCTTTGTATATCAATGAATCAAATAAACTGCAGGTAAAAGCAAATGATCTGCCATTGAGTGAAACAAAAGAGTATGACAAAATTACTGAGGAGGCCAACATTTTGATCCGTAAAGCTTTACCTCATTTGGAAAAATCTTATGAATTGCAACCTTCGAATCAGGAAACTATTCAGGTTTTGAAGTCAATTTACAATCGCTTTAAAATGGATGATAAGCTAAAAAAAATGAATGAATAAATCATAGGATAGGGGTTATCCCATCTTGCGAAGACCTTTCACCACAATGAAAGGTCTTTTTTTTATTATATTGCCGCAGTTACATTGCATTAAAATTAGTATTTAACATAATATAAATTATCATTCAAATGTAAACACAAATTTTGTATAGATTATTTATATTCAATGACTTATTTCAGATTGTCATTGAACAATTGTTCAAACTTCTTCAACTTTGGAACAATCACAAATTGGCAATAAGCTTGCGAGCTGTTCTGGTTGAAATAATTCTGATGATATTGTTCCGCCTTGTAAAAACTAACAAACGGGCTTATCTCTGTCACAACCGGATTGTCCCAAATGCGTTCCTCGTTAAGTTTTTTTCGCAGTGCCTGGGCTATTTGTTTTTGATCGTCGTTATGGTAAAATATAACCGATCTGTACTGCGTTCCAACATCAGCACCCTGACGGTTGAGTGTGGTTGGATCGTGCGTTTTCCAGAAAATTTCCAGGATTTTCAACAAACTCACTTGATCTGGATCGAAGGTCACTTGCACCACTTCGGCATGACCGGTCAGTCCGGATGTTACTTCCCGGTATGTGGGATTTGAAATTTTTCCACCCGAGTATCCCGACTCAATTGATATAACACCTTTAACACGTTGAAAAACAGCTTCAACACACCAGAAACATCCTGCGCCAAGGGTTATTTTTTGAGGCTCTCCTGCATAAGATTCCATCGAAATATTAATTAGAAATGTTGTTAGTACTATGACGCTTAATTTATTCATGGATTGATAACGTTTGTGTTGATCATTTGTTGAAATTGCACTTATAATTACTACTTTTGCAAACAAACAAGCCAATTAGCTAAATACTGAAATATTTTAATACATAATACTATGAATCTGGAAATTATCGGAAAAGTCGCCCAACTTGGGCAGCGTGCCACTGGCGAAGGCCGGAATGGTGTTTGGGTTAAACAAGAATTGATTATCGAAACTGACGATCAATATCCCAAAAAGGTGTGTTTAATGTGCTGGGGTGAACGTGCTGATGAAGCAAAAACTTTTCATCCGGGCGAACAAATCAAAGCCAGCATCAACATCGAATCGCGCGAGTACAATGGTAAATGGTTTACTGATGTTAAGGTTTGGAAGTTTGATAAAGTTAACGGTCAATCACAATCTAATCAAGCCGAAAACCCTTACCCGGCAACCGAAGTGCCACCTGTCGAGTCCTTTGAGGATGATTTGCCTTTCTAAGTAGCTTCGTTTTTGAAATCCCGAACCCCTGCTCTGCTTGCTTCTCTTGGAGCAAATCTAATTTACTCGCTAAACTATTTGATAGCCAAAGGTATAATGCCAAATTACCTTGAGCCGAGAGCTATAATTTTCTTACGTGTGGCAGGCGCAAGTGCTATTTTTTGGATTGTTAGCAGCCTAATTCGCAATGATTTAGTCGAACGCGTTGATTTAAAACGCATTGCTTTTGCTTCTTTGTTTGGTGTTACCATCAATCAAATCCTTTTTTTTGAAGGACTAAATCTAAGTACACCAATCAATGCCTCAATCATCATGCTTGCTGTTCCGTTGGCAGTTTTAGCTTTTAGCGCCATTTTGGGAGCAGGACGCATTCCAATTGTGAAAATCATCGGGATTTTGATTGGTTCTTCAGGAGCAGTAATGTTGGTATTGTTCAAAGGAAGTTTTGATATTAGTTCGTCAACGGCAATGGGTAATCTTTTGATCATTATCAATGCAAGCTCATACGCCTTGTATCTTGTTTTGATCAAACCGATGATGCTGAAATACCATCCGATTACTGTTATGAAATGGGTGTTTTTGTTTGGAATGATCACAAGCACTCCTTTTACAATCAATGCAGCTCTGACTTCTCAATGGAATGAAATTCCATTAAATATCTGGATTTCAATATTGTATGTAGTTGTATTCACAACTGTATTGGCTTATCTTCTTAATAACTTCTCTCTGAAACACATCAGTCCGGCTACAAATAGTGCCTTTATCTACCTTCAGCCTGTTTTTACAACATTCATTGCAATTGCGCTCGGACTTGATTCGCTGCACCCCTATATGTTTGTTCCTGCTCTGTTGATTTTCTCAGGTGTTTTCATTGTTAGTTTTAGACAGAAAACCTAATGAGACAGTAAAAGCTTTGTACTTTTGCACCTAAATCCGATGCTATGAAAGCAATTATTTTTGGATATTCCGGGCTTGTAGGAAGTCATCTCTTACATCATTTGATTAATAATGAGCGTATTACCGAAGTTATCTGTATTGGTCGTAACACTAACAACCAAGTCGAACATTCTAAAGTCGCCTACAAAAACATTGATTTTGAAACAATGCATTTATATGCAGATGATTTTAAAGCCAATATGGTTTTTTGCTGTTTGGGTACGACAATAAAAAAAGCAGGCTCGCAAGAAATGTTTCAAAAGGTTGATCTTCACTACCCTACTGAAATATGTCGCCTGGCCAAGAACAATGATGTTCAGCACTTTGCGGTCATTTCAAGCGTAGGTGCTGATGCCAGCTCTTCTAACTTTTACCTTCGCACAAAAGGTGAGATGGAAACAGCAGTCATGCAGATAAACATCAAAAACACAATGATTTTTCGACCGGGTCTGCTGCTTGGTGCCAGAAAAGAATGGCGCTTTGGCGAACGAATTGCAATGATGATTAATCCCGCAATCAACCCTCTACTTTTTGGAAAACTAAGAAAATATCGAGCTGTCGAAGCAAATGAAGTTGCAGCTGCCATGCTGCAATCAATCTTATCGGAAAGTGCTTCTCAGATAAATCATTATGATGAAATCAAGTTATTATCTAAACAATTGTAAAAATAACGCGCGATGACCAATAATCCACTTTTTCCAAACCTGCGCAACGATCGTTTTTTTCTGATGGCAGGTCCATGTGTTGTCGAAAATGAAACAATGCCTTTCGAAATTGCTGAGCATTTGGTGAAAATCACCCGAAAATTGGATTTACCGCTCATTTTCAAAGCATCCTATAAAAAAGCCAATCGTTCGCGTATGGATTCATTTATGGGTATTGGTGACGAAAAAGCGTTAAAAATCCTAGGCCAGGTGCGGAAGGAATTCAATATTCCTGTTGTTACCGACATTCACGATGTGCATGAAGCTGCGATTGCAGCAGAATATGTTGATGTATTGCAGATACCTGCTTTTTTATGTCGGCAAACAGAACTTTTGATAGCTGCCGCAAAAACCGGTAAAGTGGTCAACATAAAGAAAGGACAGTTCCTTTCCGGGCAAGCCATGCGTTTTGCCGTTGATAAAGTTCTCGCTTCAGGCAATCATCAGGTGATGTTGACCGAACGTGGAAACAGTTTCGGGTATGGAGATTTAGTCGTTGACTTCAGAAATATTGCCTTTATGAAAGAGATCAATGTGCCTGTTATTATGGATGTTACACATTCACTCCAACAACCGAATCAGTCATCGGGTATTACAGGCGGACAACCGGCATTGATTGGATTGATTGCTCGCGCCGCCATTGCCTCGGGAGCTGATGGCATATTTATGGAAACTCACCCTGAACCTGCCAAAGCAAAATCTGACGGTGCAAATATGTTGCCATTAAGTCAGGCAGAAGAACTTATAAATCAACTTATTAAGATTCGGGAAGCGCTTTTGTAAGCACCTTCTTTTTTTTAGGTCGAAGGTAAATTACAATTCCTGAAATGAGTATCAAGAGCGTGATTAAACTGAGTAATGGGATGATCAGCAGGTAAAACGGGCCTATAAAGGGTTCGAAAATTCTGGCTGTGTGAATCTCAAGTGCCAAATTCCAAAGGGGCATTGGTGTTGCTTTGATTTTGTCAGGCATTGCCACTTCATTGCCTAATAATCCTTTATTATAGTCAAACACCAAAAAGTCTCCCTCGTTGATAATCAGGCCACTTATCAAATTTTTTCCAATTGGTGAAGCAACGGAGCTTCTTGCCTCAACCTCTTTTCCGGTTAGAAAATCAAAAGATTCTCCACTCTCAGCATTCCAGACAAACAATCCGTTAAAACTTCCAATCAAAAAGTTGCTGTTTTCAAGTTTTTCAAAGACATTTATTCCCATGACAGATACCGGTGGCAGATTTTCCACTACCTTTGGTCGTTGGCTAAATGATTCATTCACAGTGTAAATACCTTCATTCGTTCCAATATACCATTGTTTTGTTTCATTATCAAACAACAATGCTCTCAGCTTATCTTCCCATGTATTGGGTTGATCCAATACTGAAAACGGAATTTTTGCAACACGTGAATTTGCAATGGCTATTAGCAAAGGAGGACGAAGAAAAATTCCTGTCAGCACCGTAACAACGAGGAAAGCACCCAGCCAGATACCCAGTTTATTGTGCCATCTGATTGAAAAACTCGTCCATTTTTTCTGATTCGTGGATGTCAAACCCTTGGATTTTCTTTTTTTCATCCACCGGGGGAAAAAGAACCAAACATATCCTGTCAGTACTAAAAACACCAGAAGCAGCGCCAGAAAATCAACAAACAATTTGCCAATAAAGCCTAAGATTTCCCCGCTGTGAATCACCCAAAGTGTTCTGAAAAGTCCAATTTTCCCATCATCGTTATGTGCAGGTTTTAAATCAATAGTTTTAATGATCTTGTTATCATTCAATATATCAATAAGATATATTTTTGATCTATTCATAACAAACAAAGTGTCATTTTTAACTACCAGGTCAACCACGCGTGTGTCATGCGACGCTACATCAATCTTTTTCCAATCTTGTTTCCCAAAACTGAGTTGATATAAACCTGATTGTGTTGCTGCATAAACATCATGTTGTGAGGTGTTTACAATCTTCATTGTTCTCAAAGGATCAATTCCGCCAGGAAGTCCTTTCATCATCGGTTCAAAACTCCTGAAATCATGATCTGTGAGCCAGATACCAACGTTTCCGTAAACGAGAATACTGTCTCCCCTCCAGTGGCAAGCAGATCTTATAGCTGCATTATTCCAGTTATCATATTGATAATCTGATGGCAACAAGCTTCTTTTAATGCTTAAAGCAGAAACAGAGTTGCGATGATTTAGAATTATGCCCGATGCTGCCCACAAGATCAACAAGATTCCGGCAAAAAGCGAAAACCATCTGTGAATCCATTTCAGTTTCTTCATGCTGACAACATTAATATCCTATACCTGCCGATTTAACATGGGACGCATCAAAAGCATGACAAGGTGTTACGGCATAAACCATGTCGCATTTTGGACAATGGGTTTCATAACAATCCATCTCGAATGAAGTTTGGCAATTCTCGCAAACAATCTCCAATGCAACTGGCATATAATGTTGATCAAATCCCATTTGTCTTACTTTATTGACAACCATTTGACCATTTTCAAAACTTCCTGAACAACCTTCGTGTGACATTTTAAATGATTGATTATATTATTATTAAATAAATTAAATGAAGCATCAGTTTAAAAACTTTGATCAACAATTGATTCACCTGCTCTGAGTTTTGTGCGAAGTGTTTGCAACTTTCTGTCGGCTTCTTCCAAACCTTCAAGCATATTCTTTTCTGCTGCTGATGTTTGCACAACGCGATGAATTCCACCGTTTTTTATCACAATCCGCTGATCGGCCATCAGTGCCAAAATTGGATCATGTGTTGCCATCAGCACAATTTTTTCCTCTCCAGTCAGGATTTGTAATGCCTTTTTTCGGTCTATACCGGCATTTTCAATTTCGTCAATGAGCACTACCGGACTTGAACTGAGCATAGCTGTGTCGGCAATCATCAAAGCGCGTGATTGGCCACCACTAAGCGAGGTAATCGGTGTTTCTCCACTGAACTTCTCTCCTGCCAACTCATTGGCTGCATGAATGATACGCTCAACAATTTCTGCTGCACCTGCTATCATTCGACTGCTTGCATGAAGCTCGAGAAATTCTCTGACACTCAAATCCATCACAAAATTCATGTTTTGTGACAACTGTGCTACAAGCTTTTTCCCCGATGCAAAGCGCCAATCAACAGTAGGTTTTTCGTTATTCACAAGAATCGTTCGGGCCGTTGGTGTGTCTGCTTGTGCAACCCATTCAATATCAGCCAGCAAGCGACTTTTACCAGATCCTGTCGGACCAACTATACTGGTGATGGTACTTTTTCGAAAATGCAAAGCATCAAATGTTTCAGCATTGCCCGATTTATCTTTGCCCGGCAATATTGTTAACACATCAACACTTTGTGAAGAAACCCCCGTGAAAGCTTCCATCTGTTGAATGAATTCCTGGAGCTGGTCAACGAAAAGCGTAGCATCAAAGACGTTGTCTTCACTGCCTGATTCTTCCATCTCAAGCAGTATTTGCTGCAAAGTCAAATCTTCCTGCTTAAATAATTCCCCGGGTTGCTGATCAAAAAAGGTCTCCAGAAATGGATATATCTCTTTTAATTTCAGCATGTTGCTCATTAGTAAAACTTCTTTGCTCGCCATTATTTTTTCTCCAGATTAATTTTTCTGACATTTCCCATTTGGTATGATTCCCCAATCCTTGTTTCTCCCAAACAATATGAACACAAGGCTGAGGGCATCGAAAACCTGAGTTTCATTCCTTTCAGGGAGTCAATTTTTTTTCCGGAATCAAACAAGAGGGTACTTAACTCATAAGCCCCCTGACCTGTTAATCCATTAATATGCATTACAATAGCACTGGGATTCACAGCATGCACCCTCGCAGCAAAAACTTCACGCTCAGCTTGTGAAACAATATCACCTTTTGTAATTACCACGATATCGGCCATGCGCAACATCGGGCCAATCTTTTTTGGTGTGTTGATTCCACTGAGGTTGTCTATCACGCAAATAGCTTTGATTTCTTTGATATATGGAGAGCACCGATTACACAAACCGGCGCTTTCCGACACCAGTAGATCAAAATCTTCGGCTAAACCCCATTCTACAACAGCCTCGATGTTTGATACAAAATAATGATCAGGACATAATTGCCCTGAAAGTCCTTTCTTGACAGGAATCCCGGCCTTTTCGTACGCAACATCATCATCCGTGTGAAGACAATCAAATTTTACGGCACCCAGTTTAATTCCTCTTTTTTTGAGTGACTCTGCTGTTTTCAAAATTACAGCCGTTTTTCCTGAAGAAGGTGGACCAGAAACTGTTATTAGATTCATTTTGTGTATATTATAACTGATTCGCGTTAAATACTGCCTGACAGGCATCAAACGCCTGATTCAGATTACCTTTGTTGATTGTGTCCCAACCAAGCCACATAAATTTCGTATTTGCGGAAAGGCGGTTGTCAACTTCCGGATTCAGTGATGGAAAAAGTCCCTGGTGCGATAATATTTCTGCAACTGTCTTTCCTCCAAGGAAATCTGCAACGGCATTTAAGTTGGCTTTTTCATCTGTCTTTCCAATCATGAAAATTGGGCTGATTATAGCGCCATCCGAAGGCCACACTGCTTTCATGGCACTGCCCTCCTTTACCATTTTTGTAAAAAAATTGGGCATGATCGTAACTGCCGGTCTGTTTTCTTTCTTGCTCTCAGATTTAACCATTTGCGCAGGATGCATGCTTTGAAGCATGTTTCGCCCAAGTGCTGCAACGGCATCCATTCCATAGTGTTTTTGAATCGTAAGTAAAATCGCATTAAACAAATCAAAATCAGAGACCGGCAAGCTGATTGACTTCTCATATAGCGGATCGAGCAATTGTTTCCACGACATAGGCACCGGGCGGTCGCCGAGTATAGCCGTGTTGACTAAAAATACAGCCGGAACTACCGCGATGATTCCATAGCGGTTTTGATCATCTGATAATTGAAGTGATTGGTCAAATGAATCATTTATATTTTTCCATTTCAATGGATTAGAAAACTTTAAATCTTTGATGAATCTACCAAAATACGCATCTTCAAAAAACATATCAAAGCCAGCTGAGATATACAAATCGTCCAAATCAACTGCGTTTTGGGCTTCCTTCACTTCATTTTTAATCCACTCAAGTCCCATTGAAGCCGATTTCAATGCTGTTTCAATGTGCGCTCCCTCACTGCGCAATTCGTCCAAAAACGCATCTAAGCCTTCCTGTAAAGGTATCCTTACCGGACATGGCAAGAGTCCCTTAATTTTCAGTGTTTCAACACTTTCATTGCCATTTATGCCGCTTACTCCGCTTCCCTCAATTGTATTTTCCAACAATTCAACAAACGAAACGGCATCAATTTGCCGCATAGAAAGTGCAATACCTAATTGGAGCATCTTTCCAAATGTTTGTCGCTTACTTTCTTCAGCCAATTGTCCGAAACCATGTGCAACAAAAACGTTCAGGGTTTGTGGATAGCGCTCTGTAATATCAAACAAGGATGTATCTAAATCGAAATATTTCATAAGCCAAAAATTAAAGTACAAAAATATATTATTTAAGTATTTGATTACCTTTAATCCTGTATAATTGTATTCTAAATTTAAGTTGTTGGATGTTAGATATTTAGCTGTGTTATTTAGAATTTAACTACAAAAACCATGCTTCCGAAATTGTTGAACTCATTAAAAAATGAATTTTTTTGACTGTTTTTTTTCCTCTGATTGTTCCGAATTTATACTTTTGCAAAGAATTCCAATAGGGGTGCCTTAGTCCGCAGTTGCGGAATGAAATACAGGCTGAGATCATACCCTTTGAACCTGATTCGGGTAATGCCGACGAAGGGAAAAAGAAAAAGTCACATTTCCTCTATTGATTTACAGGTAATTACAAACTTTTAAATCAATGTATTATGAAATTTTTTTGGATTTTTTACCTCACTGCCATCCTGGCTGTTCCGTTAACCGCACAACACACTTTGAAAGGAAAAGTTGTTGATAAAGCAAGCGGAGAAGTGCTTGCAGGAGCCAGCATCATCCTTAAACCATCCGGCAAGGCTCTGATTTCGCAACAAGATGGACATTTTCAGTTTTCAAACCTAAATGCTGGTAAACATCAACTGATTGTGAGCTATATTGGTTTTGCCAGCCAGCACCTACAACTATTGATTAAAGGAGATACAACTGTTTATGTACAACTTAGCGAAGAAATCTATCTTAGCGAAGAAGTAGTTGTCAAATCAACAAGGGTGACCCAAGATAATCCTATTACTTTCAGCGTGTTATCCAGGGAGGATTTGCAAAGCAAAAACCAGGGTACTGACCTCCCCTACTTGCTTCAATCTGTTCCGTCTGTCGTCACCGGATCAGATGCAGGGGCAGGAGTTGGCTATACCAGCCTGAGAATCAGAGGAACCGACCTCACACGTATCAATGTAACATTAAATGGCGTACCGGTGAATGATCCGGAATCACATGGCGTATTCTTTGTAAACCTGCCCGACCTGGCTTCATCTGTCGAAAACATTCAGATTCAGCGTGGTGTTGGCACTTCAACCAATGGTGCAGCAGCTTTTGGAGCAAGCATGAACATACAGACAAGCGACAGGTCTGCAACAGCGTTTGCCGGGCTGAATAGTTCATTTGGCTCATTTAATACCTTTAAAAATACCCTTGAATTTGCCACCGGAATCAATAAGAACGGTTTTGCTTTAGATGGACGGTTAAGCAAAATAACTACCGATGGCTTTGTTGACAGAGGCAGCTCTGACCTGAAATCGTTTTACCTGGCAGGAAGCTGGGCAAACAAGAACACGATCGTCAAATTACTGGTTACCGGTGGAAAAGAAAAAACTTACCAGGCCTGGTACGGAATACCGAAAGATAGTCTCACCGCGAATAGAAAATACAATCCGGCCGGCGAAATGATTGACAGCCTTGGAAATATCATTGGTTATTACAACAACCAAACAGACAATTACCAGCAGGATTACTATCAACTTCATATTGCAAGGCAAATCAACAGTCGTTTTGTTTTGAACGGATCATTGTTTCTTACCAATGGAAAAGGCTATTACGAAAGCTGGAAAAATAACCAAAAATTAAGCGATTATGGTTACGAAGCTGTGAGTCCTGGAACGGAAACTATTAAGCGAACCGACCTTGTTCAGCAAAAATGGTTAGATAATTCGTTTTACGGCGGCCAAATGGCACTTAATTTTTCGAAAAACAACACCACAAATATCACAGGAATTGGGTGGAACAACTATGAAGGAGATCATTTTGGGTTCATCACATGGGCAAGATTTGCCGGCAATTCATTCATGGATAAGCCATGGTATTTCAACGCGGGTAAAAAGACAGATTTTAACATTTTCAACAAAACTAGTTTTAAAATCATTCCAAAAGTAACTGCTTTCGTTGATTTACAGTACCGTTATATCAATTACTCGATCAACGGAACGCATGAAGATTTGGCCGACCTTAGCCAAAATCACATCTTTAATTTCGTTAACCCGAAACTTGGCTTTAATTATCAATTGAATCAGACTACAGGCGCCTATGCCAGTGTCGCCTTGTCAAACAGAGAGCCAAACCGGTCTGTTTACCGCGATGCCGACCCCGATCAGGACATCAGGGCAGAAAAGCTTACAAACTACGAATTGGGTTTGAGAATTAACCGTGAGCGATTAAAAATTGAAACAAACCTATTCTATATGGACTATACCGATCAATTGGTTTTAACCGGAAAGATCAACAACGTTGGTTCGGCCATTATGACCAATGTGAACCAAAGCTATCGCGCCGGCTGGGAAAGTATGCTGGGATATGCATTAACGAAAAAGATGAACCTGAACGGCAATTTGACGCTTAGCACCAATAAAATCATTGATTTTGTTGAGTACGTTGACAATTGGAACTATTGGGATGATCCTGATAATGAGCCCTATCAATACGCTTTTAGCCGGGGAAATACAACGATTTCCTTTTCGCCGGCTGTTACCGCTGCACTGGGTATAAGCTGGAATCCTACCGAACAACTTGCGTTTCAATACCAAAGTCAGTATATGGGCAGGCAATACATTGACAATACAATGGATAAAAGCCGAAGTCTAGATGCATATCACCTTGGTAATATAATGCTTGCATATGATTTCAGGCTAAAAAACCTCAGATTGTTTCAGCTGGCCCTTTACCTGAATAATGTTTTCGACGAAAAATATGAAACCAATGCCTGGGTTTACAGATATTACCTTCAGGGAGATGCTTACGAAATGAATGGCTACTTCCCGCAGGCAGGATTTCATGCTTCAGTTCAACTGAAAATTGGTTTCTAACCTTTGATTTATGTTAACGGGACATTCTCCCGTTAATTTTTATATTTATTTAAGTATTTAATTACTTATTATCCTTTATAATTGAAATATTTATATTTTTGCCTTGTCAAAATTAAAAGAATAATGCAATGAAAAAGTTTAACGTATTGTTTATTAGTATTTTAACTGTATTTGTTTTTGGTGTTAACACCTTGGTTCAAGCGCAGTTTTCGCTTAGTGGCGAGTTCAGACCCCGGACTGAATACCGTCATGGATTTAAAAACCTTGTACCTGAAGATGCAAAAGCAGCATTTCAAATTTCGCAGCGCACCCGCATCAATGCCGCTTACACTTTTCAGAACATGAAATTTGGCATCAGCGTGCAGGACGTAAGGCTATGGGGCGAAACACCACAACTCACCGCAACATCAAACAGGTTAATGCTGCATCAGGCCTGGGCCGAAATCGGATTAAGCAAAAACCTGGGATTAAAACTCGGAAGACAGGAGTTGGTTTACGATGATGCACGCATGCTTGGGAATGTTGACTGGGCACAGCAAGGCAGAAGCCATGACTTAGCATTGTTGAAGTATGAGAGTAAATTTAAACTGCATGTTGGGATTGCGTTTAATCAGCAATTTGATCAATTGCTTACTACCAAATATGATTTGGCAGCTAACTACAAAAGCATGCAGTTTCTGTGGTTCAACAAACAAATCAAGAAACTATCAATCAGCGTATTAGCTTTGAACAACGGCATGGAATACAAGTACATGAAAGACAGTGTTGATGCATTTAAGACAGTTTTTAGCCAAACGCTTGGAACACACCTCAATTACAAAACCGAAAAGATAGCCATCTATGGCAATGTTTATTATTCCTTAGGCAAAGATGCCACGGACCGCGACCTCAAAGCCTACAATCTTATGGTTGGAGGCGATTACCAATTCAGTAAAAACTGGGGCATAGGCCTTGGTGCTGAAACACTCTCTGGTACCAGTCAGAAAGAAAAGAAGGAAAATCAAAACTATACAAACAAAAGTTTTAATCCTTTCTATGGAACCAATCATAAATTCAATGGTTTTATGGATTACTTCTATGTGAGCAATCATTTGAACAGTGTCGGACTGAACGATTTATTTCTGAGTGCAAATTATAAGCAGAATAAGACCTCGGTTTCGCTCACTGCCCACTTGTTCAGTACAGCAGCTGATGTGTTAAAACCCAATCAAACTGAGACAGTGCTTCTTGGAAAAAACCTGGGCACAGAACTCGATCTGGTATATAGCTACAAAATCAATGAAATTGCCAATGTTTCGGTCGGATACTCACAAATGTTTGGCAGTGAAACACTTCAGGTCTTAAAAGGTGGCGACCACAAGCAAACAAATAATTGGGTCTGGGCAATGGTAAGCTTTAGGCCAACATTTTTTAAACAATAATATTTCTATGAATACATTTGAAAAAGCAGTAGTTTTCAGCTTCACAGAAGCGATAGCCTACACTGCATCAGGAATCGTCAGCCGTCAGGTGATGAAAAACGAGAAAGGAAATGTAAGTCTTTTTGCATTTAGTGCAGGAGAAGGCCTTTCGGAGCACACTGCACCATTTGATGCACTTGTGCAAATCATTGATGGTGAATCCGATATAATAATTGGTGGTAATGTGCACAAGCTGGTTGCCGGTGAAAGCATCATCATGCCGGCCAATATCAGTCATGCTTTGCAGGCACGCAGTGCATTTAAAATGATTTTAACGATGATTAAGACTTAAAGTAATCAAGTCGTTGTATTTTTGTGTTGAAGAGCAAAAAAACTACGACGATGAAGAAATTTGGACTCGCACTAAGCGGAGGAGGAGCCCGGGCTATCATTCATGCAGGTTTTTTACAGGCATTGAATGAGTCCGGGCTTCGTCCTGAAATCATCTCGGGAGCTAGTATGGGAGCAATCATCGGTGCCTTGTATGCCGATGGTTTTCCGCCGGATGAAATGTTAAAGGTTCTGATCAAACCGGAAATTTCGAGATTGCCTGCATGGATCGGGCGAAAAGGTGGTATCGGCTCGCTGATGGTTTTGCGCGAGCACCTGGACGGAATTTTACAGGCAAAATCTTTTGAGGAGCTGAAAATTCCATTGATCATTTCAGTAACAAACCTGAATAAAGGCGAAAATGAGTTAATATCGAGTGGCAGCCTGATTGATTGGGTGGTGGCTTCAGCCTCCATACCAATTGTTTTTCAACCTGTTAAGATCAATGATCACTATTATGTTGATGGCGGCCTAACAAACAACTTGCCTATTCTTTGTTTGAAAGATTCAAACCTAAAGGTTATTGCTGTTGAGTCGAATCATCTGGAAAAGGTGGACACAGCATTCACTTCGATCAAAACAGTTTGGGAGCGCACTTTATTTCTGGCGGTTCAAAACACTTTATACGGGCAAATCGCTGGTTGCGATCTATTTATAGATAGTCCGGAAGTCCGTAAATTTGGAATTTTCGATTTTCAGCACGCATCACATATCTATGCTATTGGTTACAAAATCGGAAAGAAAAACATGGACACGATCGGTCAGCTGCTGTCTGATTGAGACAAATCGTTTCCTGTAATAGTCAAAGTGCGGTTAAAGAAGCGGCTGAAAGCGCAGAAATATCTAATTTAGCACAGGAATTTATTTCAAAAAACCTCAATAAAGCCTATGCTGTCAAACCCTGAAACATTTCTTTTAATATCATCTATATTATTGTTAATTAGTGTTTTAGCCGGAAGAACCTCGCATAAATACGGCGTACCGACACTGCTGTTGTTTATAGCAATCGGGATGCTTGCCGGATCAGAAGGCATAGGCGGTATCTTTTTCGACAGTCCGAACATTACACAGTTTATCGGTGTTATCTCGCTGAATTTCATACTTTTTTCGGGTGGATTAGACACAAACTGGACAGCTATTAAGCCAATTCTCCGAAAAGGCATAACAATGTCAACCATTGGGGTTTTTCTGACAGCCACAATTGTTGGGGTTTTTGTTTGGCAGGTAACAAATCTCACCCTCCTTGAAGGGCTTTTATTAGGCTCCATAGTATCATCAACAGACGCTGCAGCTGTATTCAGCATTTTGCGATCAAAAAACATATCGCTTAAAAACAACCTCCGGCCAATTTTGGAGCTCGAAAGCGGAAGCAACGACCCGATGGCTTATGTGCTTATGTTATCATTTCTTGGGTTGGTGGTCAATCAGGATCAGGGATTTTTATCCGTCTTGCCCTTGTTTTTAAAACAAATGTTGATTGGGGCAGCAAGTGGTTTTGCAATGGGCTATATGAGCAAATGGTTGATAAACAGTATCAAACTTGGATTTGAGGGATTGTATCCTGTTTTGGTGATAACCCTGATGCTTCTCTCCTATTCCCTTACACAGGTATTGGGTGGAAATGGCTTTTTAGCTGTTTACCTTACTGCTGTTTACATTGGAAATCAACACTTTATTCACAAGAAAACTGTATTAAAAGTTTTTGATGGATTGGCATGGTTAATGCAGATTGTACTTTTCCTGACGTTAGGGTTGCTTGTTTTTCCTTCTGATATTTTACCTGTAATTGGAATTGGATTGGTCATTTCTTTGTTTTTGATTTTGGTTGCGCGACCGGCCAGTGTATTTATAAGTATGTTACCCTTCAAAATGGGTTTAAGTGACAAGGTTTTTATTTCATGGGTGGGGCTACGCGGAGCTATACCTATTGTTTTTGCTACCTATCCCCTGCTTGCCGGTATCGAAAACGCGGGATTGATTTTTAACATCGTTTTCTTTATTTCAGTCACATCGGTGCTCATACAAGGCACAACACTTTCAATATTGGCGAAATGGCTCAAATTGGATGGAGCTCCCACTGAAAGTAAAAAACATCCGCTGGATGAATTTATGGAAGAGCCTAAAAATGCCCTCCTTGAAGAAATAACCGTGGAAGAAAAACACCATGTTGCCGGGAAAAAATTGGTAGAACTTCATTTTCCTTCAACGGCAATCATTGCCATGATAAAACGCAATGATCAATACCTGACCCCAAACGGATCAACCAGGCTCGAAATTGATGACAAATTATTTATACTTTCCAGCAATAAAGAAGGTATTGACGAAGTAATGAAATGTTTCAATGAAAATTTTAAACAGTAATAAATCAAATGTTTAGAGATTGAAATCCAGATTTGATTTTACTAAAACGCCTTCGGTTTGCTCTTTCATAAAGGCTTCAACCTTTTCTCTGACATCTGTGTTAAAAGTACCAATTATTCGTGCTGCCAATATTCCTGCGTTAGCCGCTCCATTCACTGCCACCGTTGCAACAGGGATGCCTTTGGGCATTTGAACGATCGAAAGCAGTGAATCAATCCCGGCTATTGAATTAGATGATTTTACTGGCACACCTATGACAGGCAATGCAGTAAGACTGGCCACCATTCCTGGCAAATGCGCTGCACCTCCGGCTCCTGCAATAATTACCAAAACACCTCTTGAGGCAGCCTCTTTGGCAAAACTCACCATGTACTCCGGTGTACGGTGGGCCGACACGATTTTGATTTCAAAAGCAATGTTAAACAAAGCAAGCTTTTCTGCCGCTTCGCGCATCACGGGAAGATCAGAGTCAGAACCCATGATGATGCTCACTAATGGTTTACTGGATTGCATGGTTATATTTTTAAATTATGCTTCGACTTTTAATATTTTCAACACTTTTTCAGCTTTGGAAAGTGCAGCTTCAGTTGTTTCGGCCAAAATAGTTGCATGACCCATTTTACGATAAGGTCTGGTTTGTTTTTTACCGTAAATATGAAGCTTCACACCTTCAATTTGAAGCACATCATTGAGCCCTTTGTAAATCACCGGACCCGAAAAGCCTTCGCCTCCAAGTATGTTTATCATAGCAGCCGGTGTTTTCAGCTTTGTTGACCCGGGATGATAGCCGAAGATGGCCCTCAAATGCTGCTCATACTGTGATGTATAAGCACTCTCAATGGTGTGGTGACCACTGTTGTGAGGACGCGGAGCCACTTCGTTTATCAATAATTTTCCAGTTTTATCTATCAGGAATTCAACAGCTAAGAGGCCGATAATTTGAAGTTTATCAGCAATCTGCTTAGCTACTTCTTCCGCTTCAGATGCAAGATTTTCATCAATTCTTGCCGGTGACAAGAGCGACTCGACCAGGTTGGCTACCGGATTAAAAACCATTTCAACAGCAGGATAGCAAAGCATTTCGCCAAAAGCATTGCGCGAAACGATAACGGCAATTTCCAATGCCTCATCCACAAAGTCTTCAATAAGTGATGGTTCGTCAAACAAAAGATCCAGGTCAGTTGCTTTTGTTACAATAAACACACCTTGGCCGTCATAACCGGATAAACGCTTTTTCTGAACAAATGGCAGGCTTAACTCACCATTTGCCACTTTTTCTTTGATTTCCAATGCGTTGTTGAACAATGCGAAACCTGCAGTTGGCAGTTGATGCTCTTTGTAGAACATTTTCTGCAGTCCTTTATCCCGGATAATGCGAATACATGATGGCTGAGGAAAAACCTGAATTCCTTGTTTTTCAAGCATTTCAACAGCCTCAATATTAACTCCTTCAATCTCAATAGTTATCAGATCAAGACCAGAGGCAAAAGACATTACAGTCTCGAAATCGCGAAATGAGCCCTGCACAAACTTAGTTGCAATGCCGGAAGCAGAGGCTTCCGGATCAGGATCAAGCACATAGGTGCTTACATCCCAGGCACTTGCTGCCTGACAGAGCATTTTTCCGAGCTGGCCACCGCCAAGTATTCCAAGTTTGAAATCAGAACTTATTGTCTGCCGCATAGTGAAATTTAATTTCTGACAAAAGTACGAATTTACCTTTTGTCATCCTCAACCTTCACACTGATGCGGATCAGAAAGCAGTATATCTATTCTGTTTTAAGGGAAATTAGTTTGGCATCAACTGATTTTACAAGATTTAGCTTCCTTTCAACTTCTTGCATCTGCTCGAAATCGCCGGTCATTTCAAGAAAGATAAGCCCGGTCTGACTGCAATTTTCGAGCACATCATCGTGCAATCCAAGGCGGGTTTTTATGAAACAACCCCAACCGGTGAGAATTTTTTGAACTTTTTCAGCTGCTTCCTGCCTTGATCCAATCAGGATCAACATTACATGACGTGTCATAATTTTAGTGTTAATTAATTAACAAAGATAAAGAATCAATCAATTATGACACTAAAAATTGAATATTTTTCTTGTTAGGCATTAATAAATATGTAACAAATCCTTGTTAAACAATGGATTATAGATCAATTTTCAGCACCTGAGATTTTTTCCTGAACGATACTCTCCCCGTCCTTAAGTATAACTCCTTTGTTTTGCTTACCATCAATTGCTATCGTAATTGGTTTCTCGAAACGAATGTGTTTGATAAAATCATCTTCGTATGCCGCAACACAATTTTCAAGGTAGCTCAAATCATAAAAACCATCTTTGATAAAAGGATTGATAGTAAAGTACCCAACACCGAAAGAGGTCAGGTTTTGGAAAAAATGTGTTCCCTGACTGGGGTCAATTCTGTAGTTTTCGAGGCCGGATTCTATGATTACTCTTGCAGCTGAAATTTGGGGCCATTTTACCGGAATCCCGAGCCACGGATCGCTCGATCCCCATCTACCGGGGCCGACGAGCACGTAATTTTTGTTCTCATGCAGGAATTTATCATTCAGCTGACCGACCAAAGTGGCGATCTCTCTTGTTTTTGCCGGATCAAATGATTGAGGTTTTACAAAAACAAAGTCGTGAACATCCTTTATGATTCCATTGCCCAGGGTGTGTTCGGCTCTGATCAGGAGTTTGTCATCCGAAAGGCAATCAAGATCCAACTCAATGGTTTCATCAATATTCACGATCGGCCTTATCTGCAGCACATAGAACATTTTCTGTACACCCTGCGGCTTATTCAGTTCAATTGCAAACTCAATTTCGATTGGCTTACCCATTTCTCTCTGACCGGTTTCAAGCACAAGCTGTAAGATTTCGGCTAAGGGAAAAGTATTGTATTTTAATATGTTAGCAAATGTAACCAGACGTTTTCCCTCATCATGATAACCATCTCTCAACACATTGGAATGGTAGTCGTAGGTAGAACAAATCAGCTTCATTACACCGTCTTTTTCTGCTTCGGCTATCCTGAGCTGCAATAAGTTTGCAGCCTCGTCAGGGGTTATTTTAAAGCTTTCCGGGTCGAGGTTAAGGGCATAAAACACTTTCTGCGTCTCACGCAGCGCTAAATCAGGTTGTGATGTTTGCAGCACTTTTTGCGGAAAGCGGGGCGAAAAGCGCAGCGTTTGTCCGCCGTCAACAATGTGTTTTCCAAGGCCAAGTGCAATGTTTGCAATACCATCTTCAGGTTTCTCAGGCCCTATCGGGTAAAAATTGATAGACCTTGCAACACCAGAGCAAGCAGGATAATATCTTGTGCCATAGTTCTTTCCGCAAACTTCCTGCAAAACGATAGCCATTTTTTCTTCATCAATAACGTTTTTGGTTGCCATCATGTATGCCTTGCTGTCTTTGAAAAAAGCACTTGCATACACACTTTTGATTGCATTGCCTAAAAGTTTGATCATTGTACGCTCATCATTTTCCACAATAGGAATCATGTATGTGCTATAAATACCGGCAAATGGCTGATAATGTGAATCTTCGAGCAAACTGGAGGACCTCACGGCAAGCGGATTACGAATCACTGATATAAGTGTGTACAGGTCTTCATGAATGCGAAAAGGGAGTCGTGCCTCGATAAACTGGCGCAATATTTCTTCATCAGAATATTCATCGGAAAGCGCAATCGGATAGAGATTGTTTTCTTCCATGAACTCGTCGAAGATGTCGGTACAAAGCACAACAGTTCTTGGAATACCTATTGTAACACCTTCATATCTGTCGTAGAGGCGGTTTCGTTTGATCAGGGAGTCAAGAAAAGCAAGTCCGCGGGCTTTGCCACCAATCGAGCCCTGGCCAATGCGTGTAAATGAAAGGTATTCGTCAAAACTTTCGCGGTTAAATTCTGCGATAACACCCCGGGCTTTGTTTAGACGAAAGGTACCAATCGCATCAAAAACAAAGCGTTTGATGTCGTCACAATCCGAGAAATCTTCGGGCGAAAACATTTTGAAGAGATCGGCTAATGGAAACAAAGCCCTGGCTCTTAACCACTTGCTTAAATGGTTGCGTTCAATATGATATTGCAGCGATTCATTTGGCACCTGAAATATTTTCTCCTGCATTGTTTTCAGGTCGCCGGCGCGCAAAACTTCCATGCCGGTGGTCGGGTCTTTAAAAACAAAGTCGCCAAAAGCAAAGTATTCTTTAATAAACTTTCGCAGCTCAAACGACAACGACTTGGAGTTTTTATTGATAAACCCAACTTTGATCTGTTTAGCAATCTCCTCATTCTCGTCGTCGGATGATTGCAGCAGCAGAGGCATATATTTATCGTTTTTCTTTACAACCTGACAAAGTCTGATCCCTGCTTCGGGATCTGTTTTACCTTCGCGTTCGTAGGAAATATCTGAAATTATTCCAAGAAGGTTTCCCTTGAATTTTTTGTAAAAGTGAATGGCTTCCTCATAATTCGTGGCCAGCAATATCTTCGGCCGTCCTCTCATCCGGAGTGTTTTCTGGTGCTCATTCAGCCCTTCGGTCATAAATGACTTTGACTGTTTGAAAATGATTTTATAAATGTTTGGCAGGTAGCTGCTGTAGAACCTAACAGAATCCTCAACAAGAATGATGCATTGAACACCGATGTCAACAATATCGTGATCGGCGTTCATTTTATCCTCAATCAGTTTGATGATGGCAAGTAAAATATCTGCATTGCCTAACCAATTAAAGACGTAATCAATTGATTTTAATTCTTTCCTGTCGATTCTGAGGCTTAATTCGCGGCTGAGTGGTGCAAGAACAACAATTGGGACATCTTCCTTTTGTTTTTTGATGGTTTCGGCCAATTCGTAGGTTTGCTTTTCCTGCGAACTTAGCATGATAATCACCAGATCAATGGCTTCTTCTTTAATTGTTTTCAGAGCCTCTTCCTTTGTGCTGACGAGGATAAAAGTAGGAGGATAGCGGAGATTCAACGAAACATACTCATTGAAAATCTGCTCATCAATCCTGCCATCTTCTTCGAGCATGAAGGCATCGTAAACCGATGAAACAAGTAAAACATGATAGATACGTTTTTTCATCAGGCTGATGAAAGGCGTGTCATTAAACAGATGTGTTTTTTTGTGAAAATCAAAACGGGCTGGTACCATATCCAGAATTATGTTTCCTGCAAATGTAAAATTTTTATGTGCTTTTGATGCATCTTAATTAAATCAATCACAAGAGCTGCAGAAATACTGGTGATTCGCAGAAAAAATTAATTGCTTTCTGCGATTTGTTACCGTATATTTACTGATTGCGATATAATTGCGATTTGTTTAAAACAAAGAGAATGATAGACCTGAGAACTATTTATTTAACTCACTTTCTGATCAGTCTGATAAGTCTTTCGGTGTGTGTTTTGCTGTGGAAACAATCGCAGAAACGCTTCGAAGGACTGGGTACAATCGCACTGGGAATCGCTTTTCAGGTAGGAGCATTGTCACTTATATTTCTCAGAGGCAGCATTCCGGATATCATCTCAATTCCATTCGCAAATACATTGGCATTGTCAGGCACAGTCATGCAATTGATTGGTTTAAGGCAGTTTACAAATTATAAAAGTAATTTTGTTTATTTAAATTTTTTACTTCTTGCTGTTTTTTTGCCATTCTCATATTACTTCACGTTTACATCGCCTTCGTTGCAAATGCGTAACAAAGCGGTAGCGTTGCTCTTGTTTTTGCTTTGTTTTCAAATTGCATTTCTACTACTTTTCAAAATATCAGGTTATTATAAAAAGGTAACGATTCATGTTGGCATCGCATTTCTACTATACGCTATACTCCATCTAAGCCGGCTTGTTTATTACGGTTTCAATGAAAATTTCAACAATGATTATTTCAATTCCGGAGGCTTCGAGGTTTATGTGGCACTTGCAAATCAATTGCTCTATGTCTATCTCACATTTGCCTTGGTGCTTATGGTAAACAAGCGTTTAATTGCAGATTTGAAGTTTGAAGAAGAAAAATTTAGTAAATCATTCAGGTTAGCGCCTTTTGCGATATTGCTTACCAATTCAACGGATGGCAAAATAATTGATGTAAACGAAAAGTTTTTTGAACTCAACGGCTATTCTCCGGAAGAAATTAAAGATAAATCAACTTTAAGCCTTGGTTTATGGCATAATCTTTCGGACCGCAATGAGGTTTTGGTAAAATTGAAATCCGGAAACCCCATTCAAGGCGAGGAAAGAGTTTTTCATCGCAAAGACGGAAGACTGATAAACGGAGTACTATCCTCAGTCGTTATCAATGTTGGCCATAAAAACATTATCTTATCAACAATATTAGATGTTACCGAAAGGAAACAAATGGTTGAAAAGCTTAAGGAACTCAACGCATCAAAAGACAAATTCTTTTCTATCCTCGCTCATGACCTTATAAACCCTTTTAATAGTATATTGGGTCTTAGTGAGTTATTGACTGACGAAGTAATAACGAATAGCCAGGAAGAAATCCGAAAGTTATCACAGCTGATCCATCAGTCATCAGAAAAAGCCCTTAACCTTGTAAAAAACCTGCTTGAATGGTCGAGATCGCAAACCGGCAGGCTGGTTGTGAAACCTGAAATGTTTAGTTCATCCGAATTAATTTAAGAAACTGCGCAATTGTATGCAGCAGCTTTAGCTAACAAAGAAATTAAGCTTAAGCTTGAATTGGAAAACGATCTGAAGATATATGCTGATAAAGCGATGATAAATACAGTTATAAGAAATCTGATTTCGAATGCTGTGAAGTTCTCCTACCGAAACAGCGAAATCAAGATCAAAACAGAAAAGTTGAATGGCACTGCGGTGATAAGTGTTTATGATGCAGGGGTTGGCATAAGACAAGGTGATCTTGCAAAACTCTTTAGCATCAATTCCGATTTTTCATTGAAAGGCACTGAAAACGAAGGAGGAACAGGATTGGGTCTGGTATTATGCAGTGAATTTGTTCGAAAAAACAATGGCTCAATCAGTGTTGACAGTGTTTATG